>Ga0209537_1003613_pt1 | contig 13995 bp, 10 predicted proteins | sample BioPla4DNA1_FD_187698 | JGI IMG/M metagenome (GOLD analysis project Ga0209537, IMG submission 187698) | Biogas fermentation microbial communities from Germany - Plant 4 DNA1 (SPAdes) (version 2) | ecosystem: Engineered > Bioreactor > Anaerobic > Digestate | place: Bielefeld, North...
AATGTGATATTTACATGTTTACAGGAAATGGTTTGAAAGTTATGGTAATAATGATAAAATATAAATATAGTAATATTGAGGTGTGTACGGGTTTATAGACTACCTATAAGGTATTGAAACTGGAACTCAACCACACAAGTATATTTTAAATTAGCCGTTTATAGACTACCTATAAGGTATTGAAACTGGCATACAAATGTATGCTCAATCCAATATCTCATGTTTATAGACTACCTATAAGGTATTGAAACAAGAACCTGAACAAAAAACAGGAAAGACTGCACTGCGTTTATAGACTACCTATAAGGTATTGAAACATAATAATCTATATTCTGTATACTTCGGCAATGTAGTTGGTTTATAGACTACCTATAAGGTATTGAAACATGAAACTTTGGAAAAGCATCATCCAGGTGAATATATAGTTTATAGACTACCTATAAGGTATTGAAACGTGGCATGGAGGAGATAAGAAGTATAAACCAATCTGTTTATAGACTACCTATAAGGTATTGAAACTTAGGAAACTCTATAAAAGGAACCTTCGTCCACCCGTTTATAGACTACCTATAAGGTATTGAAACTTCCATTTTCAATGCCCCACTTCCAGGCTTCCTCGTTTATAGACTACCTATAAGGTATTGAAACTGCATGAAATACCTAATTGAAGAGGCAAGAAACAACGTTTATAGACTACCTATAAGGTCTAAATCAATAAAAAAAGTGTATAAGAAATTTCTTATACACTGGATTTTTATAGTATATTTATAAGTCAATAGAGCTTGTTATATAATATAATACAATGGTGTTAATAACTAAAAATACTGGCATCAGAATTTTAAATTTTGTCTTTGCAGTTTTGTGGTGGAAGAGATTCATTGCAAGGATTCCCCCTAGGCTACCCCCTATAAAGGATAGGAGGAGCAGGGTAGATTCAGGAATCCGCCATAAATTTTTCTTGGCCTTATATTTATCAGTGGCAAAAAATAGGAAGGTCAATATATTGATTATAATTAAATAATAATATAATATTTTCATAGCAATACCTCTTTGATGGATTTTAGATAATATCATTATATAGGCAAATAGGCTTATTTTCAATTTTATTATAAGGTTTAACGCTTTAATGATATAATTGACTAAAACATTTTTCAAAAAAGTACTTTACAAATTTTAAATTTGATGTATAATAGTTTTCAAAATATAAAGTTGAAGAGCAATGAAGAGGAGAGTAGCTTTAATTTATTCTTCTACAGCGAGTTCCGGTTGGTGAAAGGGAACGAAGAAGGTTAAAGTGAAGAGGGCCTCGGAGTTATGCACCGAGATGGATAAAAGTTAGATTATTCATCAAGGCTGCATCGGGTTCACCCGTTACAGTGATAGAGTATATCATTAGATGTACTTGATGAGGTACATATCGTGAGGTATGTGCGAATTAGGATGGCAACGCGAGTAAACTCTCGTTCCTAAGTAAATACTTAGGGATGAGGGTTTTTTTAGTTGTTGGACAAAAATCAAAAACAAGAAAGGAAGGAGACATGAAATGAAAAAGAAAATTAGTTTATTACTAGCATTAATCATGGTATTCAGCGTCATCTTAACGGCTTGTGGCAGCAATGATGCAAATGTAGGAGATACTAGCGATAAGGGTAATGGTACACAGGTTGAAAATGGAGGAAATGGTCAGTTAACTGTACAAGATATAAAGGATAAGGGGACTATCGTATTAGGTACAAGTGCGGACTACCCACCCTTTGAATTCCACGCTATGATCAATGGAAAAGATGAAATCGTAGGTTTCGATATTGAACTGGCTAAATATATAGCCGATGAGTTGGGAGTAGAATTGGAAATTAGGGATATGGACTTCGATAAGCTACTAGGTGCCCTAGCCACAGGCATGGTCGATATGGTAATAGCAGGTATGAATCCAGATCCAGAAAGGGAAGCAAACTTTACTGACATCTACTATGAAGCTAATCTAGCAGTTTTAATCCATAAGGACAATGCAGATAAGATTACTAAGATGGAAGACCTGGAAGGAAAGTCTATAGGTGTGCAAATAGGTACTATCCAAGAAGAGGTAGCTAAGGAAGAGATTAAGGATGCAGAAGTTAAATCCTTAGGAACCAACCCAGATATAGTTATGAACCTAATGACTAATAAGATCGATTGTGCAATTATGGAAACTCCAGTAGCTGAGTCCTATGCACAAGTTAATGAAGACATAATTGTAGTAGAAGGCTTAAACTTCGACATAGATTCAGGTGGAGTAGCTATAGCTGTTAAAAAGGGTAACGATGAATTAACAGAAAAGCTAAACGAAATCATAGCGGCTGCTAAGGAAGAGGGCTTATTAGAAAAATGGTTCGTTGAAGCCAACGAACTAGTAAATGAATCATTATAGATTTAAAATTAAGGACTAAGTAAATAAAATCTTAAGGACTATGAAGAGGAGAGTAGCTTTAATTATTCTTCCACAGCGAGTTCCGTTTGGTGAAAGGGAACGAAGAAGGTTAAAGGGAAGAGGACCTCTGAGTCATGCACCGAGATGAATAGAAGATAGCTTATTCATCAAGGCTGCATCGGGTTCGCCCGTTACAGGGATAGGGTATATCTATATGGAACAACTATATAGATGTACTTGATGAGGCATATATCGTGAGGTATATGCGAATTAGGATGGCAACACGGAGTTAACTCCCGTTCCTAAGTATAACTTAGGAGCGGGAGTTTTTTTATAACTTTTAAGTATTAATGATTTTCTATAATTTTAAATTTGGATTTATTGATTTAATAGATTTATATCTTTTGGATAAGTTTATTTTTAGCCTATCCTAGAAGTCTAATCAAGGGTAGGAAAAGAAAAGTTTGTGGGGCCAAGGGCTAGGGGCTATTATTAATTCATTAAACAAGATTAATGAAAGGAGATAGGATATGAAAAAGTTGAGTTTATTACTAGCAATTATACTTCTTTTAAGCATCTTTTTAACAGCCTGTGGAGGCAATGATGCACAGGGAGCTGTTGAAAATCAGTTGGAGTCTCAAGAAGCTAATGCTAAAGAATCTAATACTCAAGAAGCTAATACTCAAGGAGGGGAAGTCCAAAATATAATTGACAAGGGCAAGATAGTCCTAGGAACTAACCCAGATTTTCCACCCTTTGAATTCCACGCCCTAGTAGATGGCAAGGATCAAGTGGTAGGTTTAGATATTGAGTTAGCCAAATATATAGCTGATTCCTTGGGAGTAGACTTGGAGATTAAAGAGATGGAATTTAGCAACCTATTGGCAGGTTTAGAGACTGGTATGCTGGATATGGTTATTTCAGGAATGGTACCTAAGCCAGAAAGGCAGGCTAACTTCTCAGACATCTATTATGAATCCAAATCTACAGTCCTAATCCATAAGGATAGCGCTGGTCAGATAAAGGATTTAGAGGACTTAAAGGGCAAGAAGGTAGGAGTACAAATAGCTTCAATCCAGGAAGACCTGGCTAAGAATAAGTTAGCCGATTCTGAAGTAGTAAGCCTCCAATCAAGTGCAGACTTAATCATGGGCCTAAAGACTAAGAAGGTGGATGCAACTATCCTAGATACTATAGTAGCCAAATCCTTCATGAAGACCAATGATGACATCATGATGCTGGAAGGTATCCAGCTGATGGATGAAAGTTTGGGAATAGCAGTGGCAGTAAAGGAGGGCAAGGATGAATTAACCAACAAGATAAATGAAATTCTAGAGGAAGTTAAGGAAAAAGGGCTAATAGATAAGTGGTTCCTAGAAGCCCAAGTTCTAGCAGAGAAAAATCTTTAAGGTGCCTATTTTTTAAACTTCTATACTTTAATGATTTATAAATCTAATTTAAAGAAAGGAGTATCTTTATGAAGAAAATGAGCATCTTGTTGGCATTACTTTTACTAGTTGGTCTAGTTTTAACTGCTTGTGGGAATGGTGAGCCTCAGGGGACAAATTCTAATCAGGCTGAAGCAGAGCTAGGAGTAGAAGTAGAAGATACTAAAGCTAAAGTGGGAGAAGTACAAAGGATTATTGATAAGGGTAAGCTAGTTCTAGGCACCAATGCTGATTACCCACCCTTTGAATTCCATGCCATAATCGACGGCAAGGACCAAATCGTAGGCCTGGATATAGAAATAGGCAAATATATAGCAGACTCCCTAGGGGTTGAATTGGAGATTAAGGATATGGCCTTTAATAACCTGCTGGCTGGTCTTGATACGGGTATGCTGGACATAGTAATTGCAGGTATGAATCCTAAACCTGAGAGAAAGGCTAACTTTTCCGATATATACTATGAGGCCAACTTTTCAGTTCTAATCCATAAGGATAATGCTGACCAAATAAACTCCCTTGAGGATTTAACTGATAAGGCTGTAGGAGTTCAAATTGCCACCGTCCAGGAGGATATAGCAAAAAATGAACTAAACGATTCTGAAATCATCAGCCTACAATCTAGTGCAGACCTGGTGATGAATCTAAAGACCAAGAAGATCCATGCAACCATTATGGAGACTCCAGTGGCCCAATCCTTTGCCAAGGTAAATGATGATATAATGATGGTGGAAGGGCTTGTACTCAAGGATGAATCTGGTGGTGTGGCCATAGCCGTAAAGGAAGGCAATGACGAATTGACGGAGAAGATCAATGAAATCCTAGCTGAAATCAAGGAAAAGGGCTTAATTGAAAAGTGGTTTGCAGAAGCCCAGGCCCTTGCGGAAGAAAAGCTATAATGTTATAATAAAGATATTTTTCTGGGGGTATTGGGTGAAATAGAAGGAGAGGATTTGATGATTACTTTTGACACAATTTTAGATGCTAGAAAGAGGATAGGGAAATATATATATAGGACCCCCTTGGAAAAATCCATAGCTTTAAGTAAGGATGTTAATGTATATTTAAAGCTAGAAAACCAACAGAAGATGAAGTGTGCCAAAATTAGAGGGGCCCTAAGCAAAATCACCAGCCTTAGTGAAGAGGAAAGGGAAAGGGGAATTGTAGCCATTTCCTCAGGTAACCATGGGGCAGCCGTCAGCTATGCCTCCCACCTATTGGGTATAACTAATACCACCATCTATGTTCCGGAGACTACCCCCAGGGTAAAGGTGGAAAAGATCAAACATTATGGAGCCAGGGTGGAGTTGGTGGGTCAAAACTATGACCAGGCCCATGAAATAGGTTTAGAAAGGATAAAGTCTACAGGAGCCACCTTCATAGATCCTTGCTCCGATGAGGTGGTCATCTCTGGCCAGGGGACAATTGCCTTAGAAATACTGGAGGAAAACCCCAATATTGATACCATCCTAGTTCCCATAGGGGGCGGTGGAATAATTACCGGCATTAGCGTAGCCGCTAAGGCCATAAAGCCGGATATAGAGATTATCGGACTTCAAACGGCTGCCTGCCCTGCCATGGTGGCTTCCTTGAGGGATAACAAATATTACGAAACTTATCCTACGGAGGAATCCATCTGCGATGCCCTAGTAGGAGGGGTAGGCTATATTCCCTTTAAGATGGCTAAGGATTGTATCGATTCCATAATCCTGGTTGAAGAGGAGGATATTAAAAGGGCCATTAAGCACCTCTTACTTAAGGAGAAGCTAGTGGTGGAGCCAGCGGGGGCCATTGGGGTGGCTGCTATCATGAAGAATCCACAAAGCTTTGCCGGTAAGAATGTGGCAGTAGTTTTAACCGGCGGCAATATAGATGAGGCCCTTATAGAAAGATGTCTTGGGGATTGGGATTGATTAAAAATAAATGAACTATTGACATTACTAGATTAGAGTGATAAATCGTTATCTAATATAAAAAATATAAGATTAAATAACAAAACTCTTATTGAGAGTAGCGGAGGGACTGGCCCAATGAAGCTCGGCAACCGGCATTTTTATAATGCACGGTGCTAAATCCTGTAGGTAATCTTACTTAGGAGATAAGAGGGAGATTAGATTAAAAACTTCTCTTATTGAGAAGTTTTTTTAAAACCTCGGACATTTTAAATAAGCTGATAAAGACCGTCACCGGTATGGATAGGACGGTAATACAATTTATTGCAGCTATCATAGTACTTACGCCCTATGTAGTCCTTACATCTGGAATAAATATTTTAAGCCTAAATTCCTGGGGGCTTATAAACCTACTTATACTAGGGGCCTTTCATACGGGCTTTATCTAAGGAATTCCATCAGCCAAAAGGCCTTATATTATGCCGATGAAGGTATTAGGGTTTGCATAGAGAACAACAAGCTTAATAACCTTGGCTTGTTATATTCAAGAAAGGGGATAGCCCAGTACCACCTAAAGGATGAAAATTATAAGGGTTCCTTTAAAAAAGCTGTAGTTTTATATGACATAGGAGGAGAAGAAAAATTAAAGGGAATGCTGCTTAAGTTTTGTAAGGAAAATAAGATAGAAATATCCTTTGATAGTTAGTTAGTATACCTAATTTAATATAAAGTTTAAAGCTCTATTATAGCTTTGGCATTTACCCTATTGCCCTAATAGGGTTTTTTTCTGCCACCCAGCTGATGATGGTGCTAGATACTAGGTCTAGAAAAGTCTATATAAATATTTAAAAAATTCCCAAATAATACTTGACAAGTAAATAAAATAATCTTAAAATTACAATAATATATTAAATACTTTAATGCAATGAAGGAGAGAAGTAGTTAGTAATTGTCTTTCAGAGAGCAAATGGTTGGTGGGAATTTGCAGGCCAATTACTAGCGAATCCGCTTCGGAGCATCTTGCGAAATAAGTAAGACGTATAGCCTGCGATAAAGGCTAGGAGTGAACAGATAGAAAAGCTTAATCTGTTAAATTGGGTGGCAACGCGGGTAATTCTCGTCCCTATTATAAGGTGACGGGAATTTTTTTATAGAGACAAACTGCTAAAGGAGGCTTTATTATGCATACTAAATTATTTATACCTGGACCAGTAGATGTGAGAGAGGATGTATTATCCAAGATGGCTTCGCCTCAGATAGGCCATAGGACAAAGGATGCATCGGAACTACAAAGAAGAATTTCTGAAAAGATGAAGAAAGTGTTCAATACAGAGGAAGAGATCCTTCTGTCAACCTCATCGGGAACTGGTTTGATGGAAGGGGCCATTAGGTCTTGCACCTATAAAAGGGCAGCAGTTTTTTCCATCGGTGCCTTCGGTAAGCGTTGGTATGATATTGGTGTAAATAACGGAGTTGAAGCTGACCTCTATGAAAGCCCTATGGGTTATATTACTGAAGCTGAGATGGTGGATAGGGTCCTAAGTAGTGGGAAATATGACCTAATCACTATTACCCACAATGAAACCTCTACAGGGGTTGCAAATCCCATTGAAGAAATAGGGGAGGTAGTAAAGAAGTATCCAGAGGTCATCTTCTGCGTAGATATGGTCAGCTCGACAGGGGGACATAAGGTAGAGGTAGATAGGCTGGGGATAGACATAGCCATAACCTCCAGTCAAAAGTGCCTAGGCCTACCAGCAGGCATATCCATCTGTACCTTCTCCCAGAAGGCCATAGAAAGGGCTAAGAAGGTTAAAAATAGGGGTTATTATTTCGACCTTTTAAATCTTTATAAATATATCAAAGAAAGGAATTATCAATACCCTTCCACCCCATCCATTTCCCACATGTTCGCCTTAGACCATCAGCTGGATTATATCTTAAAGGTGGAAGGGTTAGAAAATAGGCACAAGAGGCACCTAGAGATGGCAGAAGTAGTTAGGCAGTGGGCAAGGGAGAAGTTTAAGCTCTTTGCTAATGAAAACTACCTGTCTAGGACTGTAACCACAGTAGAAAATACCAGGGGGGTAAATATATCAGCCTTAAATGAGGAATTGAAAAAGAGGGGGATGGTCATATCCAACGGCTACGGCAGCCTGAAGGATAAGACCTTTAGAATAGCCCATATGGGGGATACCCAGTTGGATGATATAAAGGAATTGTTGAATAATATAGACGATATCTTAGGTCTTTAGGAGGGGATAGATATGAGGATACTGGCAAACGATGGTTTAGATAAAAATGCCTTAAGGTTTTTTCAAGAAAATAACATCCAGCTAGATACAAAGAAGCATGATAAGGAGGCCTTAATTAAGAATATAAAAAATTACGATATTCTTATAGTAAGATCTGCCACCAGGGTAGATAGGGAGGTAATAGATGCAGCCAAGGGTGGTAGGCTTAAGATGATAATTAGGGCCGGCGTCGGCCTAGATAATATTGATTTGGAATATGCCAAGAAAAACAGGATTCTAGTTACCAATACTCCCAATGCCAGCAGTAACTCTGTAGCCGAACTGGTACTAGGCCATATGTTTAGCCTATCAAGGTTCATCAATGAATCAAACTTAACCATGCGCCAGGGTATCTGGAATAAGAAGGTCTACACCGGCGTTGAGCTATATGGCAAGACCTTAGGTATTATAGGCTTTGGCCGAATCGGTAGGAACCTAGCCCAAAAAGCTGAGGCCTTGGGAATGGATGTGGTCTTCTACGACAAGTTTGTAAAGATGGATAATAAGTATAAGTACTGTGAATTTCAGGACCTTTTAAGGAAGGCAGACTTCATCTCCGTTCACACTCCAGCTACGGATAAGCCCCTAATCGGCAGGGAGGAATTTGAAATCATGAAGGATGGAGTCTTCATCATCAATGCAGCCAGGGGTGGAATCATAGATGAGGAGGCCTTACTGGAAGCCTTACAGAAGAATAGGGTAGCCGGAGCAGGCTTGGACGTATATGCCAATGAGCCCAATCCAAATCCAGAGCTATTAAATCATCCAAGGGTATCCTGTACACCCCATATAGGTGCTGCCACAGAGGAAGCCCAGAGGAGGATTGGGGAGGAGATTATTCAAATCGTAATGAACTTTATAAAGGAATATAAGACTATAGCAATTTAGGAGGAAGCTTATGATAGAGATTAGACCCTTTAAAGGATTTAGGCCTAAGGAAGGCTTGGAAGGAAAAATTGCTTGCAAACCCTACGACGTAATAACCTATGATGAAGCTCTAGAGGAGGGGAGGGATAATCCCCTTTCCTTCCTCCATATTATAAGGTCTGAAATAGATTTACCGCTAGATACAGACCCCTATAGCCAGCAAGTTTATGACAAGGCTAAGGAAAATTTAGAGGAATTTTTATCTAAGGGCTATCTAATAGAGGAGGAAAAGAGGAACTTCTATATCTACCGGCAGATTATGGATGGTAGGATCCAGGATGGCTTAGTGGCCTGTGCATCTATTGACGATTATGCTAGAGGCACAATCAAGAGACATGAACTAACTAGGGTGGACAAGGAGGAGGACAGGGTTAACCACTTCTATACAGTAGGTGGCAATACTGAGCCGGTATTTCTCTTCCATAAGAAAAATGGAGACATTAAGGCTTTCATAAAGGATTGGATAGAAAACCACCAGCCAGTTTATGACTTTAGCTCCCAGGATGGGGTTAGGCAGGTTTTATGGATTGTGGATGATGAAGGGGCCCAGGCTGAGTTAGTGAAGTTGTTTAAGTCCCTAGACAGCCTATATATTGCCGATGGCCACCATAGGACGGCTTCAGCCTATAAGGTAGGCCTTAAGAAGAGGGAGGAAAATCCCAAATACACCGGAGGAGAGGAGTTTAACTACTTCCTGTCGGTTATCTTCTCGGAAGATGAGCTCTATATTATGCCTTATAACAGGCTGGTGAAGGACTTAAATGGCTATAGGCAGGAGGAATTTTTAGAAAGGGTAAAGGAAAAGTTTGTAGTGGAGGCTCTAAAAGAGTTGGAAGAGCCCAAGAAAAAGGGGCAATTTACCCTGGCCTTTAAAGATAAGGCCTACAAATTAATCCCTAGGGATGGCACCTACAAACAAGACGACCCTATTGAATCCCTAGACCCCTCCATCCTGCAGAACAACATCCTTGGGCCTATCCTTGGAATAGAAGATCCCAGGACCAGCCACCGAATTGATTTTGTTGGGGGAGTGGGCATGCTGGATAAGATTAAGGCAGGCTTGGAGGAGGATAAAGTGGCCTTCCTACTCTATCCCACTGATATTGGGGATATAATCAGGGTCAGCGATGAAGGCAAGATTATGCCTCCTAAATCCACCTGGTTTGAGCCTAAGCTTATGAGTGGCTTATTTATCCATAAGTTTTAATATAAATCCAGGGCCTGGTGTGATATAATACTGGTAAAGAGTGTAAATATTCTGTAAAGGGAAAATAAACCAGATATAGGAGTGAGGAAGATGAAAAAGGCCCTAATCTTTATACTGCTTTTCTGCCTAGTATTTGGTCCCCTATTACCAAATCTAGCCTACGGCCAAGGAGTAGAAGAGAAGTTATTGGAAGAAGTGATACTAAAGGTTAAGGAAAAATTGAGGATATCCAATGATTATGACGACTTCGTCTCCAGGGTAAGTTCCTATGATGGGGATACAAGTTTTAACTTAAGCTGGTCCCATTCAGAGGGGAAATTGCCCACCATGGTAAATGATAATTCAAAAGGGATAAGGGATTTAAGGTTGATATACTTGATAGATAAGGAAAAGCCAAGTATCATAGATGCTTTTACGGGACAAATCCTAGATAATTCCGGTAAGCCCTATAGGGAGACTACTATCCCACTATATAATGATATAGATAATTCCTATGCCAAGGAAAAGATTCTAGTACTTACAGAATATGGAGTTGGATTTAGTGGGGATAGGTTCTATCCCAAGGAGAAGATAAAGCAGGAGGATTTTCTCTTCCTATTATGGAAGGCTATGAACCCTTATAGGGCTTATGGGAAGAAAATATGGATGACATATATGGTGAGCTTAAGAAGCAGAAGATCATAAGGGAAGAAGAGGAAAATAGGGGGGCTAGGGTAAGTAAGGAAGACGGGGCCAAATATATAATAAGGGCCATGGGCTATGAAAAGCTGGCTGAGATAGAGGATATATACGCAGATATATTTCAAGATAGCAAGGAAATAGATCCAAAGCTTAAGGGCTATATGAACCTGGCCTACGGCCTTAGGATAATCCTAGGCGATGGAACGGACTATATTAGGCCTAAGTATGAATTAAATAGGGAAGATGCAGCCAGTATGGTCTATAACTACTTATTCAACTAGGAATAAACCCGACTTATGAGTCGGGTTATCTTTTTAAGAAAAGCAGATATTGTAATTGGCTATGATGGATTATTTTGTAATTTAAAAATAAAAATAAAAAGGTAAGTAGGGATTGGTGGATTTTTAGAGAATATATAAGTGGGAAAATAAGTATTGGTATGCAAGGGAAGATGAGCTTTATAATAAGAGGTGGTTTAATGGAATATCTAGTAAATAGTAGGGAAATGAAACTATGCGACTTTAACACCATAAATAAGTTGGGCATGCCTTCCATGGTCTTGATGGAGAGGGCAGCCTTGGCAGTTGTAGAGGAGCTGGAGGGACTGGACTTAGGCAAGGTCCTGGTAGTATGCGGTAAGGGTAACAACGGTGGAGACGGCTTTGCCATAGGGAGGCTTTTACACCTTAAGGGAATCCAGGTGGAAATCCTCTTTATAGATGAAGAGGAAGGCTGCAGCCAGGAGACTAAAGAGCAGATTAAGATAGCAAGAAACTATGGGGTAAAAATACTAGATCAGGTAGAATTTAATAAATATACCACCATTATAGATGCCCTATTAGGCATAGGCCTTTCTAGGAAGGTAAGGGGTAAGTATGCAGAAATCATAGATGAGATAAATAAAACTTCCGCCTACATATTAGCGGTAGATATTCCATCGGGTATCTCTGCCGATGATGGGAAGGTGTTAGGCACTGCAGTAAGGGCCCATAAGACGGTGACCTTTGCCTTTAAGAAGATAGGCCTAGTCCTCTACCCAGGGGCTGAGTATGCAGGGGAGCTAGTGGTTAAGGATATAGGTATTAACCATTTGGGTTTTGAAAAATCCCCTAAGACTTATTCCCACACCCCAGAGGACCTAAAGCTGGTTCCTAAAAGAAGGCCATATTCCAATAAGGGCAGTTATGGCAAGGTCCTAGTTATTGCCGGCAGCCTTGATATGGCAGGAGCGGCTTACTTATCAGCCAAGGCCTCCTACCGTATGGGAGTAGGCCTAGTCTATATCTACACAGTAGAGGAGAATAGGGAAATACTCCAGACCCTAATACCAGAAGCAGTTTTAACTGGCTATAATAGGGTGGATTTAGATGAGGGTACCTTAATAGGAAGAATTAAAGATGCAAGGGTGATAGTCATAGGGCCAGGTATGGGAATATCTAAGGCCACAAGAAAGATTCTAGAGCTAGTATTAAGGGAGGCAGATGTGCCCCTAATAATAGATGCAGATGCTATCAATGTCCTTTCCCAGGATCTTTCCCTCTTAGATAACCACGATAAGGATATAATAATCACACCCCATCTAGGGGAGATGGCCAGGCTGATAAAGAAGGATATCCCAGCCATAAGGGAAGATATAGTGGGGGCAGCTAGGGAATTTGCCTTTAAGAAGGATTTAATCTGTGTACTTAAGGATGCAAGGACAATAATTGCTGATAGGGAAGGCCATATCTATATAAATCAATCGGGTAGTGATGCCATGGCTACTGGAGGCTCTGGAGATGTCCTAACGGGAGTAATAGCCGGCCTAATAGCCCAAGGCCTTAACCCAAAGGAGGCAGCCAGTTTAGGAGTATATATACACGGCCTAGCAGGCCAGGAGGCTGCTAAGAAGGTAGGGAATTATGGACTTATGGCTGGAGATATTATAGATGGATTAATAGAAGTAGTAAATACCATTATTAGATAGGGGTAGGCATTCAATATAAAGAATATCAATTAAATAAAATAGATTTAATTACCAATAGAATTAATAGGTTATACCAAACCAATCAAATTAATAAAAATAATTAAACTCAAATAAATCAAATTAGATTAAAAATTTAACTAGACCAAATCAAGTTAATTTAACTTAATTTAACTTTAATTAACTTTAACTAAATAGAATAACGTCTTAAAAAGCCTATTTTAGAAGGAAAGCCCAACAAAGGCTTTTCTTTTTACTGTCAATAACCTGTGAAAATGTCACCTAAAAAATCATGATTTTATTCTATGAAAATGTCACCTTCGAGATATAATTTTGCTTTTTAAGTAACGAGTTAGAAATAACGACAAGAGAAAAATCATGTGGAGCCACCCACCGGCATAAACAAAAGCGTGTTTGTAAGGTCAGCAGTCAAGTAGCTTTCGCGGCATAAGTAGCAAGGCTTTGCGGGTCAGGCCAACTTATTCCACGATCTACTTGACAGCCACTGTGGATATAGGGCCTTTAAAAATGGGTATAGGAAAATAAGCCCTTGATAAAACTTATCAAAAGCGATATGATGAAATTAAGAATTTCTTTTTTTCAGGCCCATGCTCGTGTGGAATTGAAGAGCTGATTGAGCATTTCAATAATTTCACGGTCGGTTTCTTCGTACGCGAAATTGGGCCTCTTTTGTGGCATTTGTCGCCATGGATGATCAGCAGCAGGCTTTACAGGAGTGCGCTTTTGTGGTTGCTTTTTAGAAGACTTTAAAGCCTTCTTTTTCGGGCGCTCTTCAAGAACTAAAGTATCATATACCACACCAGCGTATAAGGCTTTAACACCTATTTTAGAACTGCTTAAAACAGTAAGCTTAGCTTTGGGCATAGCTGCTGCCTTTCGACCATTCCTTACAAGTTGATAATACTTTCCTTTGTAAGAGAAAGCAGAATCTTCAATGATAGTACGTTCTTCCTTAATGCATAGAATATGATCAAGCTCAATACCAGGCTCAAGAGGCCTAAAGGCAGGTTCAGGATTTTCAGGTTCAACACCAAATTTTTCATTGTAAGCAACAATAAACTGCGATAGAAAGGCATTAGCAGCTTCCATGGTATCAATACCACGGATCTTAAATTCGACAGGAAGCCTGCTTTGGAGTGTATCCCATAGCTTTTCGAT
>Ga0209537_1003618_pt1 | contig 13984 bp, 9 predicted proteins | sample BioPla4DNA1_FD_187698 | JGI IMG/M metagenome (GOLD analysis project Ga0209537, IMG submission 187698) | Biogas fermentation microbial communities from Germany - Plant 4 DNA1 (SPAdes) (version 2) | ecosystem: Engineered > Bioreactor > Anaerobic > Digestate | place: Bielefeld, North...
TAGGATTGTACTAACTGGAGATAATAAATGGGTTTTTCTTTACTTCCCCCTCTGGTTCTTTTGATGAACATTTCTCTACCCCTCTTCTCTTTCTTTTACTACATAATAGCTATATACAATACCTAATGTCAATAGAAAAACATAAAAATATCACAAAATAATGCCACTACAAAATAATGAAAAAATGAGAGATAGAAAAACAGAATGTAGATTTATCAAGGGTTTCAGAGATTAAAGGAGTTAAAAAGAGGGAGAAACTGTCAAAGTCGGGAAAAATATACTTTCCTTTATCCATTTTTAACTCCTTTTACTCAATATGGTATCGTCAAATTTTCATCTTAAGGAGAAAATAAATCTCTTTAACTGAGAAAGAAATTTAGTTATTTTACATAGTGTCAGGAGCGGAAATTCCCAAAAGTTGAAAAGCATTCTTCAGTACAATTTGTACCGCTCTACAGAGACTTAGCCGAAAAGAAGTAAGTTCTATATTGTCTTCATCGATTATCCGATAAAGGTTATAGAAAGAGTGAAAATCTCCACACAAATCCTGAAGATAATTACAAATCAAATAGGGCTGACGCAAAAGAGCACTACGTTTCACTGTTTCCGGGAAATAAGCTATTTTTTTGACGATTTCTCTCTCCTCTTCAGTGGGAAATTCAGACAAAGTATGAGTCAAAGGAAACGATGTAAATCCTCTTTTTTCTGCTTCTTTAAATAAGGAAGAAATACGAGCGTGGGCATATTGAACGTAATATACCGGGTTATCCATAGATTGTTTTTTCGCTTCTTCTATATCAAATTCCAGATGAGTAGCTGGATCTCTCATTAAAAAATAATAGCGGGCCACATCTACTCCTACCTCGTCAATCAACTGCCTCAGGGGTACAAACTCACCCTGTCTTGTAGACATTCTTTCTGGTTGCCCTCCTCGCAAAAGAGTAACAAATTGCACAATAAAAATTTCCAGAAAATCTTCGGGAAGACCCAGAGCACACATCGCTGCGTGCATTCGAGGGATGTAGCCGTGATGGTCTGCCCCCCAGATGTCAATAACCAGTTGAAACCCTCTTTTCCATTTATTCCAATGATAAGCAATATCAGAAGCAAAGTAAGTAGGCAATCCATTTTCTCTCACTAATACTCTATCTTTGTCATCTCCCCAATCAGTAGTCCGGAGCCACAGAGCACCATCTTTATTATAGACATATCCTCGCTCTTTCAGAAGAGATAATATTTCTTCTGCTTCTTTTTTTTGATATAAAGAACTCTCCCGGAACCACACATCAAAATGCACCCGAAAATCAGCTAAATCACGGCAAATATTATCCAGAATCTTTTGCACCGCAAACTTCTGAAATACTTCTGAACGATCCGTAGGAGGAAGGTCTAAAACTCCACTTCCTTTTTCCCGTAATAATTCCTCCGCAATAGGGATGAGATACTCTCCCTGATAACCCTCTTCGGGAACTTCTACTTTTTCCCCTAAAAGCTGGCGAAAGCGAGCCTCCAGAGAAGCTCCTAAAAGGTCAATTTGCCTCCCCGCATCATTAACATAATATTCCTTTTCCACCTGGAAACCAGCTTTTTTTAAGATACGAGACAGACTGTCTCCAAAAGCAGCGCACTTGCCGTGACCCACATGCAGAGGACCGGTAGGATTGACACTCACGAACTCCACCTGGGTCTTCTTTCCTTTGCCTAAGTTCACTGCTCCAAAATCTTCCCCTTCTCCCTCCACTTCCTGAATAAAGGATAATAAAATTTCATCCTCTAAAAAGAAGTTAATAAATCCTCCTCCTGCTACCTCCACTCGAGCAAAATTCTGCAAATTCCGGGAGAGAGAGAGTTGTAAACTGGTAGCCAATTCCCGAGAAGGCTTCTTCACTTTCCGAGAAAGAATAAAAGCCAAATTAGTGGCAAAATCACCATGGCTCTTATCACGGGTAGGCTCAACAGTAATTTCTTTTTCATCCACCACCTCTGGAAAATCCACCGCCAGAACTTTTTTTATTTCCTCTTTCAGCATTTCAGTAATTAAGCGACTCATAGACCTCTTCCTTAAAAAAATCTTAAATTCAACTCTGGTCATTATATATTTTTTTAAACCAGGGTTCAATGGGTATTTTATGGTTGACAGCCCGTGGCGCAAAAAAGTAAATGACAATTATAATATTTTACCCGGTTAACACATGCTTTTATCCTTGTTAATTTCAGAAACTATAAGGGCGAAGTATCCCTTTTATGATGAGAAAATTTTCCCCTCGGTGATTTTTGTATTTTATGTTTCTGTTTTGCTTTTCCAGAGAGTAACAGGGGGTGTGTTTACCCCCTGTAGTTATGTTATACTACACGTAAATTAAAGAAATTAGTTGCTTCATTTTACTAAATAAAGGGGAAAAAAGAATGGAACAATTTTTGGGCATTGATTTAGGAACTCAGGGAGTCAAAGTAATAGGCTGGGATGAAGAGGGTAATTTTTTAGGCTCCACCAGCCGTGAATACCCCATTTTAACTCCTCAAATCGGGTTTGCAGAACAGAACCCTGAAATTTGGTGGGAGAAAACCAAAGAAGCAATAAAAGAATTAGTGAACTTGATTCCTCAAGTTAATGTTAAAGCCATTGGTTTTTCTGGCCAGATGCATGGAACAGTAATAATAGATGATAACCTTAAACCCCTTTATCCTGCTATCATCTGGGCAGACCAGCGCAGTCACCAGGAAGTAAAAATCATTCGAGAAAAATTGGAAGACAAACTAGCTACTATCTGCGGAAGCGATGTAGCTACCGGTTTTATGGCACCAACCCTATTATGGCTCAAAGAAAACCAGAGAGAAATCTTCAACCGCATAAGGTGGGCAATCTTGCCTAAAGATTATTTGAAAATTAAAATGGGGCTTACCCCTTCTACTGATGTGGCTGACGCTTCTTCCACTCTTCTTTTTAACATTCGAAAAAGAAACTGGTCGGAAGAAGTTTTAGAAATTTTAGGATTAAACGATAACATTTTTCCTCCGGTTTATGAATCCACTCAGGTAATCGGTCAGATGAAAGAGGAGGTTAAAGAAGAATTAGGTTTAAAGGGGGAGGTCCTTTTAGTAGCCGGAGCAGGTGACCAGCATTGCGCTGCTCTGGGAAATGGTATAACTGAAGAAGGAGAGCTTTTAATAACCATAGGAACTGGAGGACAGGTATTTACTCCTCTCTGTGAACCTCTGGTTGATGATAAATTGCGTATTCACACTTTCTGTCATGCTATCCCCGGGTTCTGGCATCTTTTAGGTGCCACTCTTTGTGCTGGTCTTGCTCTTAGCTGGTTTAAAAAATCAGTTCTTGATTCTCCGCTTCAGGCTTTTGATTTTAAAGAATTAGACCAGGAAGCTCAAAAAGTGGAAGCTGGATCACATGGTTTACTTTTTCTCCCTTATCTCATCGGAGAAAGAACTCCTTACATGGACCCCCGAGCCCGAGGGTCCTTTCTCAACCTCCACCTCACCCACGGAAGAGCCCATTTCATTCGTGCCATCATGGAGGGAGTATGTTTAGGATTAAAAAATGTTACCGAAGTGTTTAAAGAGCTGGGAGTAGAACCGCAACGTATAGTATTTTCTGGAGGAGGAGCTAAAAGCGCCTTATGGAGAAAAATCATGGCCTCAGTTCTTGATGCTCCCCTTTTCACCACCCAGGTGAGAGAAGAAGCAGCTACTGGCGCTTGCATCCTGGCTATGATGGGAACAGAAAAATCTTCAGAAGAAGAAATTATTTCTAAAATAATCCGCTATGGAAACCCCGTTCTCCCGGAGAGAAAAGCAGCAGAAATTTATGCTGAAATATACCCTAAATTTAGAGATGCCTACCCTGCTTTAAAAAAGCTATTTCCCTAACAGGAGAAAATTATGAGAGATTGGAAGGAAGAAACACAAAAAATCATTACCTGGATGAGAAAAAAAGTAGAAGAAGCTAAAGCTCAAGGATTGGTACTGGGAATGAGTGGAGGCATTGATTCGTCAGTGGTAGCCGTTTTAGCCCAGAAAGCCCTGGGAGAAAAATCTCTGGGAATCATGATGCCTTGTTACAGCATACCCCAGGATTTAGAGGACGCCCTGAAAGTGGCTCAGATGTTCTCTATTCCCCACCGAGTCATTCCTTTAGAAAAACCTTACGATGCTTTCTTAGAAGTTTTAGGAGAAAAACAAGAAAATAGCCGTTCTTTAGCTCTGGCTAATTTAAAACCTCGCCTGCGTATGTGTACCCTTTACTATTTTGCCAACCGATTAAATTATTTAGTCTGCGGCGCTTCCAATAGGAGCGAGATAACCGTAGGCTATTTCACCAAATACGGTGATGGAGGAGTAGATATTTTACCCATTGCTCACCTTACCAAAACCGAGGTAATAGAATTAGCTCGGTTTCTCAACCTCCCTTCTTTTATCATCACGAAACCCCCTTCCGCGGGGCTATGGGAAGGACAAACTGACGAAGAAGAAATGGGAATCACTTATGAAAAAATTGATGAGTTTATCCTTCATAAAAAAGTGGAGGAACCCTATCTTTCTCAGATAAAAAGCAAAATTCGAGCAAGCGAGCACAAAAGAAAAATGCCTGCCACACCAGAAGAAATTACTATTTAGCTTTTTTCTTGCAATTAAGGAATTCCAGTAGTTTTTCTAAGCTAAAGGTATTCAGCACGTCTTCTTTTCGCAACCAGCCCCGACGAGCTTGGGCTACTCCATAACGAATATAATCCAGGGAAGAAGGGCTATGAGCATCAGTAGAAATAACCAATTTCACTCCCAGGTCTCGAGCTCGTCGAGCATCTACGTCACTCAAATCCAGACGTTCAGGCTGAGAATTAATCTCTAAAGAGGTTCTGGTTTCTCTGGCCAGATAGAAAAGTTTTTCTCGATTTACCTGATAGGCATCTCTCCTGTTGAGGATACGCCCGGTAGGGTGACTGATTACCTGAACATATTTGTTCTTCATTGCTCCTTCCAGACGACGCAAGATTTTTTCTTCCCCCTGTCCTAGACCGGAATGTAATCCTGCCACCACTACTTCTAACTTTTCCAGTTCAGAATCAGGAAAATCAAGAGAACCGTCGCTCATGATATTGACTTCTACCCCGTCTAAAAGTCGGAGTCCTTTCCCTTTTTTATTCCATCGCTCGATTTCCTTTCTTCTTTCTCGAATCTCCTCCGGGCTAAGACCGGAAGCTACAGCTAAAGATTGAGTATGATCACAGATAGCCAGATACTTGTAACCCCGGGAAAGAGCTGCTTCTGCCATTTCCTCTATGGAAGCTACTCCATCACTCCAGTTAGAGTGAGCGTGCAGGTCTCCCTGAAGGTCACCAATCTCGATAAGAACAGGTAACTTTTTCTCCTGCGCCAGTTCAATTTCTCCCTGGTCTTCCCTCATCTCTGGAGGAATCCATTCCATTCCCAGAGTTTCATAAATTTCTTCTTCCTTTTCTCCTCCCACTCGCTTATCGTTATCCAGTCGGAATATCCCATACTCATTCACTTTAAATCCCTTTTTAAGAGCAATTTCTCGCAATTTAATGTTGTGAGCTTTGGAGCCAGTAAAATATTGCAAGGCCGCTCCAAAAGATGTTTCTTCTACCACTCGCAAATCCACCTGTATCCCTTCCTGGGTAACAATACTGGATTTAGTAGTCCCCCGGGCAATTATCTCTCGCACCTGAGGTAGAGAAGTGAAAATATCCATTATAGATTCAGGAGTAGAAGAAGCCACCAGAATATCGATATCTCCGATGGTTTCTTTCATCCGGCGGATACTTCCTGCTGGGCTGATTTTAGTCACTCCGCTTTTTTCCTGAATAACCTCTATTATTTCTTCCACCAAAGGAAGAGCCTGACCCAGAAGCATTCTCCCACTTTGCCTCTTAAGCATCTCTATACCTTTCCGGATTTTTTCTTCACTTTTTACCCCCAAGCGAGGAAGATGGCGCAATTTTTGCTCAGCGATAGCTTTTTCCAAATCTTCAATGCTTTTTATCCCCAGCTGGTCGTAGAGAAGCTTAGCAATCTTAGGCCCCACTCCCGGTATAGCAGTAAGATGAACAACTTCAGGAGGGATTTCCTTGGTTAATTCTTCCAAATAAGATAGTTTACCAGTAGAAAGATATTCTTCAATTTTACTGGCGATACTCTCCCCTACCCCGGGAATCTCTTTCAATCTCCCTTCTTTCCACACCTCTTCAATAGGCTCAGGCCAGCTTTCTATGCGGCGGGCCGCTTCTTCGTAAGCCACTATTTTAAAACGATTTTCTCCTTTCATCTCCAAAAGAGTAGCAATATTTTCTAAAAGTTGTGCTACCTCCCGATTCCTCATATACCCTTTCCTCCTTTCTCTTAATATGCTATCATTAAAAAGCGATGAGGGTAAGGAATTTATCTTTTTTGGGGCTGTTTTTAATCGTAGGAACAGCTATTTTTTTCAATGTTAGTTTAAGCTCAGCTAATGAAACTGATTTATATGCGCTTTTTCGGCAAGGAGACTATGAAACTATAATTTCTCTTAAGCCTGAAGAAGGAGAAGAGCTTTTTCTCTATCTCGTATCTCTCCTCAACCTTAGTCGAGAAGAAGAAGTAGAAAAAGAAATTTCCTCCCTGTCGCCAGAAAAAGATTATTTCTGGCTAGATCACCTCTTTTATCTATCTTCTCTTCACTGTATAGAAAACGGAGACTTAGAGAAAGCCGTTATATGGAAAGAGAGATTGGCAAACTCCTTTCCCTCCTCTCCCCTTTTACCTTATATCACTTTACGTTTAGCTCAATCTTTTTTGGAAAACGACTTTTTCAGTTCTGCTCTTTTCTATTCCATTCAAGTTCTTACTTATTCAGAAAGAGAGGAAGACAGGCTATCAGCCTTGAAAATAACATTTCAATCTTTAGTTAATCTCGGCTACCTCGAAGAAGCTACCCTTTTACTCTGTCACATCTATTATGTTTTTCCTACCCTGAGTTCTCGAGAAACTCGAGAACTCATTTTGCCTGTGCTTCCCCAGATCTCTCCAGAAAAATTCTTTCCCTCTCAGCGTCTTTCTTTAGCTAATTTCCTCTTTTCTCTGGGTTTTACTGAAAAAACTAAAGATTTCTTAGACCAGATAGAAGAGTTTCTTCCCCCCTCCCAGCAGGTAGATATATTCACTCTTCGCGCCCGGATTTTCGTCAGAGAAGAGAATTGGGAAGAATTGGAACAGCTAATAAGTAAAAATTTATTAAAAAGAGGAGAAACAGAAGAGGTTCTATTCTACTGGGGAGTTTTAGAACAGAGAAAGGCCAATTATGGAAGAGCAGCTCAAATTTATGAAAGGCTGTTATTTCTTTACCCCGAGAGCGGATATGCTTTTAATACTTACCAGAATTTAGCTTTTTCTCTCCGAGCCATGGGAGAAGAAGGAAGATATTTAGAAACAATGGAGAAGATTATTTCCCGTTTCCCAGAAAAGAGCGCACCCGTCTGGGAATTATTCTGGTTCTATTACAACAGAAACCAGATGTATTCAGCACAAGAAATGTTAGAAAAGCTAAAAAGTTTTTCTGAAGAAAAAAATAAAGCACTTTTCTGGTCATTTAAAATTGATTCTTCTTTAGAAGATTTAGAGGAAATAGTGGAAGGCGGGAAAATAGATTACTATTATGCCCGAGCCTGGCAAGAGCTGTCTGACAGAGGAGTTGTCCTTCCTTTCCCTTTTGATGAGGAAGTTCCTCTCCCTCAGGTAGACCCGGCAAATATTTCCTATTCTGAACATTGGACAAAGTACCAGTTTCTGAAGAAAATAGAGATGTGGGAGAATGCTGAGATAGAAATTCTATTTCTTCTCTCTAAGAACTCTCAAAAGAAAGGCTTTTATCGAGAATTGAATGAATTGTATACCCAAAAAGGAGATTATCAAAAAAGCATTCTCTATTCTCTTTATCTTCAGGAAGGAGAAAGAATTCCTCTCAATTTAGCCCGGCAAATTTACCCGGAATTTTTTCTGCCTTCTATTCAGAAACTAACTGGAGATGAGTTAGACCCTTACCTGATTCTTGCCCTTATTCGAGCGGAGAGTTTTTTCGATTCAGCAGCTATTTCCTCTGCTGGAGCTATGGGATTGGCTCAAGTTATGCCCTCTACTGCTTCATGGGTGATAGAAAAAGGATGGGCAGATGGAGGAGGAGAAGAGGATATTTCCATTCTTCTTCTAAATGCCGAAAAAAATTTAGAGATTGGAGTGAGCTATTTTTCCTATCTCTGGAATCGTTTTGGAGGAAAACTCTATCCCGCTATTTGCTCTTATAATGCCGGGCCGGGCAGAGTAGACCAATGGTTAGAAACTCTCTCCACCGACCCTGACCTTTTTGCTGAATCTATTCCCTTTTCTGAAACGCAAAATTATCTAAAGAAGGTGATGGCTAATTACTTTGCCTACTCTATCATCTACCAGGGCAAATTTAGCCCTCCTCCTTATCTTTAGCTCATCTTTAAATATTTTTTGAACTGCTCTATTTTTTCTTCTCCTTCTAAGATGCCAATTTCCAGAGAAATTTTCTTAGATTCCCCGGGTTGAAGAGTTACTAATCTCCCCTCTTCTCTTTCCCGGCGCCTACCCAGAGGAAAACAGTTGCCCGGCTCCATACCTAACACATATTCTCCTTCCCCCATCATCTTCCATTCTGTAAAATAAGGAATGGTATCTTTGCTAAACTTAACATAGGCCCCCATTTTAAGCCGGTCATTCACCAATAAAGAAGCACCATAACCATCTTCTAAAGTTTTAGGATAATGGAGGTAAACTTTTTCAAAATACCCTTTTTGGGGAGAAGAAAAAAGATGCCATTCTTCTTTTCCTTCTTCTGCCATCTCATCTCGAGGCACAGTTTTCTCCACCGGGAGGAATAACCTGGCACCGTCATCCAACAAAGGATAGCCAAAGTTGATGTGGTATAAAATCATAAAGGGGCTCTCATTCCAGCCCTCGTTAACCACCTGGTCTTCAATATGGATAGTTGTGCCTCCTAAACGGCTCCAGATTTTTCGGTAGAGAGCTATTTTATCTCCAAACACTATAGATTCTTTTATCTTTCCCTGCACCCACATTAAGTAATCATCCCCTTGCCAGGCTCCGTCTACCCACAGATTACTGGCCGGAAGATAAGAGGCTCTACCATGCAAACCAAAATCTTCTTCCTCTAAAAAAGGATGATTAGACTTGTCTCGTCCTGCAGCCCCAGCATAAGTCAGGCCACAGGTATTCATTAACCCCCCATGAAATCCCCGCAACCATCCCAAACCTTCGGGCTCAAAAAAGGCAGGAGCTAAATTCCGAGTAGCGGAACGCCAACTAACATTCATGCCTTTAAAGCTGGTCCAGGCAATATCCATCCCCCGGTCCAGGAGAACAGTATAAGTCAAACCTCCACCAGAGTTAACCTCAGCTATTCTTACCCCTCTCTCTACACCTTCACTTAATTCAGCAAGCTTTACCCCTCCAATTTGAGAGATATCGCCTACTCTTTTTAAGATTTCTTCCCTGGTAATTTCTTTTCCCCATAAATTAGCCATAGCTATTTCCCCCTTAATTTATTTTTATTCCGAGTCGTTTCTACCATCTGAGTGAAAAAAATGGGATATTCTATCTCCGGGTCTCTTTTCCTCTGATAGTTTCTTTCTCTGTGCCTCCCGCAAAAAAGCAGGAACATCTAATTCATCCTCTATAATGATTCTACTATCTATCTCATCTATTGTTTCTTCTATCTCATCTAATTTCTCCTCCGGAAGCTCAAAACGGGTAGCAATAACCGTTACCATTGTTTCATTAGACAGACTCTCATCCACCCGATAACCCCACAAAATATCAGTTTCTGTTCCAGCTGCGTTGGTCACAGTATTAACAATTTCAGTAACCTCACTGAGAGTCATATCCTGACCACCGGTAATATTAAGGATGATAGACTTGGCACCTTTGATTGAGATTTCCAAAAGAGGACTTTGAATAGCTTCTTCTGCTGCTTGCTTGGCTTTTTCTCTTCCTCTTCCATGACCTATTCCTATTAAAACCATCCCTGCTTCGCTCAGAACAGTTCTCAGGTCAGCTAAATCTAAATTAATCTCCTGAGGAGAGGTAATAAGGTCAGTGATACCTCGCACTGCCTGATAAAGAATATGATCTGCTATTCTGAAAGCTTCTTGTAGGGGAGTATCTTTTTTGGTAATCTGGAAAAGTCGCTCATTGGGAATTATAATCAAAGCGTCAACTTCTTGTTGCAATCGACTGATACCTTCTTCTGCTTGTCTTTTTCTCTTTAGACCCTCAAAATCAAATGGTTTAGTCACCACTCCAATGGTTAGAGCTCCTGATTCCTTAGATATATTAGCGAGAACCGGAGCTGCTCCTGTACCCGTGCCTCCTCCCATGCAAGCAGCGACAAATACCAAATCAGCATTTTCCACCAGCTGGCTTAATCTTTCCTTATCTTGTCGGGCTGCTTCCTCTCCCAGGCGGGGATCCCCCCCCGTTCCCAGACCCCGGGTGAGGCTTAAACCAATTTGTAGCTTCTCTTGGGCCAGAGATTTTCTTAAAGACTGAACATCGGTATTCACTGCTATCAAGTCTACTCCATCTAAACCCAGGTCAGCCATATGATTAACCGCGTTATTGCCCCCTCCTCCAATTCCCACTACTTTTATCACTGCTAGTCTGTCTTCTGCTTTTTTCTCTATCTTTGCCTTAGTTTTCTCCAGATTCTTTTTAACTGCCTCACCAGAAGCTTTTTGCTCTTCCTTTTCAGGGATAGAGTCTTCTTCCCGTATGATACCTTTTGTGGTATCCCGGATTAATTCTCTCTTAAAATCAATTTTTTCGGAGAAGCCTCTTTCCAGGCTTTTCTTCTTCAAGCTTGATCACCTCCTTGGCTAAGTTTAAGTAACACTGAGCTCCAGAAGAAGAAGGTTCATATTCCATAACCGGCACCCCGTGGCTGGTAGCCTCAGCCAGGGAAATATTACGATGAATAACAGTTTCAAAAAGATGATCTCCAAAATATTTTTTTATCTCTTCTACCACCTCTCGATAAAGATTGGTACGGACATCGGCAATAGTAATAAGAACATAAACTTCCAGGTCATGCTTCAAGTTTTCTTTCATCAAGCCTATAGTTTCCATAAACTCTTCAATTCCCCTCATAGCAAAATAATGAGGCTGAATAGTGATAATCACCTCCCGACAGGCCTTAAGAGCATTAACAGTTAAAATTCCTAAGGAAGGGGGACAGTCAATGAGGATGTAATCAAAAGAGAGATTAGCTCTTTGAATACCGCTATTTAAAAAGTCTTCCCTGCCCAGTTTATCAATCAAGCGATATTCTGCTCCAGCTAAGTCAATATTGGCTGGAGCGAGATAGAGGTTGGGAGTGCGAGTAGGAATAATAACTTCTTTAAGCTCAAGGCGGTAAGGGCTGCGAGGGGGCTCCAGTACATTGAGAATGGTTCTGTCAAATTCATCAGGCTCAAAACCTAAACCCAGAGTAGAATGAGCTTGAGGATCCATATCAATAATGAGAACTTTCCGCGCATGATAAGCCAAAGAAGCCCCCAAATTTATACAGGTGGTGGTCTTCGCCACTCCTCCTTTTTGGTTAGCAATGGCAATTATTCGCATAGTATTCTCTCAGAAAGTTTATTCCTTTTATAATTTCCACTATGATATCATATCACAATTTAGAGCAAATATTCGGTAATAAAATATCATTAGTAACCAAAAAGTTAGATAGATAAATACTACCAGAAATAGAGGAATTTCCAATCCCCAGAACACAGAAAATAAATGAACAACCAGGGAAGAGATTACCGATAAAAACCCATTCCAGGCAAAAACCTGTCCAAAAAAGCGGGGATGAAAAGTAGAACATAGATTAGAGAGCAAGGGAAAAGGTAACCCGCAAAGATAGGCTACACCAGCTAAAGGTAAAAAAGTAACCAGCAAGCTCCCCCAGATGGGTAAATGAAGTAGCTTCTCCTCTAAAAGAAGCAAGAATCCAGAATAAGCAAAAAGAACTAAAGGATGTAACCAGGCTAACTTTTTGACTTCTCGAAAATCCAATCCCCGTCTCATGCGCCAGCTTCCTAATCCAGAAAAAACCAAAAGAACCAAAAGAAGAAGGGAAAAAGTGTAAAAAGGCAAACCCACTATCATCTCTAATTTTATAAACAGGGAAATTTCCATCATCATAAAACCCACACCGGTCAACATTCCTCCTCCTTTCAAAATTTTTACCGCAGAGGGAATGTTTCCCTTTTCACCTTTCTGGGGGAAAAGAATTAGAAAGAAAGCCAGGGCTATCACCAAAACCAAAATTAAAACTACTAACCAAAAGCCACTTCCTCCAAAAGGTAGCCATCTTTTTCCCAGATTTACCCAGGCTTCTCGTAACTGTCTCAAGCGAAAAAAATTAGAAAAATAAGGACGGTTATCCCGAGGAGGGCGAAGGTCAAAAGTAGATTCTATGTCTTCTCCTTGGAGAATACCTTCCACTACTCGATAATATCTTTTTTGAGTATTAAAAACTACCTCGGCTTCTTCTTCCTTTATGCCCGGATAATATATAAAATCAAAGCATTCCTTTTTTACTTTTTCTTTCATCTTTTTCAGCTCTTTTTCCTCCCACGGCGATTTCTTAATCATCAACAAAGCACAATCTAAATTCTTTATTATCATCAGATGTTTTTCCACCCTTTCTCCTTCCTCCCAGGATTCTTTTACAAGATTCACCAGCTTAGGAAGCACCGCAGGGGGATTCTGAAGAAAAAGAGAAAACACTGCTACCCCTTCCCGAGATAGAGAAGAAAAAACGCTTTGTATCCCCTCTTTAGTAAATAAAAAATCTTCCTGGAAAGAGAAGCTACCGGGAAAAACGGCTGCCTGAGCTACGGGAACTTCCAAGAAAATTAAATCGTACTTCCTTCCTTGAGCTAAAAACTTACGGGGAAAAATAACCTGCGGTTCTGAATAAAAAAGGGGATAATCCTTTAGAAAAGAAGCAAAAAGAGGAGAAGAAATTACCCAATCCAATTTTTCCAATTCTAAAAAAGAGGCCAAATATCCCTCTAAACCCTTTCTACCTTCCACAATGAGAATTTCCCGGGGAGAAAGTACATCTACAGGCAAATAATACAAAGTGTGAGTTAAGAGGGAAAAATCGGGGTAAACAGGAAAAAGCTGGGATTGATGTTTATCGTAAACTAAAGTCCAGGAAGGGGGAGGAAGGTCAGGAAAATTAGAACTCAAGCCCAATGCCAATCGAGAATAAGGAGTATAAAATACTTCCAACAATTCTGCTGGACTATGGTAAACTTCAATAAGCTGGTTTTCCTCTACTTCCCTTATTGCCCGGGCAGGAGCATAAGGAGAAAGATAAATCTCAAGAGGAGAAAAAAAGAAAGTAATTCCAATAATCATTAATAAAAAAAGAGGGACTTTTTTCACTCTGGTTGCACTCACGAGAGAAAGAAGGGCAAGGAAAAGAAGAGCTTTTAGCTCTCCTAGAAAAAGAAGAATTAGATAGCTTATCCCTATCCCTAAGGAGGAGCCCACCAGATTGGCAGCATAAAAGCGAGGAAAGTGTGAGGGATAAAGTTCAAAAGCATACAACTGATACGAGCCATGAGCGAAGAAAGGCAGAAAAGCCAAAAAGAGAAGAGTAGCAAAATAAAACCAGTTATAACGATTGACCCAGAATTGATAAATATCTAAAGGCAAGAAGACTAACCCTGCGGCAAAGAGCAAAAGCGAGAGCGCAAGAAAATAGGGGATGTGCTCTTTGAACCACCGGGGAAGAAAAGGGTAAAGGCTTCCCGCTGCTCCATAGCCCAAAAGAGCTAAAGAAATAATTAAGGATACAAAATGATACTCAAAAATGAAACTAAATATCCTCATAGTGAGAGTTTCCACCGCTAAAGCTACCGCAGCTACTCCC
>Ga0209537_1003620_pt1 | contig 13975 bp, 10 predicted proteins | sample BioPla4DNA1_FD_187698 | JGI IMG/M metagenome (GOLD analysis project Ga0209537, IMG submission 187698) | Biogas fermentation microbial communities from Germany - Plant 4 DNA1 (SPAdes) (version 2) | ecosystem: Engineered > Bioreactor > Anaerobic > Digestate | place: Bielefeld, North...
TCCTTCAGGCCCGTTACATCTTCCTTCAGGCCCGTCACATCTTCCTTCAGGCCCGTTACATCTTCCTTCAGGCCCGTTACATCTTCCTTCAGGCCCGTTACATCTTCCTTCAGGCCTGTTACATCTTCCTTCAGGCCCGTCACATCTTCCTTCAGGCCCGTCACATCTTTCTTCAGGCCTGTTACATCTTCCTTCAGGCCCGTCACATCTTCCTTCAGGCCCGTCACATCTTCCTTCAGGCCCGTTACATCTTCCTTCAGGCCCGTTACATCTTCCTTCAGGCCCGTTACATCTTCCTTCAGGCCCGTTACATCTTCCTTCAGGCCGCTGATGTTCTTTTCCACCCTGTCAAAGCGGTTGGAAAACTCGTTGTACATCCTGGTCAGGAGTTCGAACATTTTATTTTCCATATCGGCTCACCCCGCGGAGAATATTTTATCAGATCAGGGATGAAAAATCCATTGGACTTTTGTCCATATCATTCTCCCCCCCTCTTTACCTATTCCAGTTCCTGCTCCAGCTTCCTCAGCCTCTCCTCACGCTCTTTTTTGAGCCTCTCCTGTTCCTCGTCATACTCCTTTTCCAGCTTCATGATCCTTTCATACGTGCTGTTGTTGATCACGCCCGTAACATACAGCTTATTGTCCTTCTGGAACTCCATGACGGCTTTTTTCAGCGAACTGCCGAACACCCCGTCCTCACCGCCGTGATAATAGCCAAGCTTCTTCAGCGCTCGTTCCACGGCAAGGACATCTGATCCCACGTCTCCGTCCCTCATCGGATAAAAGGGCCTGTTCTCATAAACTATCGTAACAAGCGAGTTGTACGGCACAAGTTTATACAATTCCCGTGCTTCATCATTCCGCATCCTGATACATCCCTTGGAGTTGTTGTATTTTCCGACGGCCCACGGCTCTGTAGTCCCATGTATCCCGTACTTCCCCCAGGGCACGTTGAACCCGAGCCATGCACCTCCGAACCCTTCTCCCCACGTGTCCTTGCTTATGATCTTCCATGTGCCGAGCGGCGACGGCGAACTGGGCTTGCCGCCGGATACTTCATACTTTTTCACAAGTTCGCCGTCCCTGTACACATACATGAGCTTCTCATCGAGGTCGACATAAAGATGCCATCCCTTCGGGCTGACATCATGTTTCGTCTCCTTCGGCTTTTCCTCCTCATATATCGAACCGGCATCTTCACGCATGAAGCCGCCGTCACCGGTCCCGGATGCCGTGCCGGCGGCTTCATGCGCACCACTGTCTTCGGTCCCGGTCCCGGAGCCCGCATCGATATCGGCGTATCCCGGCAACGGATCACCAGGTGTATCCGCCTGATGGTCCGACACCTGCTGCCATTCCGGGGCAAACTGCCGTTCAGGCCCTCCGCAGCTGCAGACGGCATGCCCGTCTGCGCCGGCGGTCCACCGGCCGTTTCCCCAAAACGCATACCCTCCATCCCTCGTAAGATATACGGACACAGAACCGGGCATATTCAAAAATACATACAGGACTATCGCCATGGCAAGCATAACGTACAGGACAGTATTTACAGTTTTCTCGGACAAGACAGGCACCACCTGCTGCATATATGCACTACTTAAATAATATGCCGATATGGGAGCAATACAACCGGATATCGCCCGCAGCGTTCCGGCTTTCCAATATTACCGGTTGATTACCGAATCGTTAAAATATCTTTAAATTACAGGTAAATGAGCAACTTTTGCAGAATTAATAAGTCGAAACGAATGGTAAAAAGTATAAAAATCTGCATGAGGTAAGGAGCCGATGATGAAGAGATTACTGAACAGGACCGCAGTATTATTGCTTATGACCGTAATGTTTATGACACTGGCTTCTGCAAGTGTCTGCGCATCTGACCCTGTTGCAGCAGCAGGCACATCCGCTGCTTATGTAAATGTCACGGAAGCCGCGCTGGAAAGGGATCCGGTTTTGCATGCAAATACGATCCTGGCCAACAACACCGGGTCAGGCAGCGCCGCAGCCCAGTCTTCACCGGTAAGCGCAAAAAAGGAGATGCGCGGACTATGGGTCGCAACGGTCGTCAATATAGACTATCCGTCCAAGCCCACCACTGACCCGGAAGTCCTGAAAAAAGAAGCGATCAGGATACTGGACATGGCAAAGGACACTGGCCTCAATGCGGTATTCCTTCAGGTCCGGCCTACGGCGGACGCATTCTATAAATCAAATATTTTCCCCTGGTCCAAATTCCTTACAGGCACCCAGGGCAAAGCACCGAACAACGGCTTCGACCCGCTGGCATTCTGGATCGAGGAAGCCCATGCCCGCGGGATCGAACTGCATGCATGGATAAACCCGTTCCGCGTCACCAAGAAGACTGCTTCCGAGCCCAAGCCCACAGTAAAATCACTGCATTACAGCCATCCCGCCCGCAAAAATCCGAGCTGGGTAGTGCAATACTCGGACGGCAACCTGTACTTCGACCCCGGTATCCCCGAGGTACGCAAGCTGATCGTGGACGGCATCATGGAAATCGTAAACAACTATGACATCGACGGCATCCATTTCGACGATTACTTCTACCCGGGAAGGGATTTCAACGACTCCAGGACCTTCGCGGCTTTCGGCAAGGGTTATAAAAACATAGGTGACTGGAGAAGGGACAATATCAACAAGTTCGTCTCCGAAGTGTACAAAGCCGTCAAATCGTCAGGAAAGGATGTCCGCTTCGGCATAAGCCCGTTCGGCATATGGGCGAACAAGAAAAACAACTCCCTCGGAAGCGATACCAACGGAATGGAGACATACTACGACCACTTCGCAGATGCAAGGAAATGGGTCAAGGACGGCATCGTCGACTACATATGCCCGCAGCTGTACTGGAACATCGGCTATAAGATCGCAGACTACAGCAAGCTGCTGACCTGGTGGAAGGATGTCGTCAGCGGTACATCGGTAGACCTGTACATAGGCCATGCGGCTTACAAGACCGGCAATACCGACAAAAGCAGTCCGTGGTACGGTGTTGCTGAAATAGAAAGGCAACTGCTGCTCAACAGGAATTATCCAGAGGTCAAAGGCAGCCTGTTCTATAACTGTACCTCGCTGGCCAACAGCCCTGCCCTGCGGGCGCTGATAAGGGGTGTTTACGACCGGCTCGACAGCAAAACCACTGGAGTACAGCTTAAAGTGGCATGGCCTTCCAAGGACATCACCACCAGTTATGCAAAGTACTACCTGACCGGCGCGTCGGATCCGTCAAAGCCGCTTTATATCAACGGCAAGCTCGTCGAATCCCGCTCGCCCAGGGGATATTTCGGAGTACTGGTCGATCTGGCAAACGGCGCCAACACGTTCACGTTCACGCAGGAAGGCGCATACGTGGTAAGAACCATCACCAGGTCCACCGGCTCCTCTTCGGCGACAAAGATGAGCAAGGCTGAGATAGTCGCCTCGTCGGTGTTCCCGCGGTCCCAGGAATACCGGATGCCCGGCGAAAAAATAACGCTGTCATGCCAGGCGCCTGCCGGGGCAAAAGTGACAGTAAAGATCGGCGGGAAGACATACAATATGACGACAACTTCAAAGAGCGGCGGGCTTTACAGGGCTACGTTCACCTACACCTATACGATACCTTCCTACACCGGCTCGCCACGCGTCATCGATCTCGGGGCACCGGTATACACGATGTCCTACAACGGTACCGTCAAATCAGTCACAGCGCCGGCAAAGGTGGGCGTCATAATGAAAGGAGCCCCGTTCTATGCAGAAGTCAAAAACGAGGACATCGATACGTTTGAAACGCCAAACTCGGCCAACGGCGCTGCATATGAACTCCGCAAGGGAATGGTGGATTACCTGACCGGCATGACAGGCGATTATGCACGCCTGGCCAGCGGCCTTTGGGTCAGGAAGACCAGTATATCCACGTATACTTCGAAAACGACATTGAACCCGAAGATCACTTCGGCCATATATAGAACAGGCCCGAAATGGGATACGCTGAAACTGGCATACCCGTCATCGCTTGCAGCTACGGCCACTTTCGACGGGTCGAAGCTGAAAGTGAACATATCTGCCGCATCATCAGGTGTCATCCCGGCCCTGCCATCGAACTCGCCGTTCTCTTCGGTGACGTTTGCAAAGAACGGCCATGTCGGCCAGTATGTGCTGACATTGAAACCAGGCGCGAGCATTGAAGGATATTATATCGAGAAAGTGTCCGACGGTATCATCGTCCATATAAAACGACCTGTCAGGGCCTCGATGGGAGAAAAACCACTCGACGGCATCACGATCATGCTGGATCCGGGCCACGGCGGCAGCGACACAGGAGCGACCGGGCCACTGGGAACGGAATACCCGGAGAAAAAGATCAACCTTGAAAACGCGCTGCTTCTGAAGGAAGAGCTCGAAAAGCGCGGAGCGAAAGTCCTGATGACCAGGACGACTGATGTGTACGTTTCGCTTTCCGACAGGCTGACAGCATCGAGGAACGCCAAGCCCGACATGTTCCTTTCGATACATGCGAACAGCATGGCGGAAAACGTTGATATATCCCAGATAGAGGGATTTTCGGCACACTACAAGGAAGCCATCGCAAAGCCGCTGTCGCAGGCGCTCTGCAATGCAGCTGCTGCAGCCGGCCGCAGGAACAGGGGCATCAAGTGGGCGAATTTCTATGTCGTTCGCGGAACATGGGCACCGTCCATGCTGATAGAGGTAGGCTTCACGCCGAACCCGACCGAATTCGAAATACTGACCGATAAAGCCGAGCAGAAACAACTGTCCATGAAACTGGCCGACGCCATCACGGAGTACTTTTCCGGCAAGCGCTGAACTGCTCTTACAGCCGGGACGCCGTTGCCCGACAGAAGGAGCAGCGCACTGCACCAGGGCTGGTAAACAGACCAGGGACCTGCCAGGGCATCAAGAGAAAGAACGCCTGTCCCCCGGATGGGACAGGCGTTTTCATGTCTTAAAGCCACAGTCCGGCAGACCGGCAGATGTCTACGCGGCAGTGAACGGCCTCAACGTGGTCCACAGCGAAATGGTCGGGAGCGTGAAGGTATCTGCCGTATTCGACAGGTTCAGCGATGAAATGAAAAACAGAATCAGGTCGCATAACGTCGATGTCTCACCGGTACCGGTCCAGAAGCTGTTTATCTATCTTGCAGGCAATGGAAGGGAGGAAATGCAATGCACAGGATTTCAAGATGCCTTCGGTTCAGGATACCTGTACCTGGGCCAACCGCATGGTATCATGCTTGCCTGTGTGAACTTCATATTGACCGCCCTGATACTTTATGCTGCCGCTTATCTCATCTCACGCCGGCAGCCGCAGACTGCGCCGGCGCCATGACCACACCGACCGCGCGAAGTCTGTCGGAGCAGGTCAAAGTTGCCTCTGTACAGTACGTTAAAATCTGCGTTGCTCCAAACGGGTCCTGTGCAGCATCTCCACCGTCTTCAGGCAGAACGATATCGCGGCATCCGTTGCAACTGTTTCCGTGGCCTTGTCCGCAAAGGGCTCGTCACCTCCGATGACCGCCAGGACCGCACCTGTAAGCACGGGCCTGCCCCCTTCCCTGTCAAACCGGTGCCCGTAGACCTGCCCAAGCGTGAAAAGTATGCTGGTCTCCATCTCGGAGGCCAGCACTCCGCCATCTTTCAGGATACGCATGTATTCCTCGTTCTCACGGCGCTTCGGACCCACAAGCATCTCCCTTGCATACAGCGAATCCTTTGAATGCACGACCCCGAAGAATACTTCATATGGAAGGCCGGCTCCCTGCTCTCCTGCCTCCTTCATGATCTCAGCCAGGGCGTCATGTGCGGCGACCAGGAATTCCAGCGAAGGCACCGCGGGCATTTCCACGGGGAGATACCTGGCCGAAGCCGATTCATCCTTCACGCTGCCCGTCGGCACAACGACTGAACCTGCCGGCACCCGCTCCGGCTGCATCGATCCCGACGTTCCGATCCTGATGAGATTGCGCACCCCGAGGTTCACCAGCTCATTTATGATTATGTCTGCGCTCGGTGCGCCCATGCCGGTGGAAACCACGGCCATGTCGATGTCCCCCGCTTCCGACTCCATCCTGCCAAGGTACAGGTTATGGTTCCTGGGATGCTTTTTCACGGTGACATCCTTCCACATCGACGCGATCTTCTCAGCCCGTCCCTCGGAACCCGGCAGCAAGACATAGCGGCCGCAGCCGCCGTTCCCTTCGAAATCGCTTTCCTGCGCATTGATATGGAATGGCACGAATCCTTCCATATGATCACCCATCCTTTCTCCCGGTATGGTACCGGTTCATCCGGACGCGCCCTGAAATGATCACGGGCTTCATGCTGCAAACTGCCGCAGGCACATGCCGCTGTCACGGGATGTCATGCGAATATATGACGATATCGCCGCGCCTGGTCCAGCCCGTCGCACTCCAGAACGCTTGTCCGATCTCGTTGTCATGGAATACGAAAATATGGCATTTATCGATGCCTGCGGCTTTAAGCCGCTCAAGGTTCTTCCGCACAAGCATGGCACCTATCCCTCTTCCCCTGTATCCCGGCATCACCGCCGTGTGGTAAATATAGCCCCTCCTGCCGTCATGGCCGCAAAGGGAAGTGGCGACGATCCTGTTGCCGTCCTTGTAGCACCAGCTCATGCCGGGATTCCTGAGCAGGAACCGGCGTATGCCGTCTTCCGAATCAGCATTGCTGACACCGACCCCCGGCGTGTTTTTCCAGAGTTCCACGATCTCAGGGTAGTCGTCGGGATGGAGTTCCCTCATCCCCGTGTCGATATCCAACTGTACCCAGTAATAGCACATGCCGCCCGCGATTTTTCCCAGGACACCGCCGTTGTTTTCGATCACGCGCCTTGAGCCGGTGTTGCCCTCGAAACACGTTATGAGCGCACGGGGGATGTTTATTTCTGCGGCCTTTTTGAGGACTTCCCGAAGGAGTATCGTCCCGTATCCTTTCCGCCTTTCAGAAGGCCGTATGCAGTAACCGATATGTCCTCCCTCGGTCCTGAGCTTATCGGTGAGATACTTTCTAAGCTTGGCCATCCCTACGGGACGCCCGTCCACGAACAGCCAGTAAACCGTTTGCGGTACATGACCCGGCATCAGCCCTATCCCACGGGAGGCGTCTATCCAATGGCTGATCAGGCTCTTGAAATCCTCGGGTTCCGTATTGTATGCATTGTTCCGGAAACCATTTTCACCGGGACCGATCTCATGGAGCATTTCAAGCACGTCGTACCCATCCTGCAGTGAACACTCGCGCAGTTCATACATTACAAAAGCACCTCCCTGAGCTCCTCCACCGTTTCGACCACCAGCGCCGCGCCGGCGCTGATCAGTTCTTCCCGGCTGCCATAGCCGAACAGCACGCCTATGCAGTCCAGCCCGGCCCGGCGTGCGCCGATGACGTCGTGCTCCCGGTCGCCGACCATGACTGTCGCCGACGTATCGGCTATGCCGGCTTTTTCCAGTGCATATGCGATCACGTCGTCCTTTGTGATCCTTGGCCCATGAAGCTCGGCGCCGCAGACGCAGCGAAGTATTTCCTTATCCCGAAATGCCCGAGCACGATTTCCGCGTATACTTCCGGCTTTGCAGTGGCGACGGCCAGCTGCCTGCCACTTTCCGAAAGTTCTTCGATCAGGACGTCGATCCCCTCGATCAGCCTGTTTTCAAATATCCCTTTTTTGCTGTAGTATTCCCTGTATTTCCCGATCGCCTTCAGCGTCGTTTCCTCGTCGAGGCCGTAAAATTCCGGGAACGATTCCTTGAGCGGCGGCCCTATGAATTTGAGCAGTTCGCCGCGATCGCCGGCGTGTATCCCAAAATGCTCAAGGGCATAGGCCACGGACTTCGTTATCCCCTCGGCGGGATCCGTCAGGGTCCCGTCAAGGTCAAACAGGATGTATTCTTTGTGCCTGATCATATTTGCCATATTCTCCGGTCAGACCTTTTCCTGTTTATTATGATTTTAATTATAATACATACTTTCGCTGCTGTCATGATGCTGACTTTCCTCCGGCCGGCAGGGGTGTTCTGGAAATATTTCGGGCCCCGTGGTAAATGCATGTCGAATTTTGCAGGAACATGGACATCATTGTCGAAATACCTGGATGTAGGTATAAATAAAACAGTACGGATAAACCGGCCAACCGGTCCGATCATTTGGCAGGTCGGCAAAAGACCGGAACGGTAAGGTGTAGCCATGGATATCATAAAAAACGATTTTTTAAGGATCACCAGACAGCCAGACGGCGTGTATGTCGAAACTTTCAAAAAGGGGCTTTCCATCAGCGATTTCAATATCCTTGTGTCAAATTACCCGGAGATCAGGATCACAAGCTATGTAGCCCTGAGGAATGCCCTGGCGAAGGCTCCGCATCCACCTGTGAAGTTCGGCGCAGTGGATGAACGTATCGTGGTCGAACTGACGGACAACGATATGAAAGCGTATGTCACACTTCATGTGGACGGGTCCGAACTCACCATGAACAACGGGATAGAGATCATCAAGGAAATATTGCTGAAGCTCCGGGAAAGAGGAGTCGTATTCGGCATAAAGACAGATGTCCTGACGAAGGGGCTTCGGGTCGGGGAGCCGATCCTTGTCGCGGAAGGTATACCCCCGGTAAACGGACAGGATTCTGTCATCAGGATGTTCGAACTGAAGGAACCCAGGCCTGAAATCAGGGAAGACGGCACAACGGACCATTATGAACTCAATATAATCAACAAGGTGAAGGAAGGCGACTGGCTGGGCGAAAGGACAGATCCCACCGAAGGGACGCCGGGTAAAACGGTCAAGGGCGAAGTAGTGCATCAGCTCAAGGGAAAGCTGCTGCCGCTCTATTACGATGAGAAAACAGTCAGGGAGGTCTATGAAAACGGCGTCACCAGGCTTTATGCGAAGGTCAGCGGAGCTGTCCATTATACCGGCGATAAGATAAGCGTCTCAAATCATCTTGAAATATTGCACGACGTCGATTTCAATACGGGAAACATAGATTTTGACGGTTACCTGACCGTGAAGGGATCTGTTGCGGACAACTTTTCGGTGGCAGCGAGAGATGACATCGAGATACTGGGCGAATACGGCGTCGGAAGCGTGAAGGAAGTAGTCAGCCGCGGAGGCAATATTCTCATAAAAGGCGGTATAGCAGGCAAAAACAAGGCCGTCATAAGATCCAACAGGGACCTGTATACCAAGTTCATTTCGGATGCGACGATTATCTGCGACGGCATCGTAAATGTCGGGTTTTACTGTCTGAACAGCAACATAAAAGCGAAGCAGGTCATTGTAGAATCAGGCAAAGGCAAGATCGTGGGCGGAGTGATAGAAGCCGAGCAAAAAGTCGAGGCGGCCTACATCGGCAATGAGCACGAGGTGCGCACCATAATAAAGGTCACGGGCTTCGACCGGAACAAAATGAAGGAAGAGCTCGACAGGCTCAACGAAGAACTGGTCAGGGCAAGGATGGAACTTTCAAAGGCAAAGCAGCGTTTCGCCATTTACACGAACACTTTCGGCGACAGCCCGCAGCAGAGGAAAGATCACGAGTCAGCCAGGGAACTGTATTTCATGTCCAGGGAAAGAGTTAGGGAAATCGAAAAAAAGATAAGGACGCTGCAGAAATATTTCCGCGTCAAGGGTGAAGGCGAAGTAAACGTCCTCAAAAGAGTCTATCCCAACACCATGATACAGATAAAGGACGAAACAAAGGAAATAAGGACAGAGCAGGTAGCGCCGTGCTTTTTCTCACAGGACGGCGCGATAAAGCAGATGTAAAATAACCAGTGGAGGTCACTGCCTGATGGAATACGGCGAAATATTGAGACAGGTCGAGGAACAGGAAAAAGAAAAAAAGCTGTCCGGCAAGATATTCCGTTATTCGGGCCTTATCCTGGCTGTCGACTATTTTTCTCAAAGGCTGAACCCGGACCAGATAATGTTCGCCGTCTTCGACTTCATAAACGAACTTCTCACGCTTGACAGTTCATCCCTGTATTGCCTCAAAGACGGTTCCTACCACCTGGTCAGGGAAAAAGGCAGGAGCATCGGGGTCAAAGCCATAAGGCGCAGCAAAAAGCTCAATGACCTTGCCGTTTTCCACGGCGGCCTGCTCAAGGACAGGAATACGATGCTCAGGTATTTCGACGAAGAAATTTTTGCAAACTGCGATATAGAGATAATCGTACCCGTCACCGCCGACGACAGGCTCGAGGGGTTCTTGCTGATACCCGGCAGGATCTCCGGGCCGTTCGATGAAGACGACCTCATAATCTGTGAAGTGCTGATGAACCTGTGCAACAGCGCGATGAGGAACTACAACTCTTATAGTGAACTGCAGGCCATCAACCAGAGCCTGGACGAAAAAATATTCAACCTTTTCGCGATCAACCAGTCTTCAAAGGCGCTGCTGAGTCAGCTTGACCTTGATTCGCTGTACGGCCTCGCCATCGATGTGTTCTCGGAACTGACCCAGAGTTCCGCGACCGGCTTTTTGCTTTATGATGAAAAAAGCGAAAAATACATACTGCGCTCATACAGGTTCGTGCCGGAAAACGTGCATCTGCCGGACATAGTGCTGGAGAAGCGTGACGATGCCGCCATAGACCCGAACAGGATAATCATCGACCCATCGCAAAGTTCCGACATACAGTATTTATGCAACCTTTTTGAAAATGGCCCGGAGAAGCTGGCCCCATTGAGACCACAGTACATCATACTGCTCACCAGGGAAGACCGGATACTCGGGCTTGTCACACTCGGAGCCACGGTCACAGGCGCTCCGTATAAAAGGAACATCTTCGAGCTGATCGAAAGCCTGGCGTCATCGACCTATATTGCCATTTCCAATGCCAAACATCTCAGGCAGGTGGAGGAGCAGAAAAAAATCATACAGAGCAAGCTGGACAGGCTCATCTCGCTGAACAACCTCGTGAAAAACATCAACAGTTCCATGGATGCCGAAACGCTGATAGATGTCACGATGAACACGCTGACCGTATCTTTCCTCGCGGATAAATGCCTTATCGCAACATATAACAGCGACAGGAACCTGTTCGTTATCAGGAGCAGATACGGCATAAAGGAAGGCATCTCGACCATCGCGCCTTCAGAGGCCTGGAAAAGGGTTTTCAGAGGCAGGACGGCGCTGGCGCTGGAAGATGGAGAACTGACAGAATATTTCGGCAGCTGTTTCAGGGAAAACTTCGGCGACATCACAGGCGCGCTCATCGTGCCGATATACCTCGACAGGGCTGAAACAGAGCTTCTTGGTGTTATCATCACGTTCAGCTTCCTGGAAGGCCTGATAAGCGACGAGGAAAATGTGCTGACGCTGGAGACGATAGCGGGTCATATCGCTCCAATATTGCATAACCTCAATATAATCGAAGAACAGAAAGTACTGCTCATGCCCAATTACGCCGAGTTGTTCAAAAAGGACCTGGAAACAGAGATACGTCAGGCCCGGGAATATGGGCTCGAGCTTTACGTGGTCAGGATCAGCCGTCCCGGCAGGCACAGTTTCAGCCATCCTGATATGGCTGCTAAGCTGAAGGTCAGATTCAAAAAGGTCTATCCTGTGGCTTACAATACCGTGTATGTTATCGTCAACAGGAAGGAAGATGCAGAAAAGGACAGCATTTCGGAACTGCCCGGACTCGACGGCGTATCGGTCGATACGGCTGTTCTCGGAAAGGACTTCAGCACACTGGAAGATTTCCTTGAACTCTAATCCACCAGTTTGCGATAATTCTCCATCAGCATGATGAAATCCCTGCTGTCGCCGCCGGCATCGGGATGGTACTTCTTTGCAAGCTCCCTGAACCGTTTTTTGATTTCTTCAGCTGTAGCGTCCGGCGGAAGGCCCATCCAGGCAAGGATTTCCGGGTCGTACATATGGGATCCCGTGATACCGTTCTCGGTGTAATACCTGTAGTATACGTTGAAGAAGTATTCATCCATAACATTCCTGTATTCTTCCCTGTCCATTGCCGCCAGGTCGGAAAGCCTGTATTTCGCTCCGGGATTGCCCCGGTCCCCAAGGTTGAAGAAGTCATCCCAGACGAGTTTTATGCGGCTGCCTCCATTCAGGGCGTCCTCGCAGTAATTCGCCGCATGGAAAGGGCCTCCGAAGCGTATCCTGACCTCAAGCTTCCTGAGCCTTCTCAGTTTCCTTTTGATTTCATCAATCCGTTCCCGGTCCGACATAGGCATATCCTCCCGGTGCAGCTCCTGCTGCACATTGCAGATATCAGCAACGGCATGATCCGTGCATCATGCCGAAAGTAACACGCTGTCTCAGCGGTGATGTGCTGTCCTGGTTGTGCGCTATCCTGGCAGTGAATAAAGTGCCTTAACCAGTTCATTGTCATGATCCTGCGAAAGTTCCCAGAACATGACGCCGCCGAGTCCGTTGTCCCTGGCATAGGCAGCCTTGTGCCCGAGCGATTCCGGGTCGTCGTAAGTTATGAAATGCTTTCCGTTCCAGAGGTACGGTGCCTTCGCATGATCGTCCCAGTATCTTCTGAATCCGTTTTTATCTATATAATCAAGTGCCAGTTTCCTGTAACTGTATGAAGTGCATGGCGAAGCAACGGATGCATGGAGTCCGTTCGATGAGCCGACGGTGACATCCCATCCCCTGCCGTAGAAAGCGCATCCCAGGACCAGCTTTTCTGCGGGTATCCCGCTGTCCAGGCATATCTTCACCGCCGCATCGGCAGAAGGCACGCCGCTTTTGCCCGCAGGGGCGAAAAGGCAGGTGTGGTGCCCGGTCTCAGTCGAATTACCGTGGGTGAAATCATATGTCATCAGGTTCACATAATCCAGGAGCCCCGATATGCTCTTCAGGTCGTAGAACCGCAGTGTATATGCCGTTCCTCCAAGCGCAGCCGTCAGCAGGTATTTCTTCCCGTCCCCGGCTCCGCAGCGGTCAAGTACTTTTCTCAGTTCCTTAAGCAAAAGGGTGAAATTCTCCCTGTCCTCAGGCCGTGCCTTGATGCCTGCGTCGGAAGAACACGGATATTCCCAGTCGATGTCGATTCCGTCGAAATCGTTTATCCTCATGAATTCGACCGCCGATCCGGCAAACAGCGCTCTCGACCTTTTGGTCAGTGCAGCGTCGGAAAACCCGTCGGCACCCCATCCGCCTACGGAGACGAGCACTTTCAGATGAGGGTAACGTTTTTTTACAAGCCTGATCTCGTCCGGCTTATCAAGTTCCGCCGCCGACAGTACACCATTCCTGATCAGCGCAAAACTGTAGTTGATGTGCGTGAGGTATTCCCCCCTTATGCTGTCGGAGTCCCAGTCCATCCTGCTGTAGAGGTATGCTGAAATGACCCGGTTTTTATCCATCATGTTACCCCCCTTCCCGGATTTGGCCTCAATACATTTTATATCATATGCCGTCTGCCAAAACAAGAAGAGTTTCCTTATCCTGCCGGTCATGGATCATTTTTATATTCACTCTTGACCTTCCCGTTACCGGAAGGTTTATAGTAGTAGTAGAAAATACCGGCCGCGTATTCTCAAAAAGGAGGTCAGTTCATTTGAAAATCGGCGAATTCGCTAAAATGAACAATGTGACCACTAAGATGCTGCGTTATTATGATGAGATCGGTCTCCTGAAGCCGGCATACACCGATGAAGCAACAGGCTACCGATCCTATGACGTAAGCCAGTCCAACTGCCTGAACTGGATCCTGATACTCAAAGAACTCGGTTTTACTCTGTCTCAGATCAGGGAGATGCTGAGCGGGCCCGTCGATGCGGCAAAAATAATCCGGGAAATGAAGCAGAAGCGCATCGAGATATCTTCAGCGCTCAATGAGATGATGCAGAAAAAAATCGAGATCGATCACCTGATCAGAATTCTTGAGAAGGAGGGTTTCCGCATGGATAAAAAGATAAAACTGCTCGATATCGACAAGGACAGCGTGCATGAGATA
>Ga0209537_1003621_pt1 | contig 13975 bp, 12 predicted proteins | sample BioPla4DNA1_FD_187698 | JGI IMG/M metagenome (GOLD analysis project Ga0209537, IMG submission 187698) | Biogas fermentation microbial communities from Germany - Plant 4 DNA1 (SPAdes) (version 2) | ecosystem: Engineered > Bioreactor > Anaerobic > Digestate | place: Bielefeld, North...
CTCGAGCGTCTGCTCAAGCAGAGTCACCTGAGACTTTGAGGGATAGAGTCGATACCGATATGCCTTACGCATTATAGTAATATACACCACGGCGCGTAATGAGGTTATCGATGGACGGCATTCATCCCCCACTAAAGTGGGGGGCATTCTGCCTGTTTTCTTCGTAAAAGTTCAGGGCCAGCATTTTTATTACAACCCTCGTGAAATCAGTCGCCAATCTGAGTAGTGTACAACTCTTATACCACCGAAGGAGCACAAAATTACACTGTCAGCGGCATTAACTCGGTCTCGTTAATTATTTCAAGAGTCGATCGTCTTACTGCGGAAGGTAGGATAGATGTATTTGAGGACGGCATTCATCCCACGACTGAAGTCGAGGGCATTCTGCCGGTTTTCTTCGTAAACATTGTTTGACGAAAAACTGAGACCATAGAGAGGGGGGCTGGAACGATCGGACAGGGCTTTGAACGCCCGGTAATAGAGCCGCTGGAGGGATTTGAACCCCCGACCTGCTGATTACGAATCAGCCGCTATACCACTAAGCCACAGCGGCAATTGCCTTACGATATTACACGTCTGGAATTAAAAAGGTATCACCGGTCGCCCGGGCCTCCTCAGGAGTACCCCCGGATGGTGACGTTGCTCTCCTGGGGCTGGGCGGCCGCCGGGGCGGTTATCTGGCCGAACTTCTGCTCGTAATCGGCCACGCTCTTTGAGAGCACCTCGACCAGGTTCTTCGCGTGTCTGGGACTGATCGATACAATTGCCTTTGCCCGTGCCTGGTTCGTGCCGGGGATCTCGTGCAGGAAGAGGAATGTGAACTCATCCTCCTTGTAAGCGATCTGGATCCGGTTCGAGTAGACCGGGTCGAGATCGCTGGGGATGTTGACCGATATCTCGCGAGTCTTCATACTTTCATTCTATGGTCTGCTCTGGCATAATGGTTGGTTTTCCCCGGGTCACGGCGCGGACACCAGCCCATCGACGGGATGAAACCTCCCTCGAACTGCGGATCCGCCGATCCGCCGATCCGGCGGCTGGCGGCTCCCCCGCCGGACAGGTTCGGCCCACGTACCTCCCTTTATAATGTGATGACGTGACGACTGCTCCCTCCCCTGAAGTAGGGGGGGCATGCAAAGCCCCATCCCGTTCCAGGACGAGCCCGCGATGTGGGCAGGAGTGAACTCGATCAGAGAGGGTCTTTGCAATGATCATCCTCTGGTGGGAGCACTGCTGTGATGTGTTTCCGGGAGCCAGTTTCTTCCACAATGCTTCCGGCAGGTCGTGGTAAATAATATTGTAGGCGAAAACGACCTATACCCATAACGGTATTTATCGGTGGTCGGTCTGTAACCCGCCATTGAAATGGCGGGGATCAGCCCGGTTTTGATTCTAAAATGGGAGTCAGGTCACACATGGAGCAGTATATCCCGGTATCAGGCGTCGTCGCCTGTCACATCTGTCCCCGGCGCTACTACTTCGAGCGGTCTAATGAGCACCCGGAGTCACCTCGCTACACCGTCTGCAAACAGGTCTCCACGCACCTCGGGGAACTGCTCGACCCGGAGCAGATCTGGCAGGAGGTGCTCTGTATCCTCCCTGACGCTCCCCCTGAGGCCAGGGAAGTCTTCGACGAGTGCATCAGCGCCTGCCAGGCGGCGGCCTGGCAGAGACCGGCCCAGACCGACCTCGCGGTCGAGTCAGACCTCCTCGGCATCAGGGGCCGGGTGGATAAGGTCTTTGAGGATGGCACGTTCGCCATCACCCGATCGAGCACCGCCCCCAGAGCCGGTGTCTACGGCACCGACCGGCTCAGAATCGCCTGCTACGTTGCCTGCCTGCGCGAGACCCTCGGAGGTACCGTCACCGGTGGCTACGTCGAGTATGTCGCAAGCGGCATCTGCCGGTTCGTCGAACCGCAGCCCCGGGACCGGCGGGCGATGATTCGGGCAATACGGGCGGCAAAACGGATCGTCGCAGGCGAGATCCCGAAACGCCCCCTCCGTGCCCCCTGCGAGGGCTGCCCCCACCTCGAGCGGTGCACGGCCGGCCCGAGACGGCTCTCTGACCTCTTCTGATCTACCCCAGACTCTCAAGCAGGGTCAGTGAGAGAATATACTCGCTCTTCGCCTCCCGGGTCGTCCCGACGATCAGCCACCGCTCATCGCCGTGCACCTCCACGACACCCCGCGCCTCGATGATCTCCCCCGCCAGTGCCTGCCCCGAGTAGGTGTGGGTGAAGGAGAGCACCCGGGAGATCTCGTCGTGGTCCACGGTGTAGACCGCAGGGTTATCAAAAGAGAGGGAAGCGTCAATAACCATCGCCTCGATCGTCGCCCGTCCAAGCACCGTGCCTGCGCCAGGGGGAACCGCGTCCAGGTTCCCGTAGTCCCGGGTGTAGAGGAGATCGAAGTAGGTCCCCTCGAACTCCCCCCGGTTCCACTTCCGCTGTTCGTGCAGAACGAAAGCGTCAAACGATATCTCCGGGGCCCGCTTCTCATAGACCTTCCGCCACATCTCCTCGCTCATCGCAGGGATAACCCCGGTCTCCACGAGGTGCCGGAGCTGGCGCTGGGCGGCAAACCAGGCGTCGCCGTAGACCACCATATCAATATCAGAGGCCTCGTTCTCGAGGCCGCAGAGGAGCGAGCCCGTACACCCGAACGAGCCCGCCGGGAGGGTAAAATGAGAGAGGAGTCTCCGCACCCTGACGTTCCTCGCCGCCACATTCCCGATCTCCTCCTCGGGTTTGTAGACCCTGATCACGTCGCCATAGGGCACCCGGTGGACCATATCCAGGTATTGTGGTTTATGCTCCCGGATCCATGCGAAAGATTCGGCAAATTCGTATTTCCGATACCGCCGGCCTGAGGGGTTCACCCGCTCTCCGTCCGGCTCCGGGACGTAACGGAGGATGCACCCGATCCGGTCGTGGTTGTCATAATTCGAGACCGCGTAGATGCAACCCTCCCGGTCCTCGATGAAGTCACGAAGTCGTACTGGTTTCATGGATCACCGCAGCGTCTTCAGGAATGCTTCCACAGCTTCCCATTCTGCACCCCTCCGCAGGATACGCCGGGTGGTCAGGTCCACCACCGTGCTCGGCGTCCCGGGAAGTTTCCCATCGTCGACCAGATAGTCGTGGGGGACATGGACGTCCCCCGGCCTGGACGGCGGTTTTTCGCCAGACACGTTCGCGCTGGTGGCAGTGATCGGGGAGTCGAACCGCGCGATGATCGCGAGCGCAACCTCATGATCAGGCCACCTGATGCCGATGAGCCCGGTGCCGCCGGTGAGAATCTCGGGGAGGCAGGACTTCGCTGGCAGGACCACCGTCACCGGGCCGGGCAGGAACCGCTCGATGAAGGCCCGGGCGGTGTCGTCCACCACCGCGACAGCATCGAGCATATCCATATCTGAGACCGCGATCGAGATAGGATTCGAGAGCGGGCGGTTCTTGGCCTCATAGACCTTCAGCACCGCATCCTCGGAGAGGGCATCTGCCCCGAGACCGTAAACCGTCTCGGTGGGGTAGACGATGAGTCCATCCCTCCGCAGCACCCGGACTGCCATATCGATGGGATCCATCAGAATTCACGACCACGCACGCGATTAATATCAAAGACGCCCTTGCCACTCACGTGCATCACGGCAAAGACGCCGGCCTGGATAGGGTCGGTCACGACCAGGTCGGCATGCTGCGGGACGCTGCCGGCCATCTTGAGAGCGATCACCGGGATGCCTGCCTGCCTGACCCGGTCCACGGCCCGCGAGACCTCGCCCCCCATCAGCGATCCGGCGAGCACCAGGATGGATGCCCGGGGGAGCCGGGCCACTGCATCCACGGCGAGCGCAAGGTTCTGCTCGCCGACGAGGGGGATCGTATCCACCGATATCCGCTCGCCGCGGATGTTGTGGCGATCCGCCTCGTTCACGGCGCCCATCGCCACCTGCGCCACCTGTGCGCCGCCGCCGATGATGATCACCCTCGACCCGAATATCCGGGAAAACGGCGGGTAGGTTGTGACGGCAATGACGGATGGTATCTGCGCAAGGTCGGCGATAAGGTTTCCGTGATCGCCGCACTCCTCAAACTCAAAGTAGAGGTAAGCCTTCCCGGTGTTCGGCCCGGTGGTGAGGATCGATTGCTGGATCATCTGGATGTTTGCCTGGTAGTCTGCCATCACTGTGGCCACGTCGCGCAAGACGCCGGCCCTGTTCTCAGTGATGATACTCAGGGCATACATATCGGTATCGCTGGTCATGCTCTTGTCCCACTGGAGATTCGGAGGCTCTCTGATCGTTTCGTTAACGGGATATTTCGGGTCATATCCGTCTTAATAGATAAATTTGGATTTCACAAGGGTTATAGGTTTTCGGTGTGCCCGGGATCAGTGTCGCTCCCCGGCGTAAGGAGGCAGGGGGCTGGTCTGGATCGGGCGCATCGCCGGTGTTTGTGGATGGGTACGGAAGGGGTTATGGGTGATAAATGACAAAATCTCATCATGGACGGTAGACACCGGGCAGCCTACACCGTAATCATCCTCTTTGGTATCGTAAGCCTCTTTGGCGATATCATCTACGAGGGGGCGCGGAGCGTCTCCGGCCCCTACCTCTACATCCTCGGTGCTGGTGCTCTCGCCGTCGGGGTGGTCGCGGGGCTTGGCGAATTTCTCGGCTACGCCCTCCGCCTGGTCTCAGGGTACCTGGCTGACACCACGCGGCACTACTGGGCGATCACCTTCATCGGCTACGGGATGCTCGCTGCGGTCCCGCTCCTCGCGCTCGCCGGCTCCTGGGAGGTCGCCGCGCTCCTCCTCATCCTGGAGCGGGTGGGAAAGGGTGTCCGGGTGCCGGCACGGGACGCCATCCTCGCAAACGCCACCGCGACGGTCGGCAGGGGGTGGGGTTTTGCTGTGCACGAGGCCCTCGACCAGGTCGGGGCGATCATCGGGCCGCTGATCTTTGCCGCCATCTTTCTTGCAGAAGGGGACTACCGGGGCGGTTTTGCCCTCCTCACCATCCCGTTTGCGCTGATGATCCTCGCCCTCTTCGTTGCCCGGCGCTGGGCGCCTGAACCGACGTCGCTCGAGGACAGCGGCCCTGCATTCCGGTCCAACCCCCTCCCCGGATCCCTGCTTCCCTACGGCGTCTTCACCGCGCTCACTATGGCAGGATTTGCGGCCTTCCCGCTCATAGCCTACCACTTCACCGTCACCGGCACGGTCCCGGAAGCAGAGATCCCGCTCTTCTACGCCGTCGCCATGGGCGTCGACGCCGTCGCGGCTCTCGCGATCGGGCGGGCATACGACCGGTTCGGGCTTGTCACCCTCCTCTCCGTGCCGCTCCTTGCCATTGGCATTCCCTTCCTTGCCTTCGGGACGGACCGTGTCCTCGCCCTTGCCGCCGTAGCGCTCTGGGGCGCGGCGATGGGTGCACAGGAGACGATCCTCCGGGCCGCTGTCGCTGACTACACCCACATCAGTAAACGCGGGACAGCCTACGGGATATTCAATACCATCTACGGGGCTGCCTGGTTTGTCGGGAGCACCGTCATCGGGTGGGCCTACACGGTCGCCGTTCCGCTTGTCGTCGGGTTCCTGGTGGTGATGCAGGTCGGGGCGCTTGTGGCGTTTGCCTGGATGAGACGTGGGATTGGCGCACCGGCAGGGTGAAAAAAGGGTATCGGGACGATTTATCCGGCATATTGTGGGGCGTCCGGGGGATGAAACCCCGAAAAATCCGCCGGATGTCTCTGATATTGTTGGAGGATGCAATGGATGGGGTCGGAGATCACCGGGTGCGGATCTCTCGTGCCACCTTTCGTCCGAGTTCATAGGCCCGCGCGAGTTCGTCGGCATCAGGGCGGTAGTTCACATGGAACCCGCCTTCGATGACCTCGATACCGGCCGCTTTCAGGGCCTCCTCAGCCTGGGCGACCGCACCGCCCATGCCACCGTGTGACCCGAACGCGCACCCGATCTTCTTTGCCCCGAGGCGGCCCGGACGTAACCCGCGGAGGTAACTGAGGAACCCGGCCACCGTGGGGAGGACCTCGTCCTGGAGCGTCGGCGACCCGATGAGGACGGCCTTCGAGTCGAGGACATCTGTGACGATATCGCTTCTGTGCGTCCCCTCGTAGCGGCCGTCGCGGAGGAGGCAGACCCGGACGTCGACTCCTTCAACCATGACACCCTCGGCGATGGCCTGGGCCAGCATCGTGGTCGAGCCGTGCATGGTGTCGTAGACGATCGTGACCTTATCCTTCGCAACGCCCTGGCTCCAGTCGGTGTAGGCCTTGAGGATATCGGCGGCGTACGACCGCCAGATGATGCCATGGCTCGGCGCGATCATGTCGATGCGGATCCCGAGTTTCCCGACTTCGTCGAGTTTCTTCAAGACCTTCGGCGCGAGCGGTATGATCAGGTTCGCGAAGAACTTCTGTGCGTGGGCGAACGCCTCGTCCTTTCCGAGCTGATCGTCGAATCGGGCGGCGCTTGCAATGTGCTGTCCGAAGGCGTCGTTCGGGAAGAGGATGGCGTCTTCCGCGAGGTAAGTGAACATCGAGTCGGGCCAGTGGAGCATCGGGGCCTCGAGGAAGGTGAGCGTCTTACCGCCGAGGTCGAGGGTATCGCCGGTTTTAACAACCCTGATGTTCCAGCCGCTGGTGTCGTAGTGGCGTGCAAGTCCGGTCTTCGCCCGCTCGGTGCAGTAGATCGGGATCCCGGGCATCTCCCGCAGAAGCGTGGGCAAGCAGCCGGAATGGTCCATCTCGATGTGGTTCAAGACGATGTAGTCGATCTTGCCCGGGTCACAGATGGATGCCACCCGGCCGAGGATCTGGTCCTCGAACCCCGCATAGGCGCTGTCGATGAGCGCGGTCTTATCGCCCTGGACGAGGTATGCGTTGTAGGTCGTTCCCGGGAGCGTGTAGCCGTGATACTCCCTCAGATTCCAGTCGATTGCCCCGACCCAATGAACGCCGGGAACAAGTTTTGTTGCTAACATTTTTATCCCCTCTTTAGTTCCAATGTTTACGAACATTCTACTATATTAGTACATTTGATATATCTTCCTTTCGATCCTATTCTATGAATGATGGGATAGACGGCAAGGGGAAACCCGGGCGGCCGGGCCCGATCCGGGAGATCGACATCTACTCAACGCCAGAAGGGGCGCGGGCGGTCGGAAACCCGGTTCGGCGTGCGATCCTCGCTGCGCTCCGCCAACGCGAGCATTCGTTTGACGAGATCGTCACGCTGGCAGGAAGGGCGAAGTCGACGGTCTCGGTACACCTCCAGGAACTGGCAGCGGCGGGTGTGATCGGGTCCCGAACCGACCCGGATGACGCGAGGCGAAAGATCTTCTTTCTCACCGGTGACCCCGTGGGAAGTGTCTCGGCAGAGAACCGGATAGCCGATGCGCTCTCCGCATACGTGGGGGCGTACTACCCGGGGTCGGCCGACCCCTTCGCGTTCTACAAACTGATCTTCAGGACGATCAGGGTTGCCCTCATGCAGGAAGGGATCCTCCTTGACCCGCTCCTCACCCGGGCAGGCGAGTGGGTAGGAGAGGAACTCTACCCGGCGGTGGCCGACCCGGCGACTGAGGTCTTCTGCGCCAACATCGCCCGGTTCTGGGAGGACCACCGCCTCGGGCGGGTCGAGGTCGCCGGAACAGAGCCGTTGACTCTCCTTGTATACGACTGTTTCGAGTGTGAAGACCTGCCCGTCACCGGCAGGCCCGCGTGCGCGTTCGACTCAGGGATCCTCCGGGCGCTCTTCTCAGGCCACTACGGCCGGCCGATGGTGGCGCTCGAGACCAGGTGCTACTCGATGGGTTACGATCACTGCCGGTTTGAGGTGGTGCCGGATGGTGGCGGCGGGGAGGGGATCGAGTGAAGACCGGTCCGGGCCAGCCCCCCTCCTGTGTCCACTCAGCGCAGTATCGCTGCCTGACCCGTTTCTCTGGGGCATAGGACCATGGACCGTTTTCGTACGGAAAGAGGTGTGCTTGTCTTCGATACCGAGACCACCGGTCTCCCGCGGCACGGGAGGGTCTACCTGCCCGGGAGTCGTGGGTGGCCGCGGCTGATCCAGGCAGCCTGGATCCTCTACGACGGTTCGGGGCGCGAGTGCGGGAGGCAGAACCTGCTTGTACGCCCAGCGGGGTTTACCATCCCGGGATCAGCTACGGCGATCCATGGCATCACCACGGAACGGGCCCTCCGGGACGGCGTTGCGCTCTATGACGCTCTTTGCGCCTTCTCTCATGACATGGCGCGAGCTGAAGTTGTGGTCGCCCATAATATGGGCTTCGATCAGGGCGTGGTTGCGGCGGAATGTTGGCGGGAAGGGTTACCGGACCCCTTTGCCGGGAAAAAGAGCGTCTGCACCATGCTGGCGTCAGGCCGCCGCCCGGGCCGGAATCGGCGGTTGTTATCGCTCGATGACCTCTATCGCACTCTCTTCTCGTGCGAGCGTGAGGGCGCCCATGACGCGATGCGCGATGCGGAGGCGTGCGCCCGGTGTTTCTTTGAACTGGTGCGGCGCAGGGATATCAGGATATAGAAGGGAGAGAATGCACAGACCGGTATCCGGGTACGGGGTTCCGGCACTGGAGCACCCATCCCCACGCATGTGGGGAACACTTCTCCTCCTCTCCTCTTTTCCGTCTCTTCTTCGGTTCATCCCCACGCATGTGGGGAACACGTGCTATATCTGAGTCCGTTGATGATTTGCTCCGGTTCATCCCCACGCATGTGGGGAACACACCTTCCCGGCCTGCTCAAATGCCGCCCGATACGGTTCATCCCCACGCATGTGGGGAACACGCCGCTTTTGCGACCTCGACGGATACGCCGCCCGGTTCATCCCCACGCATGTGGGGAACACAGTTCGACGATCAGGAAACACGCAACCCGCATCGGTTCATCCCCACGCATGTGGGGAACACTACAAGCGGTTCAAACAGGATTATCAGGAGTTCGGTTCATCCCCACGCATGTGGGGAACACGATGCGCGGCCGTGTCCGTGCGGGTCTGGCCTCGGTTCATCCCCACGCATGTGGGGAACACCGAACGGAGTATATGAAGATGAGGAGATCGCGCGGTTCATCCCCACGCATGTGGGGAACACCTAAAATGAAAAAGATTTAGTTTAATTTTGCTCGGTTCATCCCCACGCATGTGGGGAACACCAGTTTCGCGAACCCTTAGATAGGCTCCCCTTCGGTTCATCCCCACGCATGTGGGGAACACTACTGTGAGAGATAGTTGCCGATCGGTACGCCCGGTTCATCCCCACGCATGTGGGGAACACGCCGGTGCATCGAGTGAATTGACAATCAACGCCGGTTCATCCCCACGCATGTGGGGAACACCCTTCCGGGACGTCTGCTCCTGTTATTTCAGTCGGTTCATCCCCACGCATGTGGGGAACACGTCCCGGAACCCTGCCAGGTCGAACGTCTGCCCGGTTCATCCCCACGCATGTGGGGAACACACCAGCCGAAGATTTGAGATCCTGTTATCGGTCGGTTCATCCCCACGCATGTGGGGAACACTCGAATACGACCCGGAAGCGCTGGCTGAGGCACGGTTCATCCCCACGCATGTGGGGAACACACCCTCACATATTCCCAATCGTCGAATGGGAACGGTTCATCCCCACGCATGTGGGGAACACCCCCGGCTGGCGCGGCGTTTCTTGTTCTTCTTCGGTTCATCCCCACGCATGTGGGGAACACCCACGCATCACTATGAGCACTGGACCCAGAATCGGTTCATCCCCACGCATGTGGGGAACACTTGACCCCAGAAATGCACAACCTCCTCATGACCGGTTCATCCCCACGCATGTGGGGAACACATAGAGCGCATCCTTATCAGGGGAGAGAAGATCGGTTCATCCCCACGCATGTGGGGAACACCAGTATCCTGCTGCCTGTAGAAGACGGACGGCCGGTTCATCCCCACGCATGTGGGGAACACCTTGAAACCGCCGAGGGAGGGGTCACGTATCACGGTTCATCCCCACGCATGTGGGGAACACAGAGTCGGAAGCCGCAGAGGGGAGTCGAACCCCGGTTCATCCCCACGCATGTGGGGAACACTGCGAGTTCGACTGCCGGAACCAGTTCCAGGCCGGTTCATCCCCACGCATGTGGGGAACACGTCATTAGCATGCTCCAGGACGGTGCAAAGGCCGGTTCATCCCCACGCATGTGGGGAACACTCTCCACGTTTCGCGGACAGAGATAGATCGGCCGGTTCATCCCCACGCATGTGGGGAACACTGTCGCCTGGGCGCCGGAGGGCGGGTAGTCCTCGGTTCATCCCCACGCATGTGGGGAACACGAGAGATAGACCCAGGTGATAGGATTGTCGAACGGTTCATCCCCACGCATGTGGGGAACACTTCTTCGCGAACGCGTCTTTTCCAGCAGGTATCGGTTCATCCCCACGCATGTGGGGAACACCTCTCCGGCGATTACCTGGTCCAGTCTATCAGCGGTTCATCCCCACGCATGTGGGGAACACTGGAACAGAAGCTACTCAAGGAATTCCGATCTCGGTTCATCCCCACGCATGTGGGGAACACAGGATTTTTGAATTGTACGACCAGTAGAAGTCCGGTTCATCCCCACGCATGTGGGGAACACATCAAGATCTCGGTCACCGACGCCACCGCGGCCGGTTCATCCCCACGCATGTGGGGAACACTGGCGGTTGCAGCCCGGTGTGAACATCGTGACCGGTTCATCCCCACGCATGTGGGGAACACCGGCATAGTAAGGGTAAACCGCATAGGGTGATCGGTTCATCCCCACGCATGTGGGGAACACTCCAGGGCGATCAATTTGAACAGGTTGCCGCTCGGTTCATCCCCACGCATGTGGGGAACACACGGAGTAGGCGGCTCATGCTACCACCTCCTGCGGTTCATCCCCACGCATGTGGGGAACACAGCCGGATCGTGGTCTGGTAGGGGATCGCCCGCGGTTCATCCCCACGCATGTGGGGAACACTTGTGACCATTGCAACGAAAAAATAGAAAGTGCGGTTCATCCCCACGCATGTGGGGAACACTCCTTCAAATGATCAACGTATGATTTGTTCCTCGGTTCATCCCCACGCATGTGGGGAACACGCGGTCCGAGGAGGTGCGAGGCCTCCCGGCGGCGGTTCATCCCCACGCATGTGGGGAACACTTTGCTCACATTGCCACGGTTTTGGTTGTGTTCGGTTCATCCCCACGCATGTGGGGAACACCCCATATCCTTGACAATGGAAACATCCTACTCCGGTTCATCCCCACGCATGTGGGGAACACTTAGTCGTCGTGATGATCTCTGTCATGGTTCTCGGTTCATCCCCACGCATGTGGGGAACACATTGGTACGCGCCAATCGGAGACAGAATCCTGCGGTTCATCCCCACGCATGTGGGGAACACCGGGAGAATACGCGCCATATCAGGCCTGGTTACGGTTCATCCCCACGCATGTGGGGAACACCCCATATCCTTGGCAATGGGCACAGCCAGCACCGGTTCATCCCCACGCATGTGGGGAACACGCCTGTGGCTATGATGATGTCGAGGTCGACAGCGGTTCATCCCCACGCATGTGGGGAACACGCAAACGACCTCACGAGGTCATGGTCGATCGACGGTTCATCCCCACGCATGTGGGGAACACTAGCGCTCTAATCCCTGCTCTATACATCCCTACGGTTCATCCCCACGCATGTGGGGAACACAGCCCGCCCTCGTGCGTCGGGGGCTCGGCATCCGGTTCATCCCCACGCATGTGGGGAACACGGCTGACGGCGGAGAACTCCTCCGCCCGGCTCCGGTTCATCCCCACGCATGTGGGGAACACCACGGTGCCGCTGACCAACGGCAGCACCATTACGGTTCATCCCCACGCATGTGGGGAACACGCCCCGGGGGTATACGGGATCCCGTGCGCCTGCGGTTCATCCCCACGCATGTGGGGAACACGACCTCGATGACGAGAACCCGGAGAAGTGGGTCGGTTCATCCCCACGCATGTGGGGAACACTTTATCTATGTCCTGCTCACTACGAATTATCGCGGTTCATCCCCACGCATGTGGGGAACACGCCCGCACCGCCTCCCGCCGGGCCGCCTGCATCGGTTCATCCCCACGCATGTGGGGAACACTGCATGTCACATGGTGTTTTTTCGTACATTTTCGGTTCATCCCCACGCATGTGGGGAACACTAAACTGGGAAGATGAAGAGTTGTATTGTGATCGGTTCATCCCCACGCATGTGGGGAACACACCAATTCTCAAATGATCAGCACGACATGATACGGTTCATCCCCACGCATGTGGGGAACACCATCAAACCCTTCTGTGTTATCTCTTCTAAACCGGTTCATCCCCACGCATGTGGGGAACACCAAATCTGCGATCCATCCAATAGCGTTATAAACGGTTCATCCCCACGCATGTGGGGAACACAGATCTGTCCGTCGCCCCTGGTTCTCCCGCGCCGGTTCATCCCCACGCATGTGGGGAACACATAATATATTATGATACTGTCCTTACACGTAACGGTTCATCCCCACGCATGTGGGGAACACGAGGGTGGGGACGTCTTCGAGGGTCCGCCGCCCGGTTCATCCCCACGCATGTGGGGAACACGGCGAGGTCATGTCGAGCCAGACGACCGCGATCGGTTCATCCCCACGCATGTGGGGAACACGACCACCGTTTTTGTGCGCGGTCCTCTCCGGCCGGTTCATCCCCACGCATGTGGGGAACACTGGTTGTATGGTGCAAATATTAGGTTGTTGTTCGGTTCATCCCCACGCATGTGGGGAACACGTTCCGGTAACATCATACTTACCTGGAGGATACGGTTCATCCCCACGCATGTGGGGAACACCCTTTTTCTTTCATTTCTTTTAGATACGTATCCGGTTCATCCCCACGCATGTGGGGAACACCAAATAATCAAGGTAAGATTTGTTTTCCTTTTCGGTTCATCCCCACGCATGTGGGGAACACAATCTTGCCTTGATTATTTGAAGGAGCAGATTCGGTTCATCCCCACGCATGTGGGGAACACAGAAACTCCCCCACTAGGGAGTATCCGTTAGTCGGTTCATCCCCACGCATGTGGGGAACACTCCGCAACATCCTGGCTAACGTAGACCTGGAGCGGTTCATCCCCACGCATGTGGGGAACACCGTTCTCGTTTCGTTCCATCTCTGTTTCACCTCGGTTCATCCCCACGCATGTGGGGAACACGGGGAGCAGGAGGATCGCGCCCGCGCCGTGATCGGTTCATCCCCACGCATGTGGGGAACACATCAGCATAGGGTAATGAGAATACCGCGCGATCGGTTCATCCCCACGCATGTGGGGAACACAGATTCTAGAGTCGCTTGAGGAGGGTAATGGGCGGTTCATCCCCACGCATGTGGGGAACACGTCACCTCCGGGCCGCTCTCGACGAGGCGCGCCGGTTCATCCCCACGCATGTGGGGAACACATACTCGGCCTCGGCCGGGATGCAGAGAAGATCGGTTCATCCCCACGCATGTGGGGAACACGATGCCCGCCCATTGCCGGATCTCGGTCACAACGGTTCATCCCCACGCATGTGGGGAACACGCTGGAACGTCAAAACTGACGGGGGGCGTTGTCGGTTCATCCCCACGCATGTGGGGAACACCCCGCCGGACTGCGGAACGTCTCGGTCGTCTACGGTTCATCCCCACGCATGTGGGGAACACGCGACGACAATTCGAGGCACCCAGAACGCCGCCGGTTCATCCCCACGCATGTGGGGAACACGTCGTCAGGGGCCGCTTTGACGTCGGCGAGGGCGGTTCATCCCCACGCATGTGGGGAACACTCTTCTCCTTATCTCCCCAAGCAGGAACCTTCCTTCCTAGTACTCCTGAACAACCTGATTGTGACACAACACATCAGCC
>Ga0209537_1003623_pt1 | contig 13970 bp, 16 predicted proteins | sample BioPla4DNA1_FD_187698 | JGI IMG/M metagenome (GOLD analysis project Ga0209537, IMG submission 187698) | Biogas fermentation microbial communities from Germany - Plant 4 DNA1 (SPAdes) (version 2) | ecosystem: Engineered > Bioreactor > Anaerobic > Digestate | place: Bielefeld, North...
CGGCAACCGGGTGGGGAAGACGATCATCTTTGCGCAGAACAAGAACCATGCCCAGTTTATTGTCGACCGGTTCAACGCCCTCTACCCGGAGTACAAAGGGACATTCTGCCGCCGGGTGGTCTGTGACGACGATTATGTGCAGGATTTAATCCTGCAGTTTAAGGACCCGGAGAAAGAACCGTATATCGCCGTCTCCGTTGATATGCTGGATACCGGGATTGATGTCCCGGAAATCGTCAACCTGGTCTTCTTCAAACGGGTTCGCTCGAAAATCAAGTTCTGGCAGATGATCGGGCGGGGGACCAGGACCCGGACGGATTTGTTCGGCCCGGGCAAGCATAAAGAGTGCTTCTATATCTTCGACTACCTGGGTAATTTTGAGTTTTTCCGCGAGCACCAGCAGGGGATTGAGGCGGCGGTGAGCCCTTCGACCACGGCCAGGGTCTTTGCAAAGCGGATTCAACTCATCTTCCACCTGCAGGATGCGGCTTTCATGGATGAAGAATACCAAGCCTGGCGCCGCGCGCTCGTGGCCGAAGTGACAGGGCAGATCGCCAGGTTGTCCCTGGAAAGAATCGATGTGCGGATGAAACGGAAGTATGTGGATAAATACAACCAGGAAGCAGCCTTTGCCTGCCTTTCCGAGCAGGATAAGAGTGAAATCATTAGCAACCTGGCCGACCTGGTCACAACTGTTGACAACGACGACCGGGCGCTGGAGTTTGATAATATAATGTACAGCCTGATGCTGGCGCAGTTGGAAGGGATGGGTAGTTTCAAGAGGTTGAAACGGAATGTTATGGACCGGGCTTCCCTGTTGTTGAAAAGAAACAGCAACATGCCGCAGGTTAAAGAGAAAATTCCTCTTCTCAAGGAAGTAATTGCGGAGGAGTTCTGGGAGGAGGCGGATCTTTTGCGGTTGGAAAAGATCCGGGTGGAACTCCGGGAACTGATGAAGTTTATTGGTAAGGAACCACCGGTTCTTATCTATACCAATCTACAAGATGAGGAGCTTGAACGGACGGTGGGCGAGGATTTCCGGATCGCCTATGACCTCCAGGAATACAAACTGAAAGTAAACAAGTATATTGAAGAGAATAAGGATAACATCGCCATCTATAAATTGCGGAACAACATACCCTTAACAGAAACCGACTACAAGATGTTGGAGAGGATTTTCACGGGCGAACTGGGGACCAAAGAGGATTATGAACGGAGCTTCAAGAATACCCCCTTTGGGCTCCTGGTGCGGAGGATCGCCAAGATGGAGCGGGATGCTGCCTACGAAGCCTTTTCCTCCTTCATCAACGAGCAAAACCTTAATGCCGACCAAATTGCCTTTGTCGATAAAGTCATTGACTACATTGTCCAGAACGGTTATCTGGAGAGTGCGGCTGAACTTACCAAACCGCCCTTTGACAAACCGCATAGTTTTATCCGACTATTCGACCATAAGCTACGGGAGGAGTTTGTCCGGATCATCAATGAACTGAAGGAGAATGCCACAAAGATTATTAGCTAGAACATAATAGGGGGTAAGCATTACATGACGAAGAAGATGACGCTTGCAGAGAAGATCGCCCTGTGCGACGGGAAAAATTGCTGGGAGACCAGGGACTTTCCCCAATACGGGATCCCGTCCATGTTCATGTGCGACGGGCCCCATGGCCTGCGCAAGCAGGAGGAACACCACGGCGCGATGGGTATTAACGAGTCGCGCCCGGCCACCTGCTTCCCGACGGCGGTAACAACCGCCTGCAGTTGGGATGTGGAGTTGCTTGGCAGGATCGGTGCGGCGATTGGTGAAGAAGCGGCGGACCAGGGCGTCGGCGTAGTCCTGGGCCCCGGGCTGAACATCAAACGCAACCCTTTGTGTGGCCGGAACTTTGAGTACTTCTCCGAAGACCCCTACCTTGCCGGGAAACTGGCGGCCAGCTTCGTCAGGAACTTACAGAAAAACGGCGTTGGCGCCTGCCTCAAGCACTTTGCCGGCAACAACCAGGAGTACAAGCGTTTTGTCTCCGATTCCATCCTTGACGAGCGGACGCTGCGGGAGATTTACCTGACTGCTTTTGAAATTGCCGTGCGCGAGGGAAAACCGAAGACCGTCATGTGCGCCTACAACAAGATCAACGGTACCTACTGCAGCGACAACGAGGAACTGCTCACCCGTATTTTGCGGGACGAATGGGGTTTTGACGGCCTGGTTATGACCGACTGGGGCGCCATGAACGACCGGATCGCGGCTTTCCGGGCCGGCTGCGACCTGAACATGCCCGGCGGGAGCAACTACATGGCCGAGGATGTCATGGCCGCTGTTACCCGCGGCGAACTGGATGAAGCAGACATCGACCGGAGCGTCCAGCGGGTTATAAAACTGGTGCAGGGGGCGGCGGAAGCCTTGAAAAACAAGGCCTCCTGTGACTACGAGGCCCACCATGAACTGGCGCGGATCGCCGCCGAGCAAAGCGCGGTCCTGCTCAAAAACGAGGATAACATTTTGCCCCTGAAAGAAGGCCAGAAAATCGCCGTTGTTGGCAGATTGGCTGAGACCATGCGGTACCAGGGGGCAGGATCGAGTCATGTCAACCCGACCAAGCTGATCCACCCCGCCGATGTTCTGAAAAGCAACGTAAGTGTGGAAGAAGCGGATGTGGTAGTGGTCTTCACCGGACTGCCCCCCGAATACGAGGGCGAGGGCTTTGACAGGGATCATATGAAGATGCCGCCGGAAGAAGTGAAACTCATCGAGGAGACGGCGGCGAAGAACCCCAACACCGTAGTCGTCCTCTTCTGCGGCGCCCCGGTGGAGACGCCGTGGGCCGACAGAGTGAAGGCCATCTTGTATATGGGCCTGCCAGGCCAGGCCGGCGGTGAAGCAGTTAAAAACCTGCTCTACGGTTTGGCCAACCCCTGCGGCAAGCTGGCTGAGACCTGGCCGGTGAAATATGAGGATTGCCCGTCCTCGGCCTATTACCCCCTGCGGGACGCCCAGTACCGGGAGGGAGTTTACGTCGGCTATCGTTATTACGACAAAGCCAATGTTCCTGTGCGCTGGAAGTTTGGTTTTGGCTTAAGCTATACAGAGTTTGCCTTTACCAATGGGCGCATCGAAAAGCACACAGACAGGGAAACAGTTCGTATCACGGTGGCAAATATAGGTAGTCGAGCTGGTGCGGAAGTCGTGCAACTTTATGTTGCCCCGCCGCAGGACGGGATCCACCGTCCGCTCCGGGAATTGAAGCGCTTTACTAAAGTCTTTCTCCAGCCGGGCGAGAGCAGAGAGGTCAGTTTCGACCTGGACGAGCGCTGCTTCGCCATTTGGCATAATGGCTGGAAGGTACCGAAAGGCACGTACAGGGTTCTTGTGGGCGGCAACCCCGACCAATTGGTAGAGGTTGGAACCATTGAAAAAGCCGGCGAGGATTTACCGGTCCCCGATTGGCAGCCGGGTTCGTGGTATGAAAAACCGGCCGGTTCCCCGTCTTTGGAAGAATGGGAGAGAATGCTCGGCCGGAAGTATGTACCGTATACCCCGCAAAAAGGGAAGTTCACCAAGAACGACACAATCGCGGATATGAAAGACCATTCACTGGTCATGCGGTTCTTGTATTGGAGAGTGAAAAAGGACATCTCCAAGAAGGCAAAACCCGGCACACCGGAGTACCGCATGATTATGGAGTCCAGCGTAGGCGGCCCCCTGCGCAACATGCAGATCTCAGGCGGGATGAAAGACAGTGTCGCCAAAGATTTGTTGGCCGCCGCGAACGGGAATTTCATTCGCGGGTTGAAGATTTTGCTGAAGCGGAGATAAGGTAGACAAAGTACCTCTGACGAAGTATCCTTTAAAAACCTCATGTGGGCCCATGCATAAGAGATGATTGCTGATTCCCCAGTACGGATGAAACTTAAAAAGCACTGAAGGACTACGCCGGCAAAAATTTGCCGGCGTATTAAGTATAGGTTTATATTTTGCGAGGGATATCTTTCCATGGGAGGAAAAATAGGGCTCATGAAGAATATTACAAAAATATTAAAGAATATGCATGATCGAAGTGTAAGAGATTTTATTACACCCGGGATGGTAAGTTATGAGTATCAAAGTTAAATTTAGTGAAAATAGACTCTTGATAATTTCATTAAAATTAATCTTTAAACTTGTAAGGGCAAAGGGGGCATGGACACATCACCTAACATAGCATTGCCGCTTCGGGCCGCGGGAAGTCAATTCATGATGTTGGACAAGTAGGTCGAATCATGAAGCGGACGCGGCCACATCGATTCGCCAAGCGCGGTTGCGCTAAGGCTCATCGACGTCGGCAATGCCAAACGATGGCCAAAATCCTTCGCTGCGCTCGCTCTTTTGGCCATCGTGCGCCGGGTTCCACCCAGAGCTGTCCGCTGCCGCTCGCTCCGCTCGCGACATCGGCCATCTCCGGGTTTGCGCCGCTCGCTCAAGTTCGCTAAATCCCTTCGGCAAGAAAATGCAAGCATTTTCTATGACTCAGGGACTTCGCAAACCCGGCGCACGTTATCTGCCATGCCTAACATTCGTCAAATGTGGTAAAATAAAGGAAGGAGTTCCCGATGGGGGTGGAAAAGTGAGAATGCAAAAGTACGAAATCCCACCGGAATATAAGGAAGATATTGAAAAAGCCATAGAAATTCTTAAAGCAGAAGGTTGCAGCGAAATTTATTTACTAGGGTCAGTAGCTGAAGGTCGATATAATGAAAGCTCGGATATTGATTTAGCTGTAAAAGGTTGCCCTAAAGGTAAGTACTATAAAATTCTGGGTAAGCTCCTTCTAGAACTTAATCACTCAGTAGACTTAATAGATTTAGACAGAAAGACTGATTTTGTTAAATATATAGAGAAGGAAGGAGTCCTTGTCTATGTCCAATGAACGAATAAAATCCCAAATACAGTTTCAAATACAGCAGATTGATAAATTATTAAAGATGTATAGCCAGTTATTGAAAGAATACAGGGAAAAAGAACCTGACCTAGTGGAGATTACAGCAATAGCTTCTGTGCTCCACTCTTTTTATAATGGGCTAGAAAATATTTTCAAGATTATTGCCAAAAGAATAGACAACGGTATTGTCCAGGGTGAACAATGGCATAAAAGGCTGTTGTCCGAAATGGTAAGCAAGAATAATAACAGAAGTGCAGTAATATCAAATGATTTAAAGGATAAATTGATAGAATATATGGGTTTCAGGCATTTCTTTCGACATTCGTATTCGTTTTTCTTAGACTGGGACGAATTAAAGAAACTAGTGTTACCCTTGGAAGAGGTTTGGAAACAGGCAAAGGAAGAAATTGAAGTATTTTTAGATAGTATCGATAAAAACTAGGTGGCACGGCAGATAACACCAGGGTTCCCGGCTCCGTTCCCTTCGGTCACTCCGGCCCATATTGCCGGGCCCAAGCCAAGTCTGGACGGCAGCGGCTTGACCAAGGGTATGCACTAGGGTTCAGCCGGTGCCTCTAAGGCCCGGCAACATCGGGAACCCGGAATGGTTTATTTCTGGAGGCCTTTATAAAATGGATAAAAATCATAAGTTTTATTGGCATGATGGGATTTCTATCAGCCAATCACCCATATCACTAGTTTTAGATTATTCCGAACCTGACCAAGGAGGAACAAGATTATGCTTTAGGTTTAGGATTCCTTTATCAGATGAATTGCCATCTTCATTAGAGACGGGGTATTCTTGTGAGGGATATAAAAATAAAGAAATAATCGAAATTGATGATATACCGGACCAGGTCTTAAATGATGCTAAAGATTGGTTGATAAAGCAAATTAAAATGACCAAGAATACGGGGAAAAAAGACTTATATGATATTCTCAATAAATTCAGAGAAAGAATTGAAAAGTAAAGTATCTTTACTTAAGGGAATATTTAATTGGTATATAGGCTCAACTCCGTAACCGTTACCTCTGGTTGATGTATACTTCATTTTCTCTTTTAAAGCCTAGCTCAAACAAAAATTTCTCCGGTTCCCGCCTTATCCAGTCCACGCAATGCCCAAGCAGAATACCGTCAACAAATCCCCGGATGTAAAAAATCTCATCTTGGCGGTTCATTCGTAAAGTTTGGGCTTCATCACAATCAAGGAGCATTTTTTGTTTTTCCGGACTGAGAGTAGCCATAAGCTGGCGCTGGATTTCTGCGGGTTTGATTCCTAATTCCTGATATTCCCTGTCAGAAGGGAGGATCTCCTTATGGATTTTATAGATCCGCTCACAAATAAAATCCTTGATGGTTTCGCTTCCATTGCTCCACATAATTAACCAAACCTCCTTGCTTCTGTCAGCATAAACAAAATCGTTTGGTTGAACTGAACTCCTCCCTCTTTTTGGTTTATTATATCACATCTTTTTCCTTAACGCCATATATGGCGTGGCAAAAATTTAGTAAGAAGGTGATAATAGCTATAGGTGATAATATGGCAAAGAATACCGAAACTATTTCTTATGAAATACGGTTGAGGATAGCTGCTAATACCCGTACTTTTCGTAAAAAGCAAGGTCTTACGCAAGAAGAACTCGCACACCGTGCTAAGTTGGCATTACGACATCTGCAGAAAATTGAGGCGGCCGAAGTTAATGTAACCCTGGACACTTTGGTTAAGCTGTCATCAGCCTTGAATATAGATGTAGCAGAGCTTTTTGGGAAACCATAGCAGGAGAGGAAAATATGAGAATCCTGATACAAATGTATTAATCTCAGCGGTTTGGCGCCTCTTAAGCCCGGCAACATAGAGAACTCGAAAACATTATGTGGCATTTAGCTGAAAGGAAGAATTATATGCAAATTAAGTACGTGCATAAAATGGGAAATGAAAACAAACCTTTTACAATCTTCAGCAGAGAGGAAATTCCAGATGGCATTCTAGAGATCATACTTAAAAATAAATCGTTTAGGGAGTCAACTACATTTGGTGAAGAAGGTTTAGGAGAACCAGAGGAAATAGACGAGCTTATAGTTGTATTTGATGATGGGATTGAAAAAACTTTTAAATACATAAACAAGGCAATTCACTATTTTTTTAAAGGAGACGAGACTCTTCGCCCTGTATTTATAGTGTTTGCATATTTCATGGTGAAAGAAAAAGAACGCCAAACGTCGCATTAACAGCACGATTACTGCTGGCCATGGACCTAAGCGCAGTCGCGCACGGCTTGTGCTAAATGGCATCGCACTAAGGCCACTTGTGCCTTAATGTCCATGGCCGTCGGTAAGGAAAGATTTGAGGAGAGATTTGATATGAATGATGCAAAATCGATACCTGTACTACAGTTAAAATTGTCTTTACGAGATTCAGACCCATTGATTTGGCGCAGGATTATAGTTCCTACGAGCACAAGATTACATGGATTACACAGGATGATTCAAATACTAATGCAGTGGTGGGATTATCATTTATATTGTTTTGAGTTCAGGGGAGAAATATACGAAGAACCAGGTTTTGAGACGACAGGAAAGGATTCAACAAGAACTAAACTGGCAAATTTAAGGCTCAAGAAGGGTGATATATTCACATATACATATGATTATGGTGATAATTGGATAATTGATATCCTTGTAGAAAAAACCGGAACTGTAGGTAAAAACGCAATACTTCCATGGTTGATTGATGGTGAACGTTCTGGTCCACCGGAAGATTGTGGCGGTATACCTGGTTTAGAAAATATATTGAAAGTATGCAGAAATCGGAAAAAAAGAGAATACAGAGATATTCTTGAGTGGTTGGGAGATGACTATGATCCCGAAAGATTTGATAGAAGAACGATCAACCATTTTTTAGTATTGGCATCGGCTTGGCTGGGGCTTACTTAATTAATCAAAACTGACAAGCTATATAACACAGCATTGCCACCTTCGTCCGCGGAAAGTCAATTCATGATGCCGGGGATGCAGGTTGGTCATGGAGTATAGGCCACATCACTTCGCTAATTGTCCGTTATTATACTATTTAACTCTTATTTCCAAAATTATTGGCCCGGGAAGGTGAGGAACGCCTTCCCGGTTTTTATTAGCATAAACCGCTCTGGAAGACTTCTGACCAATAACGAACTGCCGGCCATTAATTTCACATTTAAGATCTTATAAATTTACATATATACAGATTTTGAAAATATGTATATAATAATATATAAAGATACGCTTTCACCTTTTTGGGAAACAAGTAAAAAGGAGGATAAACAGGTGAGCAGCGAGAATATTGGCTTAAATTTGCGCCGCCTGCGCTTGATGAGGAATTTAAGCCAAGAGGAGCTGGCTCAAAAGATTGGTATTACCCGCACCGCTTATATTCGTTTGGAAAATGGAACCACTCAACCCCGCACCTCAACGCTGCAAGCCATAGCGAAGGCTTTGGATGTGAAGCCGGCGGATTTACTGCAGCCGCCCATGGAATTGAAGGCAGTACGTTTCCGGGCGAAAAAGAAGCTGAAGAGCAGAAAACAAGTGCTTTTTGAGGTATCCGATTGGCTCAGGAAATTCAACTCTTTGGAAGCCTGTCTTGACGCAAAGAAACCTTATATTCTTGAGGAATTGGCGGAGAGATTGGCGAGAGAAAAACCAGGAGCGGAAAGGGCAAAAATGGCGGCAAGGCTGGCCCGGGAGAGAATGGGTATTGAGCCGGGTGAATCAATTCGCGATCTTTGCGGGCTCCTTGAAACTAGTGGGATCAAGGTATACCCAATAAAGATTGCCAGCAATGATTTTTTTGGGTTGTCAGTAGCTCCACAAGATGGGGGCCCGGCAATCGTTGTCAACGTATGGGAACGGATTTCCGTTGAGCGTTGGATCTTTAGCGCTGTTCACGAATTGGGCCACCTTCTCTTGCACCTTGATTCATTCGACGTTGAGTTGGAGGAGGAAGATCCGCAAGAGGAAAAAGAGGCAAATTTGTTTGCCGCTAATTTTCTAATGCCGGAAGAGGTGTTTTTGAAAGAATGGGAGGAAGCAAAGGGTTTACCGTTGATTGACCGCGTGATGAAGGTAAAACGGATTTTTAAGGTAAGTTACCGGACGGTCTTGTACCGGTTATATGAATCTGGACACCACGAGATTTGGCAGCAATTTGCCTATGAATATCGCCGGCAAAAGGGTCAAGCTCTTTGCGGACATGAGGAACCACAAGCCTTAACGGCTGAAGCCTTTTCGGAGTGGGAACCGGTAGCGGAACGTGAACCCTATAAATTGGTTGAGGTGGATTTCAAGCCCGACCGGTTAGCGCTGCTTGTTCGTCAAGCAATTGAAAATGAGCAGATTACTCTCTCAAAAGGCGCGGAGATTCTCGGGCTAACGGTTGACAAAATGCGTATTTTAGCAAATTCATGGGTGAATTAATCTCGCGACATCTTGGACATATTTGGATTGATCTTTTGCCATACGAAGAAGCCATAGAGATTGCTCAACGCATTCACTGGGCCAATCCCAAGTATATTACCGAAAAGATTCTTCAGGATTTTCATAGCAAAATTGAAAAATTCAAAGCTTAATAGTAAGATTTTTGTTTTACCAGTCAAAACTATATGCTCGTATTTTTTGATCTGTGACCGGGAAAGTCAGCACGCTTTCCCGGCTTTGTTTTGTTTGAAACGTTTTTTCGTTTTGTCCAACAACTTGGGGTCGGCTTTAGGGAGGCCCCTTCAGGATATCCTGACGTTTTATGGCAGGGGAAATAAGGATTATGAAGAATATTACAAAATTACCGGGCCTAAGCAATTATAGGCGGCGCTCGCTTCACCAATGGTACGTACCAGAGTTCGCCAGCCCCCCAACCCGGCGCATGATATTTGCCATATGCGCAAAAGCGGCCCAGTCCTAGGCTGCAAAACAAGGATATTGGGGATAATACGATGGCGAAATTATTGATAAGAACATTGAAGATAATTTTTATTGTCGTTGTTATTTTAGTTGCTATTTTGAACCATCGATGGTTCACTAAGTTTATTTACTCTCGATGAAGAAATTACTAGTCTTTTTTCTTCTGTTTACAATCATTTAGAAAAAGGTGGTAAATTTATCTTTGAAGCGATGCTTTATTCTGAAAGAGGCAACTTCATAGGCGCCGACGATTGGAAGGGAACTTACTATAGACTAGATGACGAAACAATTCTTACTCAAAGGCAATATACAAAATACCATAATGGTAAGTTGGTTGAGACAGAGATGAATGTGAGAATTGGGCGGTTATTTTCTGTCGATGAAATTCTAAGCCTATTATCAAAAAGTGTATTTAAACTGATAAGTGTAACTGATTTGGTTTCGGATAATCCTGTTAACGAGAATAGTGAAATTGCCACATTTACTTGTACTAAATAAACTAGGTGAAAAAAGGTACAATTGTGACAAAGAAGGTGCTTCGGAGGGAAAAATTACGAGAACCATTTGTGGCCGTTAATTTATGATCAGTTTAATCATGGAAGACATGAAAAAGAACTGGAGTTTTACAAAAGGGAATTCAAGAACAGGAGAGGGAAGGTTCTTGAAATAGCCTGTGGGACGGGCATGATCTTTTTAGAACTGCTCAGCGAAGGGATTGACATCTACGGCTTTGACATTTCCGATGTGGAAAATTCAGCACCTGATCATCCTGATCAACAAGGCGAGAGAATAAAATTGTATTACAAACAAAAGAATGATTTACCTGAGCAGATTCAGAATATAATATGGAAAAGGAAGTTCTCTTATACCAACAAAGAGTATTTGATATGACGATGAGGTGGATATATAAAGAGGAGTTTAGATTACTGCTTAAATTAGCCGGTTTTACAGAATGGGAATTATATGGAGATTTTGATAAGTCGCGATACTCTTATGAAAGTCAGGAGATGATGATGATCTGGATAGTTAAGAAAAGGTAGGATGGCAAAACACATTATACACAATACCTTTGTGTTTAAGTTTCTATAGAAGATTCCATTCCAAGTGGGTTAATACCAGCATAGTGATATCTTGTTTAAGTAGTTGTTGAGGTGAATTAGATGAGAAAGGTTATTGCCGTAATGATAATATTTTTCTGTGTTTGCATTGTATTTGCAGGCAAAGAAAATACATATAAATATGAACCAGAGGAAGTTGAATTATATGGAGTTTTAACTCAAAAGATGTTTTATGGTCCACCTGGATATGGTGAGAATCCAGAAGTAGATATGAAAGAAAATATATATATTCTGCAGCTAAATGAAGCAATAACTGTGGAAGCAGAAGAAGGTGATGAATTTAACCAAACTCGCTCGGGAGTTAAAGAAATACAAATACTTAATAATACCAACTCAGAATTAACGGGCTTTTTAAATAAAAAAGTAAAAGTCAAAGGGATGTTGTTTTCAGCTCACACTGGTCACCATTTTCGAGAAATAATAATAGATTTGAGAGCAATAGAGATTGCGGAATAGTTGAAAACGATATTTATGTATGTTTTTGCAAGGTGATGCTGACTTCGGTTAACACGGTATTGCCGCTTCGGGCTGCGAAAGTCGATTCATGATACCGGACAAGTTAGTTGAGTCATGGAGCCATTGCGGCCACATCGATTCGCCAAGCGCGTTCGCGCTAAGGCTCATCGACGTCGGCAATGCAAGCGTTAGGCGACAGGCAGGTACTTGAAAGTGAGCTTGGGGGTTTTTAGGTGAGAAAAACAGTTTTTTGTTTTATGCTAATTGTTATCGTAATTATTGCCATAGCAGGTGCTTTTGTATTCGTAGATGCAAAAGACATAAAAGTTATCCAGGCGGAACAGGGTAGGGTTATCGATGTAAGTCTGGCAGCACAGGAGAGGTATAAGCAGTGGGTAATTCTCTTTGATCGTTGGGTAAAGGGTGAAATAAAGTTAGAAGACATGACCCCTGAACAGAGGGCCCTTTTTATCGAGTTTAGTGAAGATATGGACTTTTGGTCAACGGTTATAATGGCATGTAGTTGGTATTGTGGCGGAGGCCCCATAAATGTAGAGGCTTCATCTTTTTTGCCTCCGAAAAATGGGAATACATATTTTCCTTTCAATGCCCATGATTTCGATCTAAGAACAGCTTGGGTTGAAGGTGTGGAGGGCTATGGAATAGGTGAATATATAGAGTTTTATTTTGAACCGTTAAGCCCAAGGGTTACAACAATTGAAATATATAACGGGTATTTTATATCCGAGAACGCGTGGGAAGATTATTCCAGGGTCAAAAAATTCAAGTTGTATGTTAATAATAAGCCATATGCTATTTTAAAGTTGCAAGATAGCCGTGCGGTTCAGCGTTTCCAAGTGGAGCCTTTGCAGTCAAGGGATAAAAATAAAGATTTAGTTTTAAAGTTTGAAATAATGGAGGTATATTAAAGGAAAGAAGTGGGACGATGTAGCCATCTCAGAGATTAATTTTGATGGACTTGATGCACACTGCTTTGTTAAAGGAACTCAAATTACTATGGCCGATGGGACGACGAGCACTAAAGCCCGTAAGGTCCATGGTCGTCGGTAATCGGCAAACGTTAAACGTCATCCCTTAAAGTAAGCGAATTAGGAAGATCGTGAAAGCTAAAAAAAGAGGTGTTATGTATGTCGAAGTTTCTGAAAGTTTTAGCCATGGCTTTATTAGTAATATTTTTACCAGGAAGTATACATTCTTTCGATTGTTTTGATATACAAGTGGTTTGTAGTTCCACTTTAAATCAGAGCTCCCAATATTCCATTATTAATATTTTTGATAATGATATAAAAACTTGTTGGGCTGAAGGGGTTTCTTCGGATGGAAGTGGGAGCATGGAAGAAGATAAAATAAATGTGCATTGTGACACATGGAGTATATTACCAAAAGATTCGGCCGCCGAAATGTTTATATGTTATTTCCCTTTTCCTCCAAGTGATAGAAAAATAACTAAAATCCGATTGTTTAACGGATACGGGAAAAGTGAGGAATTATGGAAAGCAAATAATAGATTAAAAAGAATAGGTATAGAAATATTGGGGTTGGAAGGAGAAATAGTTAACAATAAATTTCCGAAAAGATATTTGTATAGGTTTATAGTTGATTTTCCGGATACAAAGTGGGTAGAGATAAATTTAAAAGATTATATTAAAAATGGAACGGATATAAATTATGTTGAAAATATAAAGTTTTATATATTAGATACATATAAGGGAACGAAATACAATGATACATGTATAAGTGAAATTGAGTTTTACAATCAAGATAAGAAGTGTTCAATTGGCAATGTAGAAGAGATAAGGGCAAGGTATGGTATCTGTGAAGATCACGAATGTTTTTAACAAGCAATGCGATTTATGCCTATTTTCACGTTATCAGCAATGCTCGAAAGGAAAAAGTTGATCTGACCTCTGAAAGGAATAAGGTATAGGACGTGGAGGTAAATTGCATTGGATAGAATTGATAGCCAAAAGATTGAGCAGTACCTTTTGGCTGGTCAAAAAATGCAAGCAATAAAGTATTATCGAGATTTAACTGGAAGCGATTTATTGGCTTCAAAAAGATTTATAGAGGATCTTGAAAATAAGTTGATTGAAGAGTATCCGGAGAAATTTAACCTGCCAAAACCATCTCAAGAACAATATGAAAATGACAGAATTCATAGTAAAGAAGGTTTAATAAACACTATTGCAGAGGTAACGAAGAATTATAAAGTGATAGATTTCAAGTCAATTCCTATGAGTTGGGCTGCTGACCTAATTATAAATAACAGAAAATATTGTATCTATTCTCATCGTGGCGATATTGCATGCTGTGAATATCTTGATGATAAAGAGGTAAGAGAAGTACGACTTAATGTAAATACCGATAATTTAACGCAAAGGCAAGAAATAATCAGATACTGTCACTTCCCACACTATTTGACCGCCGTTTTCTCAGATTATTTGACCGGGAAGGCGAGTGACGCCTTCCCGGATTTTGTTGGTTTAAACCATAAATTCATTCTCTAGTACCACCCGGACCATATGA
>Ga0209537_1003633_pt1 | contig 13950 bp, 10 predicted proteins | sample BioPla4DNA1_FD_187698 | JGI IMG/M metagenome (GOLD analysis project Ga0209537, IMG submission 187698) | Biogas fermentation microbial communities from Germany - Plant 4 DNA1 (SPAdes) (version 2) | ecosystem: Engineered > Bioreactor > Anaerobic > Digestate | place: Bielefeld, North...
CCCCGCTTCTGGTAATTTGAAGAGAATATCGATAGTTACGAAGAGTATCCAGCTGATAGCGGCTGCAGCCAGGATGTGGAGGATCTCACCCAGCATTTATCTCAACTACTTGAGAATACGGTCAATCAATTCAATAAATCTTTGGTTGTTAACATTTCGAGCCCTATTCAGCCGGAAATACGTCTCTGGCGCGTCTCCGGCATAATGAACTCTGGTTACTTTTGTATGTTATCTAATGATTTTTGCAGTCGATATATGTTTCTAAGGATTCTAATCCGGGCCGCTACGCGCCGCCGTTGCCAAACTTCGGGCTGCACGGTCCGATACGCTCGCGGCTATCTCAATAAGAGCCTGGCCCGAAAGCGTCTCATCCCGGCGCGAGTCCAGTCCAACCGGCAGGGAACAAGTATAACTCTCCCGGCGCTGATATACTAGATACGTAATACGCGAGGGTTGCCGAGCCAGGTCAAAGGCGCTGGATTTAGGGTCCAGTCTCGAAGGAGTTCAAGGGTTCGAATCCCTTCCCTCGCACTCTACACCAGCTCATACTTCCGCAGAAACTCTCTAACCTGCCTGGACTCGATCCAGCCCTGGTCGAGCTCCTGGATGTAACCGTCAATCCGCTCGACCTGCTCTTTGATCTTCGCCGTGACCTCCCCCTCACCGAGCAGCTCGGTCATGCCGAGGATCACCTGGAGCGGTTGGCGGATGTGGTCGCCGAGGACTGCAAACTGCTCGATGTTCCGCTCAATCTGCCCGAAGGCCTGCTGCCTGAGGAGTTCATGCTGTTTTCGCTCGGTGATGTCCCGGCCAACTGCGTGGACGCCGACTACCGTTCTATTGCGGATGATCGGGGATTTGTTCAACTCAAGGAATGCTACTGAACCGTCTTTACGGAAAACCTTAATCTCAAGCCCCTCGACCGGCTCACCTGCGGCTATCTTCTTTCGCCCTCTCTCCCACTCGGAGAGTGACGACGGGGCGACGTAGTCGCGGAACTTGCCGGTTGCAAGTTCATCTGGGGTGTAGCCGAGGATCCGTATCACTGCCGGTGAGATGTAAGTAATCCCGCTGTCATAGTAGCAGGTGTAGATCATATCGAAACCCTGCTGGGCAATCTCCCGGAACTCCAGCTTGCTCTTCTGGAGGGCTTCAGCAGCCTGAATGCGTTCGATCATTCTCCCAAACTGCCCGGCAATCGTGTCGATGAGTTCCCACTCCTCACGGAGGAACGGGCCTTCGTCCTCTTCGGGCCTCTCGTGGAGGTAGCAGATCTCCATCATCCCGACCCTCTTTCCGTGGACGAAGATTGGTGATGCCTGCCGCCAGGGCGTCTCCCGGAACCCCTCTGTCTCAAACCTCTCTCCGTGCACCGTGATCCGGGCAACAGTATTTTCCGGGTACTGCCAGCCGGAGGGGAGCAGTCGAACGATGCTGCAAAAGATCGTATCGAGCGAATCCCCTGACTGCTCGATGATCCGGGACATATTATATAGTGTTGAGAGCTCCTTCAATCGCTTGTTCAGGTCGTGCGTCAGTTTCCGCAGCGTGTCCTCCGCCTGTTTAATCTCGGTGATGTCGCGAATGATCACTGCGATCCTGTTTGCGGTACCGCGTGCATCCCGGACCGGGTAGAGGACGGTATCATAGTGTCGCCCTTGCCAGGTTTCCTCGAGCCGGAGCGGTTTACCCGAACGAATGACCTCATGCAGCCGGGAGGCATGCAAACCGACGATATCCTTGGGGAATATCTCGGACGCGCTCATCCCGATCAATTCCTCACGGCTCCGCGAGAAGTTCAGGATCACCGTCTCGTTGGCGTCGATGACCCGGCCTTCCGTATCCAGGAGAGCAATCATATCTGCCGGGGCGTCGAGGAGGGCGCGGGCGGTCGCCTCGCTCTCCCGGCGCTCCTCCTCGGCGCGTTTCCGGTCGGTGATATCATAGAGTTGCTCGACGATGAACGCCACCCCTCCCTGCTCATTGAGGATCGGGCTTGAACGGCACTCCAGGTAACGCCCGAGTTCGGGCACAAACTTCTCGATGACCTCCCGCTTTTTGCTCGCGAGCGCCAGGTCCGTTGCACAGAACTCGCAGGGTCTGGTCCTCCCGATGAGTTCGTAGCACTTCCGTCCCCTGACCTCCTCCGGTCTCATCCCGATCAGTTCGTAGCCGGTACGGTTATAGCGCAGGATCGTGTGGTCCGGCAGCTGGACGGCGACGATATCCCCGAGGCTCTCAAACAACCCCTCAAGCAGCCTGTTCATCTCTTCCACTCTGCGCCGTGTTCGCTCCTCCTCGGTGACGTCAAGCCAGGTGACGACGGCCCCGGATATCGTCCCTCCGGTCACGATGGGCGTGGCGGATACGGAGATGTAAATCTCCTCTGCTTGGCCGTCGTGAAGGATAAACCGAACATCAATCAGTTGTTCCCCTCCGATCGCCCGCCGGCCGGGAAGATCTTCCGGTCGAACAGGGTTTCCGTCGGGGTAGTAGAGCGCTGTGCCCCCCTCTCCTCTTCCTAGGAGTGCCCGGGCCACCCGGTCACCTTCACCGGAGCTCACCACGATTGCTTTTCCGGCAGCATCGTAGACTATCCCCCGCCTTCCTATGGCGGCGAGGAGTGCGTTATGCTCGCGTTCTGCCCGGGCGGCAAGATCGCGGTTCTCGGCGAGCAGAGCCTCGATGCCTGCTTTTAGCCTCTCTTGCAGTTGACTGTTGGGCGTGGGAAGAGCATCTTGAATCAACTGCTGGAGTCTATCCAATGGCTCGTTGCGCAAGTTATCCATGTAACATCTCCCTTTCTGGCATTGCTCGGTCTTCTGCATCTCTTTGCTCGCTCTTGCGCTCACGCAATTGGTGTGGTGAGATTGGTCCGTACGGGCCCGGGGTGGATCGGGCGTCCGCTCCTCCGGTCAGCTTGCCGGGCAACCGGTGAACCATGGGCCGCTCTGAAGGCATAGTGAGATGGTGACCATCATCTGCAGGAACAGGTGAAATCAGTATCAATATATTTTTGATAGAATAAATTTAATTGAGCCAGAACTTATTGCTTTGACGCCGAACCTGGTTGCCGGATCTTTTCAGCTTCGAGTACCCACAAGCCCGACGATGACCGCGGATCTGACTGCAATAGATTACCGTGCGGGTATGCGCATGATATACGGCTGGAGATTTGCATCGGGCGCATGAATGGGCCCTCATAAAAACTCTTCTCTTCCGCATCCTTCGGGATTACCGCAGGCAGCAAAGCGGCTCTCTGTCATCGTCATGTGGGCAGGGAGGCTGGAGATCGTGCCCGTCATCGCCCTGGTGGCCCGGGCGTCTCAATGGCTGTCCTGGGTCACTAACGCCGCTCTCCGGGATGGCGCTGAAAGAATCTCGAAAGAGCGATTGGCGGCATTTACGGGGATGACGATGCGAACTCAAGAATATTGAGAGAAAATAATTCTCTTTGTCCTTCTGCGGCTGCAGGAAGCAGAGGGAGGCGCACAAAAAGGCACTATTATGGGCGATCGAGGAGATCGCCGGGGCGGGGCAGAGATGAGCCTTATGTCCGGTGCCCGAGTCTGGAGGCCACATAGAGCGCAATCAGAGAGATTGCCCCGATCACCTCAACACCTATCACGAACGCCATGAGCGGGACCTCGCCGGCTATCCGGAGAACTCCCGCTATCGGTCCGAGCTCGATAGGGGCCTCCCCGGAAGCCGGGGTCGGTTCGGCGAGCCAGTCGTAGAAGAGCGCCATCCCGACTACGAGCATGATGGTTGCCATGAAGATGAAGATGAGCAGCCCCAGGATCTCGGTCTTCCGCAACGTCTTCCCCGCAACTCGCACCGAGGGTACCGCAGTACCTGAAGCGAAGGTCAGCAGGGCAATCCCTACGACGATGGCTGTACATCCGAGGAATGCCCCGGCAGGTGTCGGATTGCCGTACATTGCATAAGATCCAAGAACTAGAGCAACGATGATTCCAATGGCTGCAAAAGCAAGCCTGTTCTCATGCACATCTCTCACTCCATCTCTCCTATCCGGGATTCGCGACCAAGAAGCCGCACTCGACCACCCCATACTTCGGTGCTGAAGGCCCAGCAGACGCTGGATCTGGAGCCCTATCGATGGTTATCCCGACAGGGCAGCCTGGTAGTGCACCTCGAACGTTTGTAGCCAGCTGGCGGGGGGTCACGGAATCACCCGGTACATGCGCTCATCTCTTTTTGCCGATGTAGAATCGCTGGCATACCTATGCCGGATCATATTCTACATGATTGAACATGATAGTACTATACAGCAAGGATATATTTAAGCGTATGCACCCGCCGTCCGCTGCACCCGGCATACCGGGTTTCGAGCAAGCGGGATACGATCCGGGGTTTCCCGGTGCACAAAGAACGGTCCCTCTCAGATAGGATCCCTGCCATTAGAGGGACTTTGCAGAACGGACCATATACGCACCAAGATATTTATTCATTTCTCTCCAACGAATATGCAAATGCCACGCCTTTATCTTGGAAAGATCCTGCTTCGATGGTGTGATTCCTGCCACGCTCCGGTGCTCTCCGGGACCTGCGCCTGCGGCGCCTCGACCCGCCCGGTCGCCGTCACACCGCCAGGAGACGCCCGGCCTGCGTTTCCCGACGATATCGAGCGGATCAACCGCATATTCTCCGACCATTTCGGAGCGCCACTGATACCGGATGGTCATATCGCACTCTTAAACAAAGTCCCTTCTGAAGATCGTATGGATGAGATCGTCCTCGGCGGCGCGGTCGTGGGGGCGATTCGCTATCTCCCCGAGGCCCGGCGCTGGGAACCTCTTCCGCGTCCTGCTGCCGCGGCGTACCTGAGGCCGACGAAGCGCTTCGTCGTCGTCGACGATGGTGCAGTCCCCTCCATCCGGGACAGCGGTGCGAGCCTCCTTGCGCCGGGCCTCGTCTCGATCGATCCTTCTGTCAGCGAGGGCGACGAAGTCTTCATCCTGACGCGGGCCGGAGAGTGTATCGGCGTGGGCAGGGCGAGAGTCGACGCCGCCACCGCCGCGACGATGGAGCGTGGGACTGTTGTCCGGACCCGCAAAAATGTCCCATCGGTCTGCGTTCCGGGAAAAGCGACATGGGAGGATGCTGTTCGGGCAAACGAACAGGTCCTTGCGGAGCACGAAGCCGCGAGCGTCAAGTTCATACGGGATGTTGCAGAACAGAACCCCAGGCAGCCCACAATCTCTTACTCCGGCGGAAAAGATAGCCTCGCAACGCTGCTCCTCGTACAGAAAGCCCTCGGTCCGGTCCCGCTTCTCTTTGCCGATACGGGGCTTGAGTTCCCCGAGACCTATGAGAATGTGGAGGCCGTAGCGGAACGCTATGGACTTACTGTTCTCCGGATCTCCGATGTGGAGACGTTCTGGAGCGAGTTTGAGAGGAACGGCCCGCCGGCCGTCGACTACCGCTGGTGCTGCAAGGTCTGCAAGCTTCACCCTGTCGGGCGCCTGATCGACGAGAACTGGGGTGAGTGCCTCACGTTCATCGGGCAGCGAAAGTATGAGTCGGTGAAGCGGATGCAGAGCAAGCGGGTCTGGCAGAACGTTCATGTCCCGCAACAACTCTCGGCGGCCCCAATCCAGCATTGGACGGCGATGCACGTCTGGCTCTACATCTTCCGGGAGAAGGCGCCCTACAACCGCCTCTACGAGCGGGGGCTCGACCGTATCGGGTGTTTCATGTGCCCCTCAAGCGACCTTGCAACATTTGAGATCATCGAAGAGGCGCACCCAGAACTCCTGGCGATGTGGCGCGAGAAACTCGCCGGATGGCAGGAGAAGCAAGGCCTCCCCGATGACTGGATCGAGAAGGGGCTGTGGCGGAAGCGGGGAGATGCGGATGAAGAAGCAGATAGTTATAATTGATTACGGGCTCGGCAATCTCCGAAGCGTCTTTCGGGGCCTAGAGAGGGCAGGAGCGGCGGCGGTGATCTCGGCGGACCCGGAGGTGATTGCGGCAGCCGATGGCATCGTTCTCCCGGGCGTCGGGGCGTTCCGCGAGGGGATGAAGATGCTTGGCGATCTCAAAGAGACCGTCCTTTCTGCCGCAAAGGATACGCCGCTTCTTGGGATTTGCCTGGGGATGCAGATGCTCATGGACAGAAGCGAGGAGCACGGCATCCACAGAGGGCTTGGGCTCGTGCCGGGAGACGTCAAGCGCTTCCCCCCCTCCGCCGGGGAGAAGGTACCTCACATGGGCTGGAACACCATCGAGATCCGGCAGGATACAGCACTCTTTGATGGGCTCCGCAGGGAGGAGTACGTCTATTTCGTCCACTCCTACTACGCAGCGGCTGCACCGGAGCATACCCTTGCAAGCACCGACTACATCCACTCCTTCGCGTCCGCCGTCAATAGCGGGCTTGCCTACGGTGTCCAGTTCCACCCGGAGAAGAGCGGCGCAGTCGGCCTTCGGATCCTCGAGAACTTCATCGAGAAGATCTGCTAAATACGAGAACCGCGGGCAGATTGGCGGCCGACCCTTTTTACCCTCATTTCCTCCGGGGTCGGCGGCGTAGCGGCAGGGTGACGGTATGAACCGGCATCTTTCCTGCCCTAGATTTTCATGAATACCCCTTTCTGAGTAAAAATAAATGGGAACTCCTCAGTTCCCGTTCGCGTGCTTGCGCATTTCCTGGTCACGCAGGATGTTGCGCTGGATCTTTCCTGAGATGGTCTTTGGAAGACTCTCGACAAACTCGATTGCTCGAGGATACTTGTACGGAGCGGTGGTGTTCCGGACATGAGCCTGAATATCTCTGACCAGCGATTCAGATGGCTGGTAGCCCGGTTTTAGGATGATGAAGGCCTTGACGATCATCCCCCGGATGAGGTCCGGCGACCCGACAACCGCTGCCTCCTGGACGGCCGGGTGCTCCATGAGCGCGCTCTCGACCTCGAACGGCCCGATCCGGTAGCCGGAAGACTTGATGACGTCGTCGCTGCGCCCAACGAACCAGAAGTAGCCATCCTCGTCCATGTAGGCTTTATCGCCGGTGTAGTAGAACCCATTCTGGAACGCTTCCTTATTTGCCTCGGGGTTGTCCAGGTACTCCACGAAGAGTCCGACCGGCCGGGGATCGAGTTTGATCGCGATGCGCCCTTCTTCGCCGACGCCAACCGGTTTTCCCTCGTCGTCGTGAAGTTCGATATGCCAGCCGGGGACCGGTTTGCCCATGGATCCGGCCTTATGCTTCATGCAGGGGAACGTGGCAATGCAGCAGACGGTCTCCGTCTGGCCGTAGCCCTCATAGATCGGCAGCCCGGTGCCTTCTTTCCAGACGCGGATCACCTCGGGGTTGAGCGGCTCCCCGGCACTACAGCAGTGCCGCAGGTACCGGAAGTCGAACTTATCGAGATCCGCGAGGATCAGCATCCGGTAGACCGTCGGCGGCGCACAGAACGTTGTAATCTCATACTTCTCGATCAGCGGCAAAAGTTCGGTCGCGCTGAACTTCCCCCGAATATCATAGACAAAGATGCAGGCACCGACGATCCACTGGCCGAAGATCTTGCCCCAGGCGCACTTCGCCCACCCGGTATCCGAGAACGTCAGGTGAAGGTCGTTCGGATGCAGGTCGTGCCATAGTTGCGCGGTAATAATGTGCCCGAGCGGGTAGCTGTGGTCGTGCAGCACCATCTTGGCCTGGCCGGTGGTGCCCGACGTAAAGTAGATCAGCATGGGATCGGTCGATTTCGTCTTCTTCGAGATCGGCATGCTGACGGTGTGGTGCGATACTGGTGCTGGGTACTCGAGTTCGTGCGGGTAGCTTACCCAGCCCTCCCGCTCTCCGTCCACGAGGAAGAGGGTCTCAAGCAACGGGCAAGCGTCTGCGACCTCATCGACCTTTTCAGCATTCTCGCAGTTCGTGATGATCATCCGGAATTTACCGGCTTGCACTCGGTATTTGAGGTCTTTTGGCGTCAGCATCGTTGGGCAGGGGCAGAAGACCGCGCCGAGTTTAATGAGCGCAATGACGAAGATCCACCACTCAGGTACCCGGGGCAGCATCAGCATGACCCGGTCGCCCTTCTTGATGCCGTACTTGATGAGGATGTTTGCAGCCCCGTTGGAGAGGTACCGAAGGTCACGGAACGTGTACTTCTTCTCATTCCCCTCCTGGTCGACCCAGATCATCGCCAGTTTGTTCCGATCTATCTCGGCCCACCGATCGATGACGTCGTAGCCGAAGTTGAAATATTCCGGAACATCGATCTTAAAATTGGCGCAGGCAGCATCGTAATCTGTCATGTTTGGCCCCGAGGCGCTTGCAAGCGGCGCTCCCACAGGGACAGCGGCCTTGACCCCGCTTCCGGATGCACCATTGAAGTACGTCTTGCAGAGTTCGTTGAGCCATTCGGACCGGGACATACCCCGGGGTTCGCGTATCCTATCGATCTGCGTGACGAGATCGTCATCCATCGTGACCGAATATCGCACCATATGTACACGTATGTGGTGCAGAATATCACCTTTTTGATTTGACACGCACCACATTCAGAAAAATCACGATCTTTTTGGTGCATTCCACCTGGTGCATACCTGATCATCTGCCATCCGTTTCAGGGGCGCACCACTCTGCCGCACCACTACTTTCAAGTAGGGATCGGGCATGAAAACGGCCACATGGCTGGACAGACTATACTGGTTACGGGTTCGACGGACGGCATCGGGAAGGCAACCGCACGCGCACTGGCTTCATTGGATCATTATGTACTGCTGCACGGCAGAAACCATGAGAAGGGCGAACGAGTCCTTGCAGAACTGAAGGAGGCCACGGGATCCGACCGATTGAGCCTCTATATCGCCGATCTCTCGGTACAGGATCGGATCCGAAGACTTGCGGAGGATATCGCGAAGAAGCATGATCGGCTTGACGTCCTTATTAACAACGCCGGAGTCTTCATGCCGAAACGGGAGGTTTCGCCGGATGGGATCGAGATGACGTTCGCCGTGAATTACCTTGCGCAGGTCCTGCTCACCCATGAACTCCTTCCCCTCCTTCGGAGGAGTGCCCCGGCAAGGATTGTAAACGTTGCATCGATTGCACACCGTGGCGTGGGGTCCGTCGACTGGGGGAACCTCCCGGGCTTTTCGAATTACGACCCCTATGATGCCTACGCCGTATCGAAGGTGGGCATCATCGCCTTCACCATCCAGGCTGCCCGCGTCCTCGAGGGGACGGGAGTGACTGCAAACTGCCTCCATCCCGGGGTGATCGACACAAAACTCCTTCGGGCCTATATTCGCGAACAGAATAACGGTTCCCCGCCGGAGAGAGGAGCCGAGGTGGAGACATACCTTGCTCTCTCGCCGGATGCAGGGAAGGTGAGCGGCAGGTACTTCGAGGAGAACCGGTGGACCCAGCCATCTTCCCTTGCCCTCGATCCCAAAACCCAGGATCGGTTCTGGAAGATGGCGCTTGATCTTACTGGAATTGGTGAGTGGTGAGACGAAAGCATGATGACGGATTAGAGTGAGCGACACTCACCCGGGTATCCGGGCAACCCAGAACCTGGAGGATGAGTGCATGAAGCGTAAACTGAAAGGCGATGAGAAGGCGGAGACGAAAGAGTACTGGTGCGAGATCTGCGGAGCGGCCTGTGACGAGATTACCGAGGAGAACTATCCCGACCTTGAGAAGGCCCGGGTGCTCTGTCCGGACTGCAAGAGATCCTACGAGGAGTCCTGCAGGCTGCGGTGAACGGGAACGGCAGGCTGTGCTCATGCCCGAAAGTTGGGATGGTGGTGGGGTGTCAGCCAGATTTATGAGTCGTGGGAGTAACTATATTGATACCTCGGCGGGGACTACCTCCTGTCAAGTCGCACAACCAGACTCCCATGATACCAACGAAACCTGCACGTGAGGATAAGGCCTCGCCCTCAAGCCTGGTAGAGGGCGATGGTATCCTCATCGTTGACGCCACCCTAACGATCGTGCAGGCTAATCTCCCGATACAGAGCCTTTTTCATGCGACCGAGGAAGATCTTCTCGGAGCAGATGCTTCTTGGGTCATCCAGCAGTATCTTGGACCACTGTTGACGGAGGAAGGAGCACTCAGAGAGGTCATTGCCCTCCTCCACAATGAGATGTGCCCCCCGTCGCTCCTCCTCAATATCCTGATCCCGGGGACGGGTGTCCGGCGGATATCCATCACCACGAGTACTATCAAGACCACTACTCCCGCACTCCGGCTCCTTGTCTTTCATGACACCGGTAAGGGTGATGCCGACCTCGCCTTGAGCGCCCATGAAGAATCCCCCATGGTCATCTTCACCCAGGACTGTGAACTCCGCTATCTCCGCGTCAGCAGTCCTGAAGGCCCCGTCCTCCTCCCGGATTTCGCCCCCGGGAAGACAGATGCCGACCTCTTCTGCCCCGAGGATGCCTCACGGCTGACCAGGCTCAAATCTCGCGTTCTGGAGACCGGGGAGGCAGCGAGGAGTAAACTGCTCCTCACCATCAACGGAGCCGTTCGCACCTTTGATCTGGCGGTTATGCCGATGAAATATGACAACGGACAGGTATACGGCATCTGTGGGACTTTGCTCGACGTTACCGAATGGAGCCGGGTTATCGAGGCGCTCACAACGAGCGAACGGCAGCTTTCCACGCTGTTGAGCAATCTTCGGGGGATGGCCTACCGATGCAGGATAGAACGCAGCTGGACGATGGAGTTCGTCAGCGAAGGAGCGGAGAGGGTCACCGGTTATCTTCCGGAGGACCTGATTGGCAACCGCAAGGTCGCTTATGGTGACCTCATCCACCCCGATGACCGTGAGCGGGTCTGGAGGGAGGTCACATCCGGGCTTGCGGAGGGGAGGCCGTTTCAGATGACGTACCGCCTGATCACAGCAACAGGCGAGGTGAGGTGGGTCTGGGAGCAGGGACGGGGAGTTTCCGGTTCCCGGGGCGGGGTCGATATGATCGAGGGTTACATCACCGATATCACCGACCGCGTCAGAGCCGAGGCTGCCCTCGCAGAGAGCGAAGAACGTTTCCGGAGCATCTTCACCACAAGCCACGCGGTCATGATGATCGTAGATCCCGGGACCGGTGCCATCGTTGACGCAAATCCTGCGGCGAGCGCCTACTACGGCTACCCGCTCGAGACCCTCACCTCGATGCGGATCACCGATCTCAACACCCTCGAACCGGAAGCGGTGCTGGACGAGCTTCAGAAGGCCGCGGTCAGCGAAGGACAGCATTATTCATCCCGTCATCGCTTGGCAGACGGTCAGATCCGCGATGTAGATCTTTACAGTGGTCGGGTTGTCATCCATGGCCGGGTGCTCCTGCATTCCATCGTCCACGACGTCACCGAGCGTCGGAAGGCTGAGGAGCAGTTCCGGGCGCTCCTGGACGCCACGCCCGACGCAGCCATGCTTATCGATCATCGTGGGACCATCCTTGCCTTAAACGAGGTAATGGCGGCACGATTTAACAAAAACGTAGATGAACTCGTCGGGACGTGCTTGTACAACCTCTTCCCGCCGGAACTGGCGGCGGCACGGCGGGATGCGATCGAGCATGCCCTCACTGCGGGTAAACCCTACCGGTACATCGATAAGCGTCCTGGAACGATCCTTGAGATTATCCTCTTCCCGATCCCGGGTGAGCGGGAGGATACCCGCAGGGTGGCGATCGTTTTGCGCGACATCACCCTGCAGCAAGAACTCGAGCAGGCTCGGAAGGAGGCATTCGATCGGATCGAGCAGAACATCGAGCAGTTCGCGATCCTCGGTGACCACATCCGTCAGCCGCTCCAGGTGATTCTTGGAATGTCATACCTGCTCGAGGATGAACAGGCGACCAGAGTGATCCAGGATGAGGTCAGGCGGATCAACGAGTACATCCGGCAGCTCGACCAGGGCTGGATCGAGTCGAGAAAGATCCGGGAATTTCTCAGGCGGCATGAACTGGTGTAACTCTAACGGCCGCGAGTATGCGTTTCACCGCTCAGGGTCGTAACGAATGCGGCAAGGAAGGCGTGCCTCTCTTCGGCGATGCTCCTCACTCTCGCACCGCTGATTCTCCTGCTCGGTCTCTCTGCCCTATTGATAGGTTCGATCCTATTCATCATCGAGGATTCCCCGGAAGGAGAAAATTGTCCAGATACGCCTTCTGCTTCGCCGGTCCGTAGAAGAAGTATCCGAGGACCCGGAAAGATTGCAAGTTGAAGCTCCCTGAGGACTCTCCCGTCGGACGGCACCCTTGCATTGGATCTGAGCATGACGAACCTCCCTTGCAACAGGGTCCGATGCCGGCGGGAGGCCTGCCGCTCGTACCGGGGGAGAGGGTGTCCTCTGCCCCCATTTTCCGATGAGGATGATAGCCGAACCCTGGAGGCCAGGGTGGTGATCATACTTCCGCTCAGGGCAGCGGCGCCTCCGGCACCCAGGCCGGAGGCACGTCCCAGGTGACGAACGCCGGCCGCTCCGCAGGCGCTTCGCCCCGGATGAAGACCCCGATGCCGTGGTACTTAGGCGACTCCGGTCCGTAGGGGAGCTCGGCCAGGTAGTCGTGCCAGGACTGCACGAACTCGTCGCGGTCCATGACGAGCCTCGTCCCGAGGATGGCGGGGTCTTCGATGTAGACGGAGCGGTCGTCCACCCCGATCACGACCATGTAGTGGCCCACCGCCCAGGACTCCTCCCAGGTCTTGTTCGCCTCCCTGAAGCGCTGGCCGTCGATGATGACCGGGACGCCATCGCGGATCGAGGCCTCGAGGTCGGCGATGGTGAGGTTGTCTTTCCACTCCGCCTCAAGGCCGAGGTCTCTTGCCACCCGGACCATATCCCAGGGGTAGGTCCCGTGGACGGGGGTGGTGTTGAGGTAGATGCGGAGGTCGGTCTCGAAGGCGTCGAGGCCCCAGTAGGAGAGCACCGCCTGCATCGATGATGCACCACAGGAGTAATACTCCGCCTGCCGGACGTCGGGGACCCCGGCGAGGATGGTCGGCTCCTCCGGGGCGGCGGGGCCCGGAACCGGGATGCCGGTCGCGAGGAGGATGGCAGCGGCGGCGAGTACGGCGCTGATGAAGAATGAGAGGATTATGCGGGTATCCATGAGAGGGACCTTCCCGGAGAATTGTTAATTATTTCTTTATTGTGCGGGAACGCACTCCTCCTCCAGGGCCGCGAGGAACGCGACGAGGAGCGCATGTCTTTTGGCGGCGATCTCCCGGGCGGTCTTCGTGTACATGAGGTCCTTTAAGTTGAGCAGTTTTGCCCGGATGTGATCGACCGCGTCCGGGATCCCTCCGCCCCGCTCTCCGGCTTGCATGAATGTCCTTGCGATCCCGACCGCGCCCATCGCGTCGAGTTTGTCCGCGTCGGAGAGCACCCGGGCCTCGAGGGTAGCGGGGTCGATCCCGGTGCTGTAGCGGTGCGCCCGGACGGCGTGGGCGATGGCGGCGATGCGGTCTTCTGGGTAGCCGATGGAGCGCAGATACGCCTCTGCCATCCTCGCCCCCTCCTCTTCGTGGAGAGCGCCCGTTCTCTCCTCGAGCGGCCGGGCGATGTCGTGGAATAACGCGGCCGGGATGAGGATATCCATATCGGCGCCTTCGCGTGCACCGATCTCTTCCGAGAGGCGCACGACCCGGAGGGTATGGTCGAACCCGTGCGCTCCGGAGCCCTGGAGCACTGTCCGCACGTGCTCCAGCATCGCATCGATCTCGTTCTGCATGAGAGATCTCTTCCCCGGGATCGGAAAGACTCTTCTCAACCGCTATCGGTCCCCGGCTCACACCGCAGCAAAGCCCGGTGATACCTCGCTACAGCGCATCAGCCGCTCGGCATACGCCTCGATGAGGTCGCGCTTTGCAAGGCACTCGAGCCACCCCCGCGGGATCGCGGACGCCCCGGAGTACGCCCCGGCGAGCTGCCCGTAGACCGCCGCGGTGGTAT
>Ga0209537_1003634_pt1 | contig 13944 bp, 12 predicted proteins | sample BioPla4DNA1_FD_187698 | JGI IMG/M metagenome (GOLD analysis project Ga0209537, IMG submission 187698) | Biogas fermentation microbial communities from Germany - Plant 4 DNA1 (SPAdes) (version 2) | ecosystem: Engineered > Bioreactor > Anaerobic > Digestate | place: Bielefeld, North...
GCCCTCTACGAGGTAAAGACTTCATTTGGCGAATGTTTGTCAAGGGCAACTGCGGTTAGTTGCAGCTAACTTCAGTTTGTTGGTAGTTTTGAAGCTAGTTTTTCATAAACTTTTTACAGTACCTTCATATTGTTGAAATTTAATTCCTTTGGTTTGGCTTTTTTTAAGGGTCTAATTCATTTTATTCAAAGATTGTTTAAATGGTTACAATTAGGATGCTTCCTGTTAAATGTTGTTATAACTTGTCAGTCAATAAATAGAGCAGGGCAGTATAATAGAGGGAAGGAGGGAGAGGTATTCTTTACACAGTCTTTTAACAAGAGGACTTGGAAGGAAATTGATAGTTGACATATGAGAAATAATATAATAATATTATTATTGTTTATATATATTAAGAAACTTAAGCTTTGCCACCGGGTAAAGTTTTTAAGGTGTTCAAAACATTCCGTTAGGTCTTAGAAGGAATGTTAGGGACACCTTTTTATTTTGAGAGGAGGATAAAGATGGGGAAAGGGATTATTAAAGATTTTGCTAAGTATGTAAGTTTAAATATTCTAGGTATGTTGGGACTTTCCTGTTATATTCTTGCAGATACTTTTTTTGTATCAAAAGCATTAGGGGCAACAGGGATTGCAGCGCTTAACTTTTCTATTTCTATATACAGTCTTATACATGGTGTTGGATTGATGATAGGCATAGGTGGGGCTACCAGATATAGTATTTTGAAATCTCAACACAAGAATCAAAAAGCTAATATAGTCTATACTACTTGCTTAAAATTAGGACTAATATCAGGATTGCTATTTGCAATTATTGGTGTTTTTGCTTCAGAGGCTTTGGCTTTAGCGCTAGGTGCGGATAGCTCTACCTTAGCTATGACTAAAACATATTTATCTACCATATTATGCTTTGCACCATTTTTTATTATGAACAATATTCTTATTGCTTTTGTGCGTAATGATAGTAATCCTAATTTATCAATGTTAGCGATGCTCACAGGAAGTTTTTCTAATATTATTTTAGATTATATATTTATGTTTCCTTTAAAGATGGGTATGTTTGGGGCTGCCTTTGCTACAGGGCTTGCACCAATAATTAGCATAGGTATATTGACTATTCATTATATTAAAGGGAAAAATAATTTTAGATATACTAAGAATAACATAGATATCTCCAGGATTATTGATGTTTTCAGATTAGGCTTATCATCGTTTATTACTGAAATTTCCTCTGCTGTGGCCCTTATAACTTTTAATCTAGTTATATTAAGGCTAGAGGGCAACATAGGAGTGGCTTCTTATGGAATTGTTGCAAATATTGCACTTGTAGGTGTGTCAGTATTTACGGGGATAGCACAAGGTATACAACCTTTAATAAGTAAGGCATACGGTTTGAAAGATTCCTTGGTGTTAAAAAAGGTAATGAAGTATGCTTTAGTAACTTCCATCGCCATAGCAGCTCTTATATATTTAGCTTTGTTTTTCAATACGGATATAATAGTTGGAATTTTTAACAGTGAAAAGAACTTTGAAATATCACAGATTGCAAAAAATGGACTTAGAATTTATTTTATAGGATTTTTCTTTGCAGGTATAAATATATGTATGTCTATGTATTTAAGCGCTACTGAGAAGGCAAAGGATGCCTTTATAGTATCAATAGTAAGAGGATGTATTATAATTGTTCCTTTAGTGATTCTATTAAGTGCTTTGTTAAAAATGAATGGTATATGGTTGTCTTTTGTTTTGACGGAGTGCACTGTAACTATAATCACATTATTTATGATAAGTATAAAAAAGGGAATAAGTAATAAAGATAAAGTTTGTATCAGTAGGGCCAGTTAATTTTCAGGAGTTAAAAAAATTACTATAGGTTTTTGCCTATAGTAATTTTTTTAAAAAACAAGTGATTTTTATATAAATTGCTTAATACAAACCATAAGCTCTTTTTATACCTTGAATAAAGATGATTCCATTACCGGGCTCATCAATTTGAAGATCATTTCTGATAGAAGTTGCAATTGCTTCTGTTAGCTTTTCCTCAGATATTATTAAAGCCACTTCTTTTTCCGGTTCTATTTCCATAGAAAATATTTTGCTAGTTTCATGAATCCCAGAGCCTCTTCCGTGGATAATAGTACCACCTCTAGAGCCTGCTTTAGATGCGGCTTCAATTACTGCTTCAGCCTTACCTCTATCAACTATCACCGTTATAAGATTATACATAGGATTTTCTGCACCTCTGCTTTCCATATTCGTTTTGTGTATATAATTTTTAGTTCCGAACAAACTCATGATAGAAGTACTAAAAATTATGCCATGATGTGGCTTGTAAAACTTGAATTTTTTATTTAGTTCTTCTAATACAGTATTGGCTGTGTTAGAAACTGTAGCCATTAGAACTATTTCCTTCCGGCTTTCAGCTAAATCTAAAAACTCTAGCAAGGTATTTTTAATAGTACCTTTTCCTAAAAGGATAGTACCAGCTTTAATGCCATAGTCTTTAGCGTGCTTCACTATTTTGCTTCCCAATCCATAGTTAACAATTACACAGAGCAATTCAAGTTCGTTGATTTCAGGATTATTTTGCATTTTCTTGAACACCCTCCTTTTTAGACTTCATTTTAAAAATCAACCCCAATATTTGCAAGGTGATTATTGGAGTGAGGGCTACCATAGAAATCATTCCAAAACCATCTTTTAAAACACTTGCTCCTTCAATAGCTTCAGCAGCTCCTTGAGTAAAAGCCAATATAAAGGTCGCAGTCATGGGCCCTGTAGCAACTCCTCCTGCATCAAATGCAATACCTACAAAGAGTTTTGGTACAAAAAAACTCATAGCAATTGAGATTATATATCCTGGTAATAAATAATGCCATAATTGGATTCCAGGTACTATTATTCTTATCATGGATAGAGCAATAGCGAAACCAACACCAATACACAGAGGAATTAGCACCGCTGTTCTTTTAACATAACCGCTTGTTACATCTTCTATTTGATGTGTTAATACATAAACCGCAGGCTCTGCCAACATGGTTACAATACCAAGTATAAATCCTATTATTATAATATACCATTTATTGTCTACGGATGCAATGTTATAGCCTACTATACTTCCTACTTCCATAAAGCCAGCATTAACACCTATTAGGAATACTATTAATCCTAAAAAGGTATAAATAAAACCTTTAAGTATTTTAAGAAAGGCTTTTTTATTTAATTTAAAGGATATAAATTGACCAATTATATAAATTATTACTAAGGGTAAAAGGGCTATAAAGCTCTCCTTTAATACTGGACCAATTTGTTGAACAAATGGAAATATAATTGAATTTGTTTGTGATAAATTAAAGTCTAAGCTACCAGAAAAATCACTGGTGCCTGAAAATATATTTAAAAGCATAACAGATATTATGGCTCCTACTGATGCTATAGCAACTAAGCCGAAACTGTCCTTTTCCGAAGATTTACTATCCTTCTTTAGGTTAGAAATACCTAGCGAAAGAGCCAGAATAAAGGGAACTGCAAGTACACCTGTGGTGGCACCTGAAGCATCAAAGGCTATTGCCTGGAACTCTGCTGAAGTAAATAAAGCTAAAATAAAAATTATGAAATATAAAACTGTTAGAGTTTTATATAGGGGGATATTATAAACTACTCTGATAAAACCAAAGGCTATCAATATAGCTAAGCCAATGGAAACTACTATCAGGATACTGCTGCTTGATATCTGTCCTAAGGTGACACCAGCAACCTGATTAGCAAGCACTAGTAGCCCCGGTTCTGCGATAGAAATAAAGAAACCAAGTATCAAACCAGCAACAATTAGTATCCACAATTTATTGGATTTGGTAATGCTTGATGCTAGATGGGTGCCTAGTGGAGTAACACCCAAGTCCACTCCGATTAGGAAAAAAGTCAAACCAATGACAACTAATACCGCTCCAATAATAAACCTAATTATTAGAGGTGTTGCTAGAGGAGATATAGTAAAGTGTAATAATAATACGATAATAGTAATTGGAATTACTGATGTTAAGACTTCTTTTAATTTTTCAGTAAATATATTCATGCCATATTACGTCCTTTCTAAAACTAATTCTAATTTAGATATAACGGATGTAAGTCCTTGTATTTATTCCCTTCAAAATAACTTGTAAGTAATCCTATTATTCTTTTTCTTCTGTCTATTATTAATACTATTAGTATGAATAATGGTTCTATTCTTATTTCAAATTTTATAAAATTACTACAGGTTGGGTTTAAATTTGGATATATGCTTAATTCGTAATCTAACTGTTGTTTTTGAACTAATATAGGTGTAGAATTGCTTTTCTCTTTTATGAATGTAATACTAGGTTTTTCTTCTGTTTGAGTAGACTGATATCTACTAACCTTAGGTAAACTTATTGTTTTAAAAATAATAAATGTAAACAATAAGGTGGAAATCAATTTTCTAATAACTAAAGCATTCATAGGCACCCCTCCCTTAAATTTCTTCATATTTATCCAAAAAATCCAATGAGGGACTGTTTATCTAAATTGAAATATATTATATATGAGTTTCTTCGAAAATCGAAAGGAATCGTAGCTTTATGATATCGTAGATGCTAGTCCATGTCAATAATAAATAGAATCAAATGAGAAAAGGATAGTTTTTAAAATTGTATATTACTGTTTTATACGATACTAATAAAGCAATAATAATCTGAAACTTTACATCTGTAGAATCTTCAACATAATGTTTTAAGAGGTTAGACTTTAGCAAAGGTAATAATATTGATAAAATGATAATAAAGGAAAAGTAAAAACAATAAAAAAATCCGTAGCTTTGATTGTTAAGTCTACGGATTTTTTAACTTTTTACCTGAAAATTTCATTACAATATACTAATAAATTGAAGTTCTATTCAAGTAAATAATATTAAATAATTGACAATAGTGTATGACATACAGTATATTATAATTGAGGTGATAATAATGGATTCAATGGATGAGATTATTAGTTCTCTTAGCGTGGAACTAAAAAGAGGTACCTTGGTTCTAATGGTGCTTAGCCAGCTTGGCAGTCAAGAATATGGATATTCTCTTGTACAAAAGTTAGAAGAGAAAAAGGTGCCTATTGAAGCAGGAACCCTTTACCCATTATTACGGCGGTTAGAAAAACAAGAGCTTCTTATAAGTCAATGGGATACAAGTGAAAGCAGACCACGTAAATTTTATACTCTAAGTGAAAAGGGCAAAGAAGTGTATAGACAATTAAAAAAAGAATGGAGAATCATTTCTAATCAGTTGGAAGATTTATTGAAGGAGGATGGGGAAGGTGAAATTAATTGATCGTTATTTGGATGCGGTAAAAAGATACTTGCCTGAGGAAATTGCTGAAGATGTAGGCATGGAATTGCGGGCAAATATAGAAGATATGCTGCCTGAAAATTATACAGAGGATGATGTTTATCAAGTGCTAATGAAGCTTGGTAGTCCAAGGAAATTGGCCAATGAATATAATCCTCAGAAAAAATATTTAATCGGCCCTGGATATTATGATAAGTATGTTTCTGTGCTTAAAAAGGTTATAGGAATATGTGTCTTTGTATCTTTGGTTATAGCCTTTCTAGGTTGGATGATAGAATCATCAGCGGATTGGTACGAAGCCAATAACCTAGCTAATCTAGTAGGCAGTATAATTTCTTCCAGCATAACTGGTGCCTTACAGGGGGCTTTCTGGGTTACATTGGTATTTGTTTTGTTGGAAAGAAGTGGGGTGGAAGCGGGCTATATACCAGCTTTCCATAAAGAATGGACACCAAATGATCTTCCGGAATTAACAACTAATCATAAGAAGAAAATTTCTCGGGGAGAGATTCTGGTTTCAATGTTCTTTACAATCCTCTTCACTGCAGTAATCTACTTACAACCTCAGTTGATTGCCTTATATTCTCTTGGAGGGAAGGATAATGTAAAAGTCACAGCACTGTTTAATATCGAAAGACTGGACCTATATATGCCATTCATATTGATGCTGGTTGTAATTAAGCTTGGAATCTTTGTGTGGAAATATATCACAGAAAGTTGGAACAAGCCTTTATCAATAGTAAATGCAGTTTATAATATTTCTATATGTGTTTTGATTCTAGTAATGTTATGCGATAAGCTTTTAATAAACGAAGCAATCATATCAGCACTAGCTGATTTAAGAAAGGTTTCTGTATTAACCCTTTCAAACTGGTTAGGAAAGGCTAAATGGATATTTGGCTTGGTGTTTATAGGAAGTTGTCTTTTTGATAGTATAATGCCATTTATAAAAGGGAGAAGTAAAAGCTAATGTATATAGTTTTGCTCGTTTATATTGCTTCATATTTTGTCTATAGTTATTTTTAGCTACACCCAATAATAGACTATCAGTATATGAAAATACTTGTGCAATTAATGAATTTAATATATCCTTAAAATGGCTATATGTAAATTCATATAAGAAAGCTGATAACTATGAGAAGGGAGAGGTTAAATCTGAGTCTTGAAGATAAGAACAATTTGCAGGATAAAAAGTTTTGTCTAGTAGATAATAATTCTTTAATAGCTGAAGAAAAGGTAAAGGTTAATTTTTTTCTAGCAATTGGCCTAATGTTTATAGTACTTGCTTTTGTTTTTAATTCTCCAAGGGAGATATGGATAGGATATAAAAAAATTTTAACTTCTTCTGCTAATTTAATTACAGATTATATTGAGCTTTCAAATCGGGGTGCCACATTTTTTAATGCCGGTATTATGTTGTTAATTAGTCTTGGTATGGTTAAAGTAAGTGGCGGTAAAATTAATGGGGTAATAATAGCTGCAATCTTTATAGTAACTGGATTTTCCTTCTTTGGAAAGAATCTGTTTAATACTATGCCAATTACTTTAGGAGTACTATTAATTGCAAGATTGGAAAAGCTGCCCTTTAAGGAATACTTGCCACAAGCCTTATTCGCCACAGGTCTTAGCCCCTTGGTTAGTGAAATTACATTTAACCTAGGACTACCTTTATGGCAAGGGTTAATATATGGTACCCTAGTGGGTATTTTTACTGGAGCCATTATACCTCCGATGGCAACGAAATTTTATAGCTTTCATCAGGGTTTTAATCTTTACAATGTTGGTTTTACAGCAGGAATAATAGGTATGATTTTTATGGCTATATTGAGGAGCATGGGTGTTGATGTGCTGCCTTTAACCATCATTTCTTCAGGCAACAACAAAGGTTTTTCTCTTGTGTTATATTTCGTTTTTGCTCTTATTCTTCTTCTTGGACTTTATGCTAATAGATGGAGTATGAAAGGATATAGCAGTTTGTTGGCACTATCGGGAAGAAGTGGAACTGATTTTACTGAAACTTCTGGTCTGGGGTTAACCTTAGTTAATATGGCTCTTTTGGGAATTATAACCACATCCTATGTGTTAGTAATTGGTGGTGAGTTGAACGGACCAACTATAGGAGGGATTTTAACCGTTGTAGGCTTTGGTGCTTACGGTAAACATATAAAAAATGTTATGCCAATCTTCCTTGGGGTATTAATTGCTAAATACTTTAATATCTACGACCATTATTCTACATCATCAATACTAGCATTACTTTTCGGATCCACCCTAGCACCTATAGCAGGGTATTACGGAGTTCTTGCTGGAATTATAGCTGGATTTATCCATATGGCAATTACTATGAATATTGGATACCTACATGGAGGGATGAATTTATATAACAATGGTTTTTCTGGAGGTTTTATCGCAGCGGCACTTGTACCTATTTTTGATACAATCATAAGGCATAAAACAGCAAGAGCAAATGAAAAGTAATTAAGTAATGGGATTATATAATTATAAAAAGTAAAAATGAGTTAGGAGTTGCCTTATGAAAAGCATAATAATATACTGTTCTGCATATAAGAAAAATACTGAAAAAATTGCAAGAATATTTGCAGAGAAAACAGGTTCAGATCTAATGAAAATAAGCGATGTTAATGGTATTGATCTAGAGCAGTACGATTTGATTGGATTTGGATCAGGTGTCTATAAGGAGAGTATATCACCAAAGTTATTAAAGATTGTTGATAAACTAAATTTAAGGGATAAAAGCACATTTGTATTTTCCACTAGTGGAATGGGAATGAAGTTTTATAATAATAAACTAATTAAGCTACTTAAATCAAAGGGCGCTATAAATAAAGGAAGCTTTGCCTGCAAGGGAAGTTTCCAGGCTAGTGAATTTGCTGATAATAAGATTTTTGATATTATGGCAAAACTGTCCCATGGACATCCCAACGATAGAGATTATAAGAGAGCAGAAAGGTTTATTGAAAAGCTATGTAGAAACATTTAATTTTATAGTTGTAATATATAATAAAACTCTTGAAGCTATCTTGCTAAGATAGCTTCAAGAGTTTTTTGATTAATATAGATACAGCTATATTATACCCAACCTCTAAGTTTTACGGCCTCTGCTACACGGTTTATTGCAATAACATAGGCAGCGTTACGCATATAAAGATTTTTATCCTGTGCTAGCTTATGAACAGCTTGGAAGGCACTGGTCATTTTTTGGTCTAGTTTCTCTAAAACTTCCTCTTTAGTCCAGAAATAATTCATATTACATTGAACCTGCTCAAAGTAACTGCATGTAACTCCACCAGCATTGCAAAGGAAGTCTGGAATTAGATAAATGTTTTTAGCTTTGATGATTTCATCGCCATCTGGTGTAGTAGGTCCATTAGCACCTTCGCAAATTACTTTAACAGTATTGCTAACCTTGGCAAGGGTTTCTGGTGTAAGTTGATTTTCTAAAGCACAAGGAAGGAGTATGTCTACATCTTGAGCTATCCATTCTCCACCATCAAGTATTTCAAGACCTAAATCTAATGCTTTTTGCTTATCGATAGAACCAAATTTATCTTTTATAGAAGCTAATTGTGCTATGTCTATACCATTTAGGTTACGGAAGGTATAGGATTTTTCATCAGTGTTGTCCCATGCGGAAACAGCCACAATTTTACCTCCCATTTTGCTGTAAAGGCGAGCAGCATATTCTGCAACATTACCAAAGCCTTGTAAGCTAGCGGTTGTAGTTGTAATATCTATATTTAAGGCTTTTAGTGCTTCTCTTAAAGTATAGATAACTCCATAGCCTGTTGCTTCTGTTCGGCCTAGCGAACCACCCATTCCAACAGGTTTACCAGTTATAGTGCCAGGATAATGGCCACCGTGAATGGTTTCGAACTCATCTAACATCCAAAGCATATGCTGACCATTAGTCATTACATCTGGTGCTGGTACGTCCATAACAGGTCCCATAACCTTTGCTAATTGTCTAACATATCCACGACATAATCTTTCTTGCTCAGCCATGCTCATGTTGCGGGGATCACAGATTACTCCGCCCTTTGCCCCTCCCAAAGGAATATCAACAACGGCGCATTTCCATGTCATCCATAAGGATAAAGCACGGATTGTATCAACAGTTTCGTGTGGATGGAATCGAATTCCTCCCTTTGCCGGACCTCTAGAATCATTATGTTGAATACGATAACCATTAAATATTTTTGTGCTACCATCATCCATTTTTACTGGAATGGTAACGTGGAATTCCCGTATTGGTTGTCTAAGTAAGTCGCGAGTAGCCTGGTCCAAACCAATCAAATCTGCTACATTGTCGAATTGTGTTTGGGCTGTAACATAAGGATTATAAGTTTTTTCTTCCATTTCATCACTCACCTTATTTTATATTTATTATTGCTTTCACGCGTTAAAGTGGTGAAAGTTTTATATTATTATACTATATGGATGTAAAAATGTAAATGTGTTACTGAATATGAAATGATTATTTGAAATAGTGAAGTGAAACCATAAAAAGTAAATCTTGTCGTTACTTAGTACATTTTGTATTTTAAGAGCCTGTTGACATTTTTATTAAAGTAATACTATTATTATTTTGAGGAAAAATATGTTAAATAAGGAACTGAACCTGGATCAGCATATATTAAATTTTCATGGAGGAATGAATATAATGCAGGTGAGATTTTCTAAAGTTAAATTATATCTTTATATTTTTCTTTTATGCATATTGGTTGCATTATTTTTTTATATTCAGACAAGAAAAAGTGCAAGTGAAGGTGTAAATATGATAAGCAATGGTGATTTTGAGCTTGGAAAACTTGGATCGTCTTGGTCAGCCATAGGTGAATGTAAGGTGGTTAGAGATGAGCAACTGTCTGGGGACTATTGTGTAAGAATAGAGGATGATGAGAGCTTTTTAGAGCAGAAAGTAAGAGGACTACAACCTAATACATCTTATATTTTAACTGCCTACGTAAAGTCACAGTATAGGAAAGAATCTGTTGTTTTAGGAGTTAAGGATTTTGGAGGGGAGGAAATAGATACTAGTGCAGATTCCACTGAATATTCAAAACTAACCCTTATATTTAAAACAGGAAAAGAAAATAAGTCAGCCAAGATCTATATAAAATCTTCATCTAGTGGCTATTGTTACGTAGATGATATTTCCCTATCTGCTTATACGGAGCCAATTCAAAGGGGCGTTAATCCCTCAACAATAGAAGCATCTGAAGGATATGCACAGCTTCCTATTCCGCCTCAAAGCTACCAACTTCCATCAGATTATACCTTAGTGGATAACACAGAGTCATTTATAAAGGCCTTTAGATCCAAGGTTCCTCAAAACATAATCTTGGAAGATGGAGTTTATATAAACACATCAATGGTAACAGCAGGTGCTGCTCATAAAATATGGTCAAGGAATTTAGGAGGAGCCTTGTTGAAATTTGGATTAAAATTGAGAGGGGATGGTAGTGAGGTACATGGCATAAGCTTCGAGGGTAATGGTGGAGAAGCTATGATTTTTATTGAAGAGAATAACCCCAATAGTAAAATTTTTGATTGCTGGTTTAATGGAAAGAGGAGGGTAACTAAGGCTATCGAGGCAAGAGAAACCAGTGGTTTAGTAGTAAAAAGATGTATAATAATAGACTTTAAAGGGTATGGGGTATTTTGGCAGTCCTACTATCCCAAATATTTATATGATACACCTGATATCCCTCCAATTATTGAAGATTGTGATATCAGTGGAATTTATCAGACTGTAAGAGGTCAGATGTATGGCACTGGTGAATGTGGTTTGTGGGCATCTACCCAGTGTACTGTAAATAGGGTACGGATAAGGGATACAGGATGGATGGGATTATGGACGGGGGCAAATTGCAATAATGCCTTATTTTCTAATATAACTATTGACAATTGCTATAAGGATGATGATCATAGCATAGGGATTTATGTGGAGCATTGGACAAGAAATTGTACCTTTCAGAATTTGCAGATTGGTCCAGTTTCAGGAGTTTCTAGACCGGGCCATCGTATAGATATTGGTATAACAACGGAGTGGGATGATCCTGATATAATGCCCAATCCAGTAATTGGCCAAAATAATGGAGCTACTCATGACAATATATTTGAGAAGGGTGTAATCAATTCAAGTCTTATTGGTATTAACCTAGAGGATTCTGAAAATACTATTATAAGAAATATAAAATTTCAAAATCAAAGTCAATATGCTATAAGAGATCACGACAGTAATGGAACAGGATATTCGACAAAATTAGAAAATGGCAGTAATGATTTCAATGATATAGGTAATGGGTGCATAGAGTATATAAAGGATTAAAATATGATTTGCTCTAGCCATAATTTTATGGTTTAATTAGAGATAAAATAATTATGGTGTATTTCATAATTTGCAATAGTAGCAATATTTTAAGTTGTAAATATTATTAGGAAGGAGCATTTTACTATGAAAGTTATTATGTATGGTGCAGATATTTGTCCAGATTGTGTTGAAGCTAAAGAACAATTAAAGGATTGTAATAATATTCAGTTGGAATATAGAAATATTACAGAAAAAATATCCACCTTAAAAGAATTTTTGCAATATAGAGACAAGGAGGCAATCTTTGATACAGTTAAGGAGAATGGAAAAGTTGGAATTCCATTTTTTATTCTAGATGATGGAAGCAAGACCTTTGATATATTTGAACATATTAATATTAAAAAATCAGAATCAAATCCACCAGTAAATGCCTGTTCCATTGACGGTACTGGTTGTTGTTAGTAGGGAAAAATAAGCTTCTATTAATATTAATTATATAACAACTAAAGCTAAAATTGATTTACCTTATACAAAGTATAAGGTATTTCTTATTGAAAGGACTTATAAAATGGAAGAAGAATTAAAACTAAAAAAGGAGTATATTTTCTCTAATAAAGCCTTGATGAGATTAATATTTCCGCTTATAATAGAACAATTTCTTGCAATGGCTGTTGGGATGGCAGACTCAATTATGGTTGCTAAGGTTGGAGAAAGTGCAGTATCAGCCGTTTCTCTTGTGGATTCAATTAATATTTTAATTATTAATATATTTGCAGCCCTGGCCACTGGTGGAGCAGTAGTGGCGGGTCAATATATTGGACAAAAACGCAGTGAAAAGGCCTCTAAGGCAGGGGAACAATTATTGGTTTTTGTAACCTTAATTTCAATTATCATAATGGCTATTCTGTATATAGGTAAAGATTTTATATTAAATGTGGTGTTTGGACAAATTGAACCGGATGTAGCAGCTTATGCCACCACATATATGTTAATAGTTTTTGCAAGTATTCCTTTCATAGCTCTATATAATAGTGGAGCTGCCTTGTTTAGAGCTATGGGTAATTCTAAAATTACTATGATAACTTCTATAATTATGAATGCCATAAACGTAGTAGGAAACGCCATATTAATATATGGTATTAAAATGGGGGTAGAAGGGGTTGCCATTCCTACCCTGATATCAAGAATGGTAGCTGCTATACTTATTGTAGCTCTTCTTAGAAATAAGAATCTAATTATACACATTAATAAGCCTTTTCGTTATAAATTCGACAAAAGAATGGTAATGAAGATTCTTCATATAGGTATACCTAACGGAGTGGAAAACAGTATGTTTCAGCTTGGTAAAATTATATTATTGAGCCTTGTAGCTGGTTTTGGTACTGCATCAATAACAGCTAATGCAGTAGGAAATACTGTTACAGCCTTCGAAATTCTTCCTGCGGCATCAATAGGACTAGCTTTAGTAACAGTAGTGAGCCAGTGTGTAGGTGCAAGGGATTATGAACAAGTAAGGTATTATACTAAGACACTTTTAAAATACACATATCTAGCTTCAATTTTCACAAATATAGTTATAATTTTACTTACACCTCATATACTTAAAATCTATAATTTATCGCCACAAACTACTGAAATGGCTAAGCAGGTTATAGTATTTCACGGTTTAAATGTATGCCTAACATGGCCCTTATCTTTTACACTTCCTAATACCTTAAGGGCATCTAACGATGTACGCTACACAATGGTGGTTGGCGTTGTATCCATGTGGATCTTCAGATTAGGCTTTGGTTTTCTATTTGCTAAGTTCATGAATATGGGGATGTTTGGTGTATGGGTAGCCATGATCGTAGACTGGATATTTAGATCCACTTTCTTTATAGTAAGATACAAGGGAAATAAGTGGATGACCAAAGCATAGAATAGAACATATTTTATATAAAAATATACTATGAGATTAAAATAAAGGGCTTGTTCTGTAAATATGGAACAAGCCCTAATAATTATAAAAATGCAACTTAACTATGGCTTTCTTCTGCAGCGTCTGCTATGGCCTTAGTTGCATGAACAGTGCCTTTAGGGTGTTGAGGCGGAGCATAAATTGAATATAATTTTATTGGTGTATTACCTGTATTAATTACATTATGCCATTTACCTGCAGGTATTATTATGGCATAGTTATCATAGACTCTTCTTTGGAAATCTAAATTATCTTTATTGTCACCCATCTTAACAATACCTTGTCCTTTTTCTA
>Ga0209537_1003635_pt1 | contig 13944 bp, 9 predicted proteins | sample BioPla4DNA1_FD_187698 | JGI IMG/M metagenome (GOLD analysis project Ga0209537, IMG submission 187698) | Biogas fermentation microbial communities from Germany - Plant 4 DNA1 (SPAdes) (version 2) | ecosystem: Engineered > Bioreactor > Anaerobic > Digestate | place: Bielefeld, North...
GCCAACCAGCCTAACATGTCATGTACTCATTGTCAACAGCTTTCGCGGCATAAACGCTTAGACTATTGTTTGATTAGCTACTGCTTTGATGACCGAGGTATTTTACACACAAATTTGGACTTGACTTATTAATTAGACCATTATTCAAAAATTTACTTACATCAATAAAAATGATATAATAATATATAACATATGAAAATTAAGCTTCGATAAATCTAAATGCAGAATTACATTTTTGCTAATATACAATGTTTGGCAACAAGTATTAACTAATGAGGGGGGGGGCGCAGATGTGGTGTAAAAGTTGTTGCCATGAAACAAAAAAGAATCTTTGTGAAATATGTGGAGACAACACAGTTACAGAAATACCTACAGAAGTATATTGGTGTCCAAATTGCAAGATTCCTTTAATAAGAAGTCAGAACAGTATCGACAAAAATAAATGTTCTTTATGTCATAATGACACAAGTTACTTATGTTCTGACCTTAGACCTGTATTTCCCCAGGAAAGACTGCTTATTGAAATTATGCTAGGAAATCCTTTGGCATATTTAGATTCTAGTGTTTGGGCCAATAATAATAGATATTACATCAACGGAAAGCCTATTACGATTTCTTTTGGTAATTATAAAAAGAAAACACCTGATGAACTGCGTGTTTTGTTAGAGGAATATGCTAACCAAAACGATAGTATATTTTTTGAGAATTATATTCAACAGTTTATCAAAGCAAATATAAATCGTCTTAACTATCTTAAAGATGAAGCGTTTGAATTTATTAAAAAAACGGCAAATAATTATTCTAATGAATGCATAGTCATATCATTTTCAGGAGGTAAAGATTCTACTGTAACAGCAGATTTGGTAGTTCGTGCATTATCCGATCCAAGTTTGGTACATATTTTTTGTAATACTACATTGGAATTTCCAATGTCCTTAGAGTATATTCAACGTTTTCGAAATGAGCATCCAAAAGCAATTTTTAAGACTGCAATTAATGATGAGCAGAATTTTTACAATGTTTGTGAAGATATAGGTCCACCTGCAAGAATGCTAAGATGGTGCTGCTCAATGTTTAAAACGGGTCCAATTACTCGTGTACTAAATAGATTATATCCCAACCAGAATATTTTGACTTTTTATGGTATACGAAAATGTGAATCAATTAATAGAAGCAAATATAATCGCGTTGAGGATAATGCGGAATCAGTCAAAATTCAAAAGCAAAAGGTTGCATCTCCCATTTTCTTATGGAGAGATATTGATGTCTGGCTATATATTCTCAGTGAAGATATTGATTTTAACGAGGCATATCGTATGGGCTATGACCGAGTTGGTTGTTGGTGCTGTCCTAATAATAATGCAAGAGCACAATTTTTGTCTAGCATATATATGCCTGAGGAGTCAAAAAAATGGCATGATTTTCTGGTTTCTTTTGCAAAAAAAATAGGTAAGCCTGATGCTGAAGAATATGTAAACAGTGGAAAATGGAAAGCACGGCAAGGAGGTAACGGACTTCCTGCGGCTGAAGATATAAAAATACGTTTTACAAATTGCACAACTGAAGAAAATGCTAAGGTTTATGAGTTAGCAAAGCCTATGGATGAAAGTTTTATAAATATGTTTACACCATTTGGTAAAATTGCACCTGAACTTGGACGTAAACTTATTAACGAAACTATAATTATTGATTCACAATCAAATATTCCTATTTTATCAATACAACCATTTATTCAAAATGGTTATGCTTATTCAGTAAAAATCAAGACAATGAATGTCGCGAAGCATGATGACTTACAGCGTATGGCCGGTTATCAAATTCGTAAGTACAATGCCTGCCGTAGATGTCTAAAGTGTGAGTCTTTATGTAAAAATGGAGCAATTTCAGTTACAGGTGACTCATATATAATTAATCAATATAAATGTACACATTGCAAAATGTGTGTAACTGCCAAATATTTAGATGGTGGCTGTATGATGGTAAAATATCTTAAAACCAAAGGATAGGATGTGTTTATATGAGATTTAGGGCACATGACACCTTTTATATAAGAAGAGGTTGGTTGAGTAAGGGTATCAAAAATGTACAAAAAGATCCTACAGTGTTCTTAGGGGTAAATGGAAATCCAATGGATATTCTTGGAATTGGAGCAAATATGGTGAAGGCTCTTAGATATTGGCTTCAAGCAGTTGGATTAACCCAGGAATCTAGTGTAGGGCGCAGAATTCAAACATTAACGCCACTTGGAGAAATTGTTGCCCAAAATGATCCTTATATTGAAGAAATAGGAACTCTTTGGCTGCTTCACTATAAACTTGTAACTAATAGAAAAGAAGCTACAGCATGGTATTATTTCTTTAATGAGTTTAGATTAAATGAATTTACTCGAGATGATTTTATTTCACAGATTTCTCACTATATACATTTATACGGCGAAGAAGTTGCAGAAAAATCTTTGAAAGATGATTTTAATTGCTTAATTAATACATATCTTCCACGAGCTAGAATATCTTCAGGTCAAATGCACCCTGAAAGTAATATTGATTGTCCTTTTGGAGAGCTTAAATTAATAGATATTGTATATAAAAAAAATAAAATCTATAAAAAGAATACGCCTAGGCAAGATGCAATTCATCCTTTGATTTTACTCTCTGTGATTTTAGATCAAGCAAACAATAAAAATGAAATTCGTATATCTAATATCTACAGTGACCAATGTAATGCAGGTAGAGTATTTAATCTTGATATTATTACTTTAACGTCATTACTGTATAAGATAGAGCTTCTTGGCTATATAAAAGTTGAAAGAACTGCTGGACTTGACATTATTAGGATAAATACGGATCTTGATTTTTTAGGATGTATTAAAAAATACTATCAGTCTATAAATAACAAAATTTGAGGAGAAGTAAGGTATGCTTAGTAATTTTATTAGAGTTTCAGAAGGGTTTCAAGCTTCTGTTAATATCTCGTATGATTTAACTAACGATGAAAAAGTGAAGAATTTTATACCGACAATATCCGCGATAGAAATTATTGAGGATGTAATTCTTAGTATAGCCTCATCATCTGTTTCTCGTGCGCGTGTATTAATAGGCGCATATGGGCGTGGGAAATCACATATTGTTCTAGTACTTCTTTCTCTCTTGTTTAGAAAAGATCAGACACTATTTAAAAATCTTCTACAAAAAATAAAGCAAATAAATCCTGATTTATATGATTACATTTTAGAATATCTGAAAAGCGATAGTAAATTTTTCCCTATTGTTATAAGTGGAAGTTCTAGTAGCCTTACACAGTCTTTTCTCAAAGCATTACATCAATCTTTACATACCGCACAACTTGATAATTTAATGCCGGAAACTCATTTTATTGCGGCTATAACTTCCATTAACAATTGGAGGGATAATTATCCTGATACTTATACACGTTTGATTAGCGAGCTGAATGAACCAATTGATTCATTTGTTTTACGTTTAAAGGAGTACGACGTTTCTGCCTATGATCGGTTTATTGAGCTATACCCTAAGCTTACCTCTGGAAGCGTCTTTAATCCTTATATTGGTTTTGATGTAGTAGATTTATATGAAAAGGTAAATCATAAACTTTGTGAGATTGGTTATAGCGGTATTTTTATAGTTTATGATGAATTTAGCAAATACTTAGAATCTAGCATTAATAATGCCAGCTTCAGTGATATTAAACTTTTACAAGACTTTGCAGAAAAATGTGATCGAAGTGGAAAAGAGCAAATGCACCTTATGCTAATTTGCCATAAGGATATTTCTAATTATATAGATGAGAAATTGCCTAAAGAAAAAGTTGATGGTTGGCGTAGTGTTTCAGGTAGATTCAAACATGTAAATTTACAAAACAACTATTCACAAGTTTATGAAATTATATCTGCTGTAATTAAGAAAGATAAAAAAGGTTGGAAAGATTTTTATCAAAATCATAAAGATAAATTTGATGAACTTATAAAAAGATTTACTGCGAATGGGTTGCTAAGCATGGAAAATTATGAATCAGTAACAACAGCAGTTATTGGTTGCTATCCGCTACATCCAGTTTCAGCATTTATATTACCACGTATATCCGAGAAAATTGCTCAAAATGAACGTACTCTTTTTACATTTTTATCATCTACTGAAAAAAATACACTCTCAGCGTTTATTAATACTAAAGAAGGTAAGTTTCCATTACTTACACCTGATGTAATTTATGATTATTTTGAACCGATATTAAGAAAAGAACCGTACACTAGCAATATATTTAAAACTTACAAGATCACAAATAATGTATTACAGAAAATTGTTCCCGATTCTCTTGAAGCAAAAATAATTAAAACTTTGTCTCTTATTTATATTATTGAACAATTTGAAAGATTACCTCCTACTAGAGATATTATTATAGAGACGTTTTACGATTTAACAAATAATATTTCTACTATTGATAAATCTTTAAACGGACTTATAGAAAAAGAATGCATACTTTACCTTAAACGAAGCAATAATTATTTAAAATTAAAAGAGAGCAGTGGCATTGATATACATAATGAAATAAAAAATGAAATAGAACGGTTGAAAGTTAAAGAAAGTATGATTAATATTTTAAACCGTTCCTTAACTAACCCTTATTTTTATCCAAGCCGTTATAATGATGAACATGAAATAACTCGTTATTTTGATTTTGTTTATATTAGTAGCGATGAATTCAAGAAAACAATTGATTGGAATCAACGCTTAAGTCAAACAGAAGCAGATGGAATTATATTTGCTATTGTGCCTAATAGCGAAGAAGAATTATATGAAATCCGAACGCTTATTGAACAAAATAGTATAATTAATAAGCGTATAGTATTTGCTGTACCACGTCGATTTCAAGCTATTAATAATATTGCATACGAATATGCTGCAATACTACGTCTTAAATCTTTGGTTGGTGATGATGATCAATTATTGGATGAATATGATATATATATTGAAGATCTTGAAGAAGTATTAGATAGATTCTATCTATCTTATACTAGTCCTGAATATTCTGTTGTTGATTTTTATTATGGTAATGCTCGTCAAAAAATATATCGTAAGGCACAACTTTCCTCATTACTATCGAAGATTTGTGAGGATGTATATCCGTTTACGCCAATTATAAACAATGAAGTGATTAACAAAAATCACCTATCAGCTATTGCTATTAATAGTCGCAATAAAGTGATATCTGGATTGTTAGCATCTTACCTTGAACCTAATTTGGGATTAAGAGGAACAGGACAAGAAGTTTCTATAATGCGTAGTACTTTAATCCAAACGGGTATTCTAGTAAATAATAATTCACAAGCTATATTAGAAATGAATCCTACTGATGAAAGATTAGCTTATGTTCTAAAGCTTATAGAAGACTTCTTTATTAATGCTAGTATCAAAAAGGGACTTCCATTTTCCATACTTTATGAGAAACTTACTTCACCAGATTATGGTATTGGCTTGAAATTTGGGGTGATTCCTATATTCATTGCTGTTGTACTGCATAAATACAAAAGAAATTTAATTATTAAACATGGAGATAATGAGCTTAAAATTACTGCAGATTTACTTAACAGTATCAACGAAAATCCAGAAGATTATATAGTATTTATTGAACATTGGAACGAAAATAAAGCTCGGTATATATCTGAGCTTTCCAACCTTTTTAAAGATTATATAGTTGAAGAAGAAAAGTGTTATAATGCTTTTGCATATCTTGTTTCAGCCATAAATCGGTGGTATATGGCATTGCCCAAATATACAAAAGATGCTGTTGAAATATATTTAGGAAATGGTAAATTTGAACCTCTACCAAAAACAATAAAAAGATTTTTAAATAGTCTTAGACAAGAAAAAAATAATCCACGGGAGTTTTTGTTTGAGAAATTATTAACTGTTTTTGATTATGAAGAATTAGACTTAGCTGTTATTGAAAAAATTAGAAATACTAAGAAGTTCATTGATGATACGCTTTCGAATTTAATAAAGATAATTATTGCCGATGTTAAAGCTTTATTTGGGGGTAAGAAAAAACGTGAATCTGTTAGCTCTGTTGTACGAAATTGGTATGAAGATCTAAAGCCTGAAACAACACAACATCTTTTTCCTAATAATGAAAATAAGATACTCGAATTGTTTAAAGATGCTTCAAATAATGATATATTATTTATTCAAAAACTCTGCAAAACGGTTACTGGACTAAGAATAGAGGATTGGACCCAAAATACAATTTGTTATTTTAGTAATAATTTATTAAATTTTAAAAAAACTGTTGAAGAGTATAACAAAGAGGAAAAAAGTCAATCTTCAACTGGAACATACCGATTTATATTTATCGATAATAATGGCAATGAAATTATAAGAACTTTTACGAAAAGTGAATATAGTCCCAAAGCAAAACTTCTATTAAACGATATAATTAGTGCGCTTGATGAAATGGGCCAATCAATTACAGAACAAGAGAAAAGGCAGGTACTATTGGAAGTGCTCGAAAAACTGTGTTAAGGTGATAAATGTGAGAAATATTGCATATTTTGATAATGCTGCCACTACATTTCCAAAACCAGAAATAGTTTATAGGTTTATGGATAAATTCTACAGGGAATGTGGCGTTAACGTAGGGCGTGGTCAGCATAAACTTGCTACTAAAGCAGCTAAATTAATATCCGATACACGTGCGAGCCTTATAGAATTACTTCATTGTAAAAATAAAAAGGTTATATTTACACACACCGCAACTGAAGCCCTAAATATAGTTTTACAAGGCATAAACCTAAATAGTGGTGATACAGTATATATTTCCCCGTTTGAACATAATGCTGTTACACGTGTACTTTATCATCTGCAGAAAAAAACATGTATTCACGTTGAGCAATTAACTGTCGAAAGAGAAACTATTCAATTTAATCTAGATGAAATCAAAAATCAATTTGAAATTAAAAAACCTGCGGCTGTTATTGTTAGCCATGCTAGCAATGTTTGTGGAGTAGTTGCTCCAATTCAGGAAATATGCGCATTAGCTAAACAGTATCAGGCTATTACAGTAATTGATATGTGTCAAACAGCCGGTCTTATTGATACTGACTTAAGTACTAATAATATTGATTTTGCCGTTTTTGCTGGACACAAAACCCTTTATGGACCTTTTGGAGTGGCAGGATTTATTTGCTCACCTACAGTTGAATTATCTCCCTTACTCTTTGGTGGGACTGGTATCGATTCGGCAAATCAAGAGCTTCCAGAAACCATTCCAGAACGGTTTGAGGTTGCTAGCCCTAACATTCATGCTATTTCAGGTCTATATGCAGCACTTCAATGGATTAAAGAAGTAGGTATAGATGAAATATACCGAAAAGAGCAAGCTAACCATCGCAGATTACTAGATTTGCTAAAAAAATATAGGAATATTGGTGTTGTCTCATCAAATAAATCGAATGAGATAGGTATCGTCTCATGTGTTTTTGAAGGATATAGCAGTGACGTTATTGGCAATGTGTTGAGTGAAAAAGATATAGCTGTGCGTACTGGACTGCACTGTGCACCATTTGCACATCGATTCCTTAGAACATTTCCAACGGGGACTGTTCGTTTTAGTGTAGGTTATTTTAACACTGAAGAGGATTTTGTGCGATTAGAGAAAGCACTAGATTATATCGCTGAAAATGCCTAATGTTTTAATAAGTGGTTTAATTAACATAATAGACGGGAAAATTTGAATTAAGAGAAGTAATTCTTTTAACAATAAAAGCTCGTTAGAAATGTAGGAGGATAACAGTGAGCCTAAAAGAAATATATATTAAAAACGAGTATCGATCTTTTAAGGATAATTTAGTTAAGGACTTCTATATTCCTCTTTTAAAAGAAGCGATATCTTATAAGAGAGCGGTTGGCTTTTTTTCATCAACTGCATTAGCCAAGATAGCAATAGGTATTAGAGGTCTTGTAAATAATGGTGGTACTATTCAAATTGTAGCTTCACCATATCTTTCAGAAGAAGATATTATTGCAATACGGACTGGTTATGAAAAAAGGGATGGAATTATAAAAGCTGCAATATTGCGAGAAATGAAGGAAGCTACGTCAATCCTTGAAGAAGAACGCTTAAATCTGTTAGCATCACTTATTGCTGAGGGTATACTTGATATTAAAATTGCTTTTGTTGAAGATGAACACAAATTGGGCATGTATCATGAAAAAATGGGCATTATTTCCGATGTGGATGGAAATACAGTTGCTTTTTCGGGCTCTAACAATGAGTCTGTAACAGCAATGTTAGTAAATTATGAAACTCTTGATGTCTTTTGTTCATGGATGGGTGATCAAGATCGTGTAGCTGCAAAGATAAGGGCATTTGACTCAATTTGGAATGATAATGAACCAAATTTAAAGATTATACAATTTCCTGAACTAAAGGATGAGTTTATTGTTAGATATAAGAAAGGTAAACCCAATCTTGATATAGATATTGATCAATTTGAAGAACCTTCATTAATATTGCCGTATGAATTCAAAATAAATAAAAAAAATACAGTTTCATTACCTAATGATATCAAACTTTTTGACTATCAACTTAATGCTATAGAAGAATGGAAAAAACATGGGTATCGAGGTATATTTGATATGGCAACAGGAACAGGTAAAACATATACAGCTTTAGGCGCTATTACAGAGTTGGTTAAAGAATTAAATCATCATCTAGCGGTTTTTATCGTAGTACCGTACCAGCATCTTGTGGAACAATGGGTCGAGGACATTGTTAAGTTCGGAATAGATCCAATTATAGCATATAGTGCATCAAACCAAAAAGATTGGAAAAAAAGGTTTGAAAATGCAATCCGAGATCAAAAATTACAAGTTCGTGGTAAAGAATTTTTCTGTTTTATCACTACAAATGCTACATTTGCAACAGATTATGTTCAGTCTCAAATAAATAAAGTACGCAGTAATACTTTATTAGTAATAGATGAGGCACATAACTTTGGTGCAGAAACATATGCATCATTATTAAGTGAAAATTTTACCTATAGACTTGCGCTATCTGCTACACTTGATCGTCATAATGATGAAATAGGTACTGCAAAACTTTACACCTACTTTGGTAAAAAGTGTATTGAATACTCTTTGGAGAGAGCCATTGAAGAGAAAAAATTGACTCCATATAAATATTATCCAATTATTGTCACACTAAATGATGCCGAACTAGAGCAGTACGATTATCTATCATATGAACTAAGCAAGTGTATCATAAAGGATAGAAAAGGAAAACTGACACTTAATGAGTATGGTAAAACTCTCGCTATGAAACGGGCTAGACTTGTTGCTGGCGCTCAGGATAAGTTAATTAAACTAACTCAAACTATCATTCCATATAGGAATGATAAACATATTCTTATATATTGTGGTGCTACGAGAATATTAAAACCAGGTGAGGATTTTACTGAAGTCGACGAAGATGATATACGTCAGGTAGACGCAGTAACATTTCTATTGGGAAATATTCACCATATGAATGTTGCCCAGTTTACTTCAAGAGAAGATATAGAAACTCGTGAAAGGCTTATAAAAGAATTTGATGTTGGAGATACCCTCCAAGCACTTGTGGCTATCAAATGTTTAGATGAAGGTGTGAATATTCCCAAAATTAAGACAGCATTTATTCTTGCAAGTACTACTAATCCCAAAGAATATATTCAGCGTAGAGGCAGAGTGCTGCGTAAAGCACCTGGTAAAGAGTTAGCAGAGATTTATGATTTTATTACACTTCCTCGCCCATTGAATGAAGTTCCATCATTGACTGACGAACAGCTTAAACGTGAAATTACACTAGTGCGAAATGAATTATGCCGTGCAGAAGAATTTGCTCGTATTGCTCTAAATATGATTGAAGCTGAGTCAATTATCGATAAAATTAAAGAAGCGTATGGAATTAATGAATATATTAATAGATTTGAGGAGGATTATGGGTATGAAGAAAATAACAAAAATTAACGGTGTTGAAATAGAAGTAGATAAAGCCGATGCACTTCTAAAAAGAATTATTATTAAAGAAAAAATCAATTTAAAAACAAAGCAATATAGTGACGCAGAAATGGTCAAGCAAATCAAGAAGCTAATTGAGGAGGTAGCAGAATGTTATTAAAAGAGCTGCGCTTGATAAATTTTCGACAGTTTATTGGCGATCAAAGTGTATTGTTCTCCACAGATACTGAGAAAAATGTATCGGTAATAATGGGCGAAAATGGTTCAGGGAAAACCACATTAGCCCAAGCATTTACTTGGTGTCTTTATGGTGATACAGATTTCGAAGATAAGAATGTGCTTAATAAAATAGTTGTACAATCTATGTTGCCTAATTCTAGCGAGATAGTAAAGGTTGAACTAACCCTAATACATAATGGGATTGAGTATACTGTTATTCGGGAGCAAAAGTATGCAAAAGATGCATACGGAATATTGAAACGTCCAGGACAGACTACTTTTTCTATTTCGTATAAAACAAAAAATGGGCAAAGAGCCTTCGTTAAAGATACTGAGACCGAGTTTAGAATGAAAGAAATACTTCCTCGCGAGCTTTCACGATATTTCTTTTTTGACGGTGAACGCATTGAAAAAATGAGTAAAGAAATTCGAAGGGGAAAAAGCAATGAGTTTGCACAAGCTGTTAAAAACCTTCTTGGCTTAAGCGCATTTACAGCGACACTTGAGCACCTAAAAAGTAAAACTGGACGATTATCTGTTATAAAAATCTATGAAAATAGTTACGATGTCACTAGCAATAGTAGAATTGCCGATTATACTAGCAAAATAAACGAATTTAACGATGAAATCGCAAAAATAGATTGTCGCTTAGAAGAAATAGAGAATGAGGAAATCATTGCAAAAGAAAAATGTGCTGAACTGAAAAAACGAATCCAAGAAAATGCAGCTAGTGAAAAACTAGCAAATATACGTGAACAACTTATTAAAAAGCAAAACGGGTTAATTCAACAACGTGCAAACTGTACAACTGCCCTGCTTAAAAAATTCAATAATATGGGTCCCGCCTATTTTGCAAAAAAGCTCATAAAAGATGCTTTGCAAAAGTTATCAGAAACAGATAAGTTAGATAAGGGTATACCAGATATTCATGCAAGAACCATAGAGTATTTAATTAAACGTGGTCGTTGCATTTGTGGTTCAGAAATTGTGATTGGAAATGAAACTTATAAACATTTGAATGAAGTATTGAACTACATTCCTCCACATTCTATTGGCTCGGCAATAGGCCAATTTATTAGAGAATGTGAAACATTTTCTAGATATGGAGAAAGCTTGTTTGAAGAGATTTCGAATGATTATGCCATTATTCGTGATTTTGAAAGCAATCATACTGAAGTCGAAGAAGAGCTAGCATCAGTAGAAAGAAAACTTCAAGAACTGGAAAATGTGGGAGAATTGCAAAAAAAATTACAACGCTATGAGGGCATGCTAAAAAAGTTGCAAAAAGAACGGGATGATCTTAACTTAAAAAAAGGCAGCTATATAACTTCACGTGATCGATGTGAAACCGAACGCAATGAACTTGCTTTACGAGATGCTAATAATAGGAAAATTGAAGTTTATAAAGCTTATGCTGAATATATGTATAATAAATTGTATTCTATATATACCGAGCAAGAAAATATTACCAGAGAAGAATTAGAAAAAGTAGTAAATGATATCTTCAGGCAAATATATAATGGAGGTTTCTCATTGAAAATAGATGAAAAATATAATATTCAAGTAATTGTTGATGATTTTGAAGGGTATTTGGATGATGTGGAAACTTCAACTGCGCAAAGTATTTCTATTATTTTCGCTTTTATAGCAGGGGTTATTAAAATGGCTAGGAAAAGTAATAATCCAGATAACGAGTTGCTAGTAACAGAACCATATCCACTGGTAATGGATGCACCTCTTTCTTCGTTTGATAAAAGAAGGATAAAAACTGTTTGTGAAACTCTACCTGCAATTGCAGAACAAGTTATCATATTTATTAAAGATACAGATGGTGAAATTGCTGAAGAATATCTGAGTAAAAAAATTGGAGCAAGGTATTTCTTTAAAAAGAAAAATGAATTTGAAACTGAATTGATTAAGAGGTGATATTAAATGTTTGATAAAGAATATTTATTTCGCGGTAGTCATGCAGAAAAGGTAATCAAGCTTACATCATCATTTGACAATAACAAAAGCAAATTATTTAGTAGGAATATCGATGTCTACATTATGGCTCCTATTATTGGATTCCTTTATAAACGTAAAGCAGATATAGATCGTAGTACTAGCGAAGTAACTAAAATATTTGCAGAACAACTAAGTAATGAGCGGAGTACTCTTTTGTTTATTTATCGTCTTATTATGTTATTAGACAAAGAACATGAAGCAGATTTTAATGAGCGAATAAATAAGGCGTTTCGCTACTATGACAGTGAAAAGGCTGCTGTTGATGAAGAATTATTTGAATCATATGTTCGTGGTGGTGTAGATGTCTTGTACGAAAAACTGCTTGGTAATATTACTTCTGAAGAAGATTATCTTAAGAATCTATATGATTTTTTAGAAGAATTCGATGAACTTTTTAATCGAACGATTAGTACCGAAAGTATACTTGATTTATGTAGATTGGCACGTAGTTAATGATGGATGAATTGCTTGAGAGAAAAATTTTTGAAGACTTATTTAACATATATAAGAGTAAAGGTTTTGTAACTACTGATACTGTTTTAGAAGTGTTGAATGGTGCAAAGGTATCTTTAGCGGATATTGATCGTATCTGCGATCAACTTTTAGCTATGGGTGTCATCATTCGTGATGTTCTCGCGGACTTTCCTAATGACGATGAGGAGTATGACAGAGGAAAAGTTGATTATGAGCAATTATACAACGATGTATTATTATATGAACCAGAGTTAGAATTACTCATTAATGATTTAAAAAAGATTAAACCTCCTCAACATCGCGAGTGGAAAATATTAATAATTCATGCCCAGGCAGGTAATACTTTCGCTTATAATAGGTTGTGTGAAATGTATTTAAGAACTGTGTTGAATATTTCTTTTAGCATAGCGAAGCAATATAAACTTCCAGTATCAGATGTATTTCATGAAGGTATAATTGGATTACTCATAGCGATCAAAAAATTTAATCCCATAGATAATGATATGTTCCCAAGATATTTTCCATTATGGGTAAGACGTCAAATTTATAGGAGTATTCCTTTTGCCTTAAATCCAGGTATGTATTTTCCGGTGCATATAAAAGACAAACTTTTCAGAATTTATGGGGTTGTCAATGAACATTATTGTGAATTGTGCGATACAACAACTTGTTGTCCTAAGCTTATCCAAAGCATCAGCGCAACTCTTGACTGTACGTATGAAGAAGCGATTCAACTTCTTGAGTACTTTATACCAGTTGAAAGTACAGAGCAATTATTGGATGAGTCCGAAGAAATAGTATCAGACCATGGTGCTCAATGCATATTTTACGAAGAGAAAATAGATGCTTTTTTACTAAAATCTATTATACACAAGGAGTTAGCTACTATAAAACCTAGAAATAAAAGAATAGTTTACTTACGGTACGGATTTGAGGATGGTATAAGCCATACACTTGAGGAAATAGGTGAGATATTTGGATTAACACGTGAACGTATTCGTCAAATTGAGGCTAAAATATTAAGACAGCTTCGGCATCCTTATTACAGATTATCAGATTTTTTATAATGAATGGCTGTTTCAAGCTATGGTTGGCAATGTTTCTACATTAGCTTAATAGATTATAATTTTATGAAATCAAAAGTATAATGATACCAAAAATTAAGACAGACAAAACAGCCCAAATAAGTTAGAATGGAACTATGGAAAAGAGAAAACATTTTACACCTGAACAAAAAGCA
>Ga0209537_1003644_pt1 | contig 13920 bp, 12 predicted proteins | sample BioPla4DNA1_FD_187698 | JGI IMG/M metagenome (GOLD analysis project Ga0209537, IMG submission 187698) | Biogas fermentation microbial communities from Germany - Plant 4 DNA1 (SPAdes) (version 2) | ecosystem: Engineered > Bioreactor > Anaerobic > Digestate | place: Bielefeld, North...
GCCTTTTCCCACTTCGTCCGGGTCATTGCTGGCCTTCAGGGCTGAAGGAAGCTCCACCCCCGGCAAAAACCTGGGATTATAATGAAAGTCGTTAATCTGGGCCGCCGTCTCCCGCTCGTAAGCCCAGAGCCTTACCTGGTGCCCGTTTTCCACCAGGAGCCGGGCCAGGGCGGTGCCCCAACCCCCGGCGCCGATCACCCCGATCTTCATCCTTTTCCCGATCTTCATCTTTCTTCCCTCCCGGTTCTCCGTGGCAGTTGGATTTTATTCTCTTTTCCCGCCAGGAGACGCCGGATATTCTCCTGGTGCCGGTAGATTGCTAAAATGGCGGCGCCGGCAGCAAAGAGCAGCACCAATTCCTGCCCGGGATAGAAAAAGCAAGTAGCCACCGGCAAAGCCAGGGCTGCCAGTAAAGAGGCCAGGGAGACATAGCGGGTGAGCAAAACCACCAAGGCCCATAAGGGGATGACCACCATAATTGTCTTAGGGACCAGGAGAATGATCGCCCCCAACGTGGTCGCGATCCCTTTTCCCCCTTGAAAGCCGAAGAAGAGAGGCCAGTTGTGGCCGATTATTACTGCCAGCCCGCAGAGGGCGGCCACTTCCTTGCTGCCCCCCAACCGGAGGCCGACCCAGACCCCCAGCACCCCTTTGGCGATATCGCCCAGGAGAACCAGGATGGCGGCAAGGGGACCGAAGACCCGGAGGGCATTGGTGGCCCCCAGGTTACCGCTGCCTCTTTTACTGAGATCCACCCGTTTTAAGGAGGCGATTACCCCCGCTGTCAGAAAACCGCCAATAAAGTAACTGATGATCACTGCAATAAGGCCGTACACAACAGATCTCCTCCCAAAACAGATATTCCTCCGGTGAAAACCGCCGCTTCGGGCGGGCGCACCGGATCCCGGAATGCTAATATTGGGCTTTTTTCTCCCCCCTCCTTTTGAAGAAAAGCCGGAGCGGGGTACCGGTGAAACCGAATTCCTCCCGGAGCCGGTTCTCCAGGAACCGCTCATAGGAAAAGTGCAGTAATTCCGGGTCATTCACCCAGAACTGGATGGTCGGCGGTCTGACCTGGACCTGGCTGGCATAATAGATTTTCAGGGTCTTCCCCTTCCGGGAAGGGGGATGCCGCCGGTCCACCGCTTCCCGGACCACCCGGTTGAGCAAGCCTGTCGGCACCCGGCGGTTGTACTCCGCCGCCACCCGGAGGACTTCCGGGAGCACCCGCCCCACCCGCAGGCCGGTCCGGGCCGAAAGAAAAAGCACCGGCGCATATCTGAGAAAAGGCATCTCCGCCCGGAGCCGCTCCTCGTATTCCCGGGCGGTCCGGGAAGTCTTCTCCACCAGGTCCCATTTGTTCACCACCAGGACCGTGGCCCTACCGGCCTCGTGGGGAATGGCAGCCACCTTTTTATCCTGCTCCAAGAGGAATTCTCCGGCATCCAGGAGGACGAGGGTGACTTCGGACCTCTCCACCGCCTGTAAAGCCCGGAGCACGCTGTAATACTCCACCGCATCCCGGGAGGCGCGCTTGCGGGAGCGGCGGATCCCGGCGGTATCAATAAGGAGAAAATCCTGGTCTTGAAAGCGCAAGGGCGTATCCACCGCATCCCGGGTGGTCCCGGGGACGGAACTGACAATAACCCGTTCCTCGCCGAGGAGGGCATTGACCAGCGATGACTTGCCCACATTCGGCCGGCCGATAATCGCCACTTTTACCGCGTCGTCATCCTCCCCCGCTGCGGAGGGCGGCAAGTGCGCGACAATCGCCTCAAAGAGTTCGTCAAGGTTCAAGGCGTGTTCCGCAGAGACCAGGACCGGCTCGCCAAAGCCCAGGGCATAAAAATCCGCCGCCAGTTCCGGCCGGTACGAATCGACCTTGTTGACAACCAGAATTACGGGTTTGGCCGCCCGGCGGAGAATCTCTGCGACCTCCCGGTCCAACGCCTGCAGGCCGGCCGGCCCGTCCACGACAAAAAGGATGAGATCCGCCTCGTCCACGGCCAAGACGGCCTGGTCGTAAATCTGCTCTTGTAACGGGTCATCCGGCATCCCGGGGGCGATCCCGCCGGTGTCGACGAGGAAAAAACGCCGGCCCGCCCATTCTCCTTCAGTGTACAAACGGTCCCGGGTTACCCCGGGAATACTCTCAACGATCGCCACCCGCCGGCCGGCCAACCGGTTAAAGAGGGTGGATTTTCCCACATTTGGCCGGCCGACAATGGCCACAACCGCTTTTCTCACCTTTGGCACCCTCCTCTTTCCAGAAGCGCCCGGACCGCCGCTTCCCCTGCTCGCTGTTGCATCCTAAACACCGGTATGGCCAAAACCGCCTTCCCCGCGGGCGGTCGCCGCCAGATCTCCGGTAACCTCCTGCCATCCCCCCCGGACTACCCCGGCTATGACCAACTGGGCGATGCGGTCACCGCGGCGGACCACGAAATCGGCAGGCCCGTGGTTGACCAGGAGGACTTGGATCTCGCCCCGGTAATCACTGTCGATGGTCCCGGGGGCATTAAGCACGGTCACACCGAAACGGGCGGCCAGACCGCTCCTGGGCCGGATCTGCCCTTCAAAACCTTCGGGCAAGGCCACCTGCAGGCCGGTGGGAATGGGCAGAAAGCCCCCGGGCGGGATTGTAACCTCTTTTTCCACCGCCGCCACTAAGTCCATCCCCGCCGCGCCGGCGGTCATATACTGCGGTAACGGCAACCCGGCGGCATGGGGCAGCCGGCGGAGGGGGATTTTCACTCTTTCCATCGTCTACCACCTTTCGAGCGCATAATCCGGCGGGAACGGGCCAATCGCCGTCAGGGTCAGAAAATCATCCTGGAAGAGGGTCCGGGCCACGCGCAAGACTTCCCCGGCGGTTACCTGGTCGATCCTGGCCACTACCTCCTCCGGGGTAATGATCTTCTTATAAAACAGGTCCGACTTGGCCAGCCTGCTCATGCGGTTGGTGGAATTCTCCATACTGAGCCAGAAGTTCCCTTTAATCTGTTCCTTTGCCCGCTGTACCTCTTCCCCGGAGAGGGGCCCGTTTTTCAGGTCTTCAAACTGCCCCCGGATTACCTTCAGCACCTCGGTAAAATTCTCCAGGCTGGTCCCGGCATAAACCGTGAAGAGCCCGGTATCCATAAAGGCCGCGTAATGGGAGCCGGTGGCATAAACCAGGCCCCTTTCCTCCCGGAGTTCCTGGAAAAGCCGGGAAGAGACACTGCCGCCCAGGATATTATCGAGGACCATCAGGATATACCGGTCCTCATGGTCCCTGGGGAACCCCGGCGTCCCCACGCAAAGGTGGACCTGCTCTGTTTTCTTACTTTTCAGAATATTTTCCCCTTTGATCTTTACCGGGATCTTCTCTTCCCCGGCGGTTTGCCCATGGAATTTGCCCCAGTACTCGCCGGCCGCGGCAATCACCTCTTCCGGGTTGACATTCCCGGCCACGGCCAGGCAGGAATTGCCGGGGGTATAGAACCGTTCCTTGTAGGCCAGGAGATCCTCCCGGGTCAGGTTGCGGATGGTTTCCGGCGTCCCCAGGATGGAATGGCCCAGGGGGTGGCCGTTCAGAATGGTCTGGGTGAGAAGGTCAAAAACCTGTTCATCCGGGGAATCTTCATAGGATTTTATCTCTTCGAGAACGACATTGCGTTCTTTTTCCAACTCTTCCGGCGCCAATAAGGCATTGAGGACCAGGTCGGAAAGGAGTTCCATGCCCAGTTGGAAGTGGCGGTCCAAAACCTTCACATAAAAACAGGTATACTCTTTGGTAGTATAGGCGTTAAGATGCCCGCCAACGGAATCGATGACCCCGGCGATCTCCCGGGCCGAGCGTTTACTCGTCCCTTTAAAGGCCATGTGTTCAAGGAGGTGGGTGATCCCTTGCTCCCGCCGGGTTTCATTTCTGGAACCGCAAAGGACCCAAAAACCAATAGCCACCGAACGGACATGGGGGACTTGCTCGCAGACGACCCGCAGGCCGTTGGGAAGAATCTGGCGATGATACATATGCTGTCACACCTTGTTTGCTTGTTTCGATAAATACCTCTTATCGTCCTTACTTGTCTTGTCCTTACCTTACTATTTTCCCCGAGATTCAGATAATTCGCGACAAGCGCGGAAATTCCTCTTCTCTTCTTTTTTTTACCGTCTTTTTTTGCCGTTTGTAAAAAATCCGCGCAAAACTAGTAAAACCGCTCTAAACTGGGGATATGTACATAAAGGAAACGAATGCAACCTGTAGAAGTCCTAAAGCAACTATTTGTAAAAGAAGATGACCAGTTCTGGGCAAAGGAGCGACAACATGGGAGAGGGTACCATCGCCACCATTTTAGCGATGATCGTCTATCTTTCCACTGCGCTTTTTGGCGGCGGTGAGCAGGCTGTCCAGCCCGGATCCCCGCCGGGGGCGCCGGTGCGGGAAAACCAGCAACAGGCCTTTCCCCGCCGGGCGGTGGTCACTGCCAAAGAGGCCAACCTGAGGGCGGAACCCTCGGTGGACGCACCGGTTCTGGCGGTCATCTCCGGGGGAAACCCCCTTACCATCCGGCAAGAAAAAGACGGCTGGTACCAGGTTACCGGCGACGGGCAAACCGGCTGGGTGATGAAATGGGCGCTGCAGCCCGCCGGTAAAGATGACAGCCGTGAAGTTATAGGTTATTACGCTGAAAGCTATCGCGGCGACCTCCGGGCCATGCAGTCGCTCACCGGCAACCTCGGGGTCATTACCACCGTCGCTCCCTTTTCCTACCGGATTGACCGGGAAGGGAATATCCACGGCCAAACCAATCCGGAGCTGCTCAAAACAGCCCAAACCAACGGCTTGAAAACCCTGGCTGTGATCACCAATATTCAAGGGACGAACTTCAGCCGGGATGTGATCAGCGGCATGCTGAGGAGTAAAAGCGCCCGGCAAAAGGCGGTTGCCAGCATTCTTAACCTGCTCAAGGAGAAAGGTTACAGCGGGGTCAATATCGACTTCGAAGGGGTGCCTGCCCGGGACCGCCTCTATCTGACGGCTTTCTTCCGGGAACTGGCAACCGCCTTGCGCCCCCATAATTTCCTGGTTACCGCCGCCCTGCCCGCCAAAACAGCGGCAACCGAGAATTCCGCCTGGGCGGGGGCGTTCGACTTTTCCGCGCTCGCCCCTTACCTGGATTGGGCGGTAATCATGACCTACGACCAGCACCAGACAAACAGTTCGCCCGGCCCGGTCGCTTCTTTCGAGTGGGTGGAGCGGACCATCTCCTACTGTCTCCAGCACTTCTCCCCCGACCGTCTCCTGATGGGAGTGCCCGCCTATGGTTACGCCTGGAGCGACCGTTCCGGGAGGGCCGTCAACTACGCGGGGATCGAGAACTTAATCCGGCGCCACCAGGTCACCCCGAAGTGGCACGATCGCTACCAGACACCCTTCTTCACCTATACGGAAGGGGGAACCAAGTATGAAGTCTGGTATGAAAACCGGCACAGCACTGCCGCAAAAATGCGGCTGGTCAACAAATACAACCTGCGCGGGGTGGCGGTCTGGCGCCTGGGTTACGAAGACCCGGGGATTTGGGATGTATTAAGCTGAGTTCGCATTGACGCGCGCTGTTTTTTCCCGCCAGCCACCAGCTTCAGTTTTTCAGTCCCCAGTTTCCAGAGGAGATAATAGTTGAAGAGGCGTTGCAACCCCAGGAGAACCCCCAGCTTTCTCCGGGGTTTTTCTTCACCTTTCCGGGCCCACCGGATAATCTTCTCCCCCAGCGGGAATTGGGAAAGGTAGATCAAGGTGTACCAATAGGTTTTCCAGGGCTGGACCCGGGCGCCCCTTCCCCGGCGCCACCAGTGGATATCCCGGTATTGCTCGAGCAAGGGGCGGCGGAATTCCGCCTCAATCTCCGCAGGGGTCCTGGCCCCCTTTTCCACTGCCATCCGCCGGACGGCGGTCCCCGGCAGCAGGCTCAAACCGTGCAGTTGCAGGCGGAAGGGTTTGGGGATTTTTAAGCAGAATTCCAGGGTCTCCCGGAGATCGCCGGGGGTCTCAAAGGGATGGTCAAGGATGAGGTCATAGACGACCACCGGTACCCCGGCTGCAGCCAGGATTCTCCCGCCGGCCAGGATCTGCTCCTGGGTCTCCCCGCGGTTGTAGATCTCCTTCCGGACCCGCGGCGACCCGCTCTGAAACCCAACGACGATCTTTTCCAGGCCGGCCGCGACCAGCCGTTTAATATTCTCCTCCTCGATATGGTTGGGGTGGCCCCAGATCTCAAAGGGCAACCCCACCTCCTGCCGGTATCTGCGGGCAAACTCCTCCACCCATTCTCTCTTTGCCGGGAAGATCTCGTCCCAGAAACGGAGGAGGCTCAACCGGGGCAGGTTTTCCCGGGCCTCTTTGATCTCGGCAATCACATTTTCCACACTGCGCAGGCGAAGGTATCTCCCTTTTCCCCGGTAAAGATCGCGGAGGCCGGCGTTGCAACAGAAGGAACACCGGTAGGGGCAGCCGCGGGAGCCAATCAGTTCATAGGAGTACCTCCCGGCCAGCGGTTCCCCGGCCACCAGCCCGTTGCCGGCCAGGTAATACTTGTTCCCCGGCCCCAGGTCCGGAAAGGGGAGCCCGTCCAAGTCCTGGCGCAACGGGCGGAGAGGGTTGATCCGGATTTCGCCCGTTTTTTCCTCACGGTAACAAAGGTTTTGCAGCGCCCGCCAGTCCCGGCCGGCGGCAAGGAGGTCGCAGAATTCCAGGAGCGCGTCTTCGCCTTCGCCCCTGATGACAAAATCCGCATATTCCAGGCTCTCTTCAGGGAAAAGGGTGGGGTGGACACCTCCCCAAAGCACCGGCGCGCCGGTGGCCTCCCGCAGGATCCGGGTGAGGTCGATGGCCACCTGGAGGTATAAGGAGGACATAACGCTTATCCCGATAAAATCAGGGGCCAGTTCCCGCGCTTTCTCAGCCAGGAGCCGGTATTCCCCGGGTGAGGGTTCCGTGGTCTTGTGGCTGGCAAACCTCTTGACAAAAAATAAGACCGGTTCATACCCGCCGCTTTTCAGACGGGAAGACAGGTACCTCAGTCCCAAGTGGTTATAATCATAAAGCCCGATTAATAAGGGTTTTATCCTCCGCATGATACACCTTCCGGATCCTTCGTCTTCCGGATGCCCCGTATGCCTCTTGCCCGTACTTTCACCTACGCAACCGGTGGCATGCACACCCCCGTGTTATTGGTAACAGATTCACCCGACGCTTCCATGACAAATTACTCCCCTGCCGGTTCTCCCTCCGGGTCTGTATCGCGGGCTTCCGTTTCAATCTCGTGTACCTGGAGAAGGTTGGTGGTACCCGGGATCCCCGTCCGCAGGCCGCCGGTGATCACCACCAGGTCGCCCTTTTTCACGAACCGGTGCTCCACCGCCGCCTGCACGCTCACATCCAGGGTGGCGTCGGTGGTGGTGGTCGCGGGAACCAGCATGGCGGTGACTCCCCAGGAGAGCGAGAGGGTCCTGGCCACATCCAGGTTGGGCGTGGCCGCCAGGATCGGCGCCCGGGGCCGGTACATCGAGACCATCCGGGCCGTACCACCCGACTGCGTTGCGGTGATAATCGCCTGCGCCCCCAGGTCCAGGGCGATCTGGCACGTGGCGTGGCTGATCGCCTCCGCCACCCCCAGGTTTTTCTTCCCCCGGTTCTTCTGGCGGCGCTCGAGGTGCTCGGCGTAATTGAGGGAACTCTCAATCCTCCGGGCCACCCGGGCCATCATCTCCACCGCCTGCACCGGGTAACGGCCGACCGCCGTCTCGGCGGAGAGCATCACCGCGTCGGTCCCGCTGATGATGGCATGGGCGATGTCGGTCACCTCCGCCCTGGTGGGGCGGGGGTTTCTCACCATTGATTCCAGCATCTCGGTGGCGGTAATTACCGGCTTCCCAAGCCGGTTGGCCAGTTCAATCAGGGATTCTTGCAAGAGGGGAACCTCTTCCGGGGGAACCTCCACCCCCAAATCGCCCCGGGCCACCATGATGCCGTCGGCCGCCGCCAGGATCTCGCCCCGCTTCTTAAAGCCCTCTTCATTTTCGATCTTCGCAATCAGGCAAGGGCCCCCGGTGCAGATTTCCGGGGTCTTCTCCTTGATCCCGGCAATAATCCGGCGCACCTCGTCAATGTGCTCCGCGCGCCGGACAAAGGAGAGGGCGATGAAATCCACCCCTTCTTTTAACAAAAAATCCAGATCGACCAGGTCTTTCTCGGTTACCGCCGGCAGGCTCAGCGAAACACCGGGAAGGGCCACCCCTTGCCGGGATGGAAGTTCGCCGCCTTTAATCACGCGGCAATAAACATCTTCTTGTATGACTTTCTCCACCCTAAGGTGGAGGAGGCCGTCGCGCAGGTAAACCATGTTTCCTGCTTTCAAATCGGTGGCCAGATGAGGATAGTCCACGGTGATTACAGGCATCGCTGCCGGCGGCGGCGTCTTCACCCCCGCCCAGCGCAGGCTGAGCCGCATTCCTTCTCTTAATTCCATGGGTTCCGGCAATTCACCCGTGCGGATCTTCGGCCCCTGCAGATCGGCGAGGATCCCGATCTCTTTCTGCATCTCCCCGGCGATCCGCCGGACGAGCCGGATCCTTTCCCTGTGTTCCTCATGGGCGCCGTGGGAGAGGTTAATCCGGGCCACATCCATCCCCGCCCGGATCAATTCTTTGATCACCTGGGGCGAGCTGGTGGCCGGCCCCAAGGTACAAACAATTTTCGTTCTTTTCATCCACAACCGCCCCTTTATTACTCCTTCATTACTCCTTCACGCGGGTCTTGCCCTTTCATGCGCTTCCTTTGCCTCAGGTCACAGCCAGGAGGTCGGCCAGGGACAAGAGGGAGAGATCCAGGACGTTTCGTTTGCCGATCCCCTCCTGCAGCGGCGCGACGGTAATCTCATTCTTATTCCACCCCAGCATTTTCTCGGTGTCGCCGCTCAAGAGCTGTTCCACGGCTTTCGCTCCGAACCTGGTCCCCAGGATCCGGTCGGTCGCCGACGGGGAACCGCCCCGCTGCAAGTGGCCGAGAATGGTGATTCTTGTGTCTTTCCCCGTCTTTTCCATCACATAGTTGCCGACTTTAAAGGCGCTGCTTTCCGCGGTGTTCCGCCCGCTCATGGGGTTCCCGAAAAGCCCCTCGGCAACCACGACAATGGAATGGCCCCGTCCTTTGGCGGTGGCATTTTTCACCCTGAAAACCACTTCGTCCAGGTCCGGTTCGACCTCGGGAATGAGGATGGCGTCGGCCGCCCCGGCGAGGCCGGCATAGAGGGCGATGAACCCGGCGTTCCTCCCCATGACTTCGATGACATAAACCCGTTCGTGGGAGATGGCGGTATCTCTAATCTTGTTGATGGCATCCAGTGCCGTATTGACTGCGGTATCAAAACCCAATGAAAGTTCCGTCCCGCCAATGTCATTATCGATGGTCGCCGGGATGCCGACCACCGCAAACCCCATTTTACTCAGATCCATGGCGCCCCGGAAAGAACCGTCGCCGCCGATCACCACCAGGCCGTCAATGCCTAACCGTTCCAGTTGTTTCTTGGCTTTTTTCATTCCTTCTTCTGTTTTAAACTCCGGGCACCTGGTGGAAAAGAGGATCGTCCCGCCCCTGTGCAAAATCTCGGACACCGCAAAGGAAGTAAGTTCCACAATTTCGCCGGTGATCAGTCCTTGATAACCCTTTTTCACCCCGAAAACCTGGCAACCTTCGTGGAGCGCCTTTAAGGTCACCGCCCGGATGGCTGCGTTCATTCCCGGGGCATCCCCACCGCTGGTGATAACAGCAATTTTTTTCATAGATACCGGTTTCCTCCTTAGCGTTGCAACTTAAAAACTACTCCCCAGTGCTCTCCTGGTCGCTCTCTATCTCCTCAAAAACCCCGATCTTCCGGTATTTTTCATACCGCTCTGCCAGTAACCGTTCGCCCGTGTATTCCAATAATGGGGTTAAATGGCGAATCAAAGCCTCTTTAATGATCTGGGCGGTTTTCTCCGGATCGTGGTGCGCACCGCCCAACGGTTCGGGGATAATCTCATCTATCACCTGCAGTTCCAAAAGGTCTTCCGCTGTGACCCGCAGGGCTTCCACAGCCTGCGGAGCCTCCGCCGCATTTTTCCATAGAATCGAAGCACAACCCTCGGGGGAAATCACTGAGTAGTAAGCGTGCTCCAACATGAGAACGCGGTCTCCCACACCGATCCCAAGGGCACCGCCGCTCCCGCCTTCGCCGGTAATCACGGCGATAATCGGGGTCTCCAGGGCCGCCATCTCCATAATCGACCGGGCCACCGCCTCCCCCTGTCCCCTTTCTTCCGCTTCGATCCCGGGGTAAGCCCCCACCACATCGATGAGGGTGATGATCGGCCGTTTAAATTTGGCCGCCTGTTTCATCAAACGCAGGGCTTTACGGTAGCCCTCCGGGTGCGGCATCCCGAAATTCCTGTAGATGTTCTCCTTGGTATCGCGGCCTTTCTGCTGCCCCACCACGGTGACGGGGATCCCGTCCAGGTAAGCGAGGCCGCCGATCATCGCCGGGTCGTCCCGGAACAACCGGTCGCCGTGCAACTCCAGGAAATCGGTGAAGATCATCGCAACAAACTCCAGGAAAGTAGGGCGTTTGGGATGACGGGCAATCTGCACCTTCTGCCAGCGGGTCAGTTCGCTATAGATCTTCTTCTTCAGGGCCTCTTCTTTAGCTTGCAGGCGCGCGATCTCTTCGCTCATGTCAATCTCTTTTTCCTTGGCGAAGAGCTCGATCTCCTTGATCTGCCTTTCCAATTCCCGCAACGGTTTTTCAAAATCCATGCTGTAGCTGTCTTCATTACGCATCTTTACTCACCTCTTCCTTGCCCACCTGATCTCTCTGGTGGAAACGTAAGAGGCGGGCCACTGTCTCCCGGAGGTTTTTCCGTTCTACAATCAGATCGATGATCCCGTGTTCCAGGAGGAATTCGGAGCGCTGGAATCCCGGTGGCAGCGTTTGCCGGATGGTCTGCTCAATCACCCGGGGGCCGGCAAAACCAATCAAAGCCCCGGGTTCGGCAATAACGACATCACCCAGGGAGGCAAAACTGGCAAAGACCCCGCCCATCGTCGGGTCGGTCAGGATGGACAGGTAAAAAATCCCCTTCTCCTGCAAGCGGTTTAAGGCCTGGCACGTTTTGGCCATCTGCATCAGGGAAATAATGCCTTCCTGCATGCGGGCGCCCCCGCCGCCGGCGGTGACGCTTACCACCGGCAGGTTGTGCTCGGCCGCATATTCAAAAGCCCTGCTGATTTTCTCCCCTACTACCGAACCCATGGAACCGCCCATAAAGCCAAAATCCATCACAGAAAAGACGCAAGGTATATTTTTAACCTTTGCGACTCCGGTAATTACACCCTCATTCAATCCCGTTCTTTTCCGGGCCTTTTCGACTTTCTCTTCATACTCGGGGAACCCCAACGGGTTCTTTGAGATCAGCCCGGAATTACTCTCCTGGACGCTGCCGGCGTCAAAAAGGTAGGCAATGCGTTCGCCGGCCCGCAGCCGGAAATGGTAATTGCATTTCGGGCAAACTTTTAAGTTGGCTTCCAAATCCTTATGGTAGATAATCTGCCGGCAATTATTACATTTAACCCACAGGCCGTCGGGGAGTTCTTTTTTCTCCGGTTGCCCGGGTTGGATTCCCCTCTCCTCCGGCCGCCGGATCGTTACATATTTGGGTTTCGGCTTAAAAAGGTCTTTTAACATTGATGACAACACCTCACCGTCCTGCCACAGCCTTGAAAAATATAAAGTAGAATTATTCGGCAAATCTCTGATAAATCCTTCTGTAATATGTTACTTCGTTCTTAACTCCCTGTATTGGCGCACTTGAAGGGCTTGGTTCAAGACTTCCTGCGCCTCCTCCACCTCCGCCTCGGTCACTAAAACTTCATATTCGGCACTATGATCATTGGTCCGCAGGCCAAGAGGGCGTAAGCGAACCAGGATCCCCTCGGCTTCCATAAAATTCCGGATACGAAAAGCCACCGACCGGCTAGGCGCAATATATAGAACAGTCCACAACTGGCGCCCCTCCCATCCTCACTTTTTTCGCGGTTGTATACCAAAGACCAGTTCCTTAAAGCGCCGTCCCCGTTCTTCAAAATTGCGGAACATATCATAACTGGCGCAAGCCGGTGAAAGCAATACCGCTTCCCCTGGCCCGGCTTTGCTCCTGGCGATTGCCACCGCTTCCTCCAAAGAGGCCGCCTGGTGGATCTCGGAAAGTAACCGGTCCTCCCCCTCCACCTCTTCCAAGGCCTCCCGGATCTTCCCGGCGGTCGCCCCGATCAGAATCACCACCCGGCACCTTTCCGCCGCCACTTTGGCCAGTTCCGTGAAGGGCAATTTCTTATCGTACCCGCCGGCAATCAAAACCACCGGCACAGAAAGGGCGCGCAACCCGGCGATGGTCTCCTCGGGGGTGGTGGCCTTCGAATCGTTGTAATAAACGACCCCGTCCAGTTCCCTGAGGAATTCCAGGCGGTGCTCCACCCCTTTGAATTCCCGGATAACACTGGCGATTGCCGCCGGGGAAACGCCGGCCAGGCGGGCGGCGAGGGCGGCGGCAAGGATATTCTCCAAATTGTGCTCCCCCGGAAGCCGTTTTTCCGCCGCAGGGCAAATGTACTCTTCATTCTTCCCGTCCAGCCTCAGGATGATATCGCCGTTTTTGACGAAGGCGCCGGTTTCCGGCTGGAGACGCCGGGAAAAGAAATAGACTTTGCCCTTGGCATTCGCGGCCAACCGGCGGGTGACCGGGTTATCCCAATTGAAGATGGCAAGATCGTCGCCGGACTGGTTTTTGATGATCTCCTCTTTGGCCTGGACATATTCGTCAAAAGAACTATGGACATCAAGGTGGTTGGGGGTGATGTTCAGTAAAACAGCTATTTGGGGGCTGTAACCCAAATCCTGCAATTGAAAGCTGCTGAGTTCAAGAACAACCCAGGTTTCCGGGGTCAATTCCGGTAAAAAGGTCAGCGGCGGCCGGCCGATATTCCCCCCCACCCGGACCGGTTTCTCCTTTTCCAGCATCAGCCCGAGCATAGTGGTGGTGGTGGTCTTCCCGCAACTCCCCGTAATCCCAATGACCGGCGCACGGCTCCGCTGCCGGTTTTCGGCGAAAAAGACCTCAAGCTCACTGCTGAAAACCGCACCACTGGCCGCCGCCTCTTGCAAGGCGGGGAGGTTTTTTGGGACGCCGGGGGAGAGGAAAACCACTTCCTGCCCGCGCAAATATTCAAGGTAATCCGGGCCCAAATGGTAAGTGACCGGGAGCCCCGCCAGTTGGTCCAGATATTCCCGGAGTTCATCCCGGTTTTTTCTATCCAGTACGCTTACTTCGGCGCCCTGTTCCACCAGAAACCGTATTAACGGTGTGTTGTTAACGCCCAAACCGATGACCGCCACTTTTTTACCGGTATACCTCATCAAAAAAACCACACTATCCTTGTATTTTTTTCATTATTCTTTCGCCGCTGAAAAGAAAGATCCTGCTCGCAGCTTCTTGCTCGTCCCCCGGGCTCACCATTGCCCCCTCACCACTCCGCAGTATACGGCCTTAACTACTTCTGCGTGCGGTTTACCGCCTGTCCCCCATATTGAACCCATAACCTGCCGTCCATACACAAAACCCAGGCTTGGGCCGGCGCCCAACCCCAGTGCGCCGGGGTGCGCCCTTGCCGGATTGCCGGCAGGCCAACAGTCCCCGCCAAAATTCTACCGCCTGGCGGGGGCTCCGGGAAACCGGGGCCTGGGAAGACGGCCCTGGGCGTGCTTGGCGAGGTGGGAAGGAAAACCGGGGCAAGCCGCAGGAGGCGGCGCGGTGGCTTCCGGGACATGGAGGTCCCGTAAGCCACGTACC
>Ga0209537_1003648_pt1 | contig 13916 bp, 16 predicted proteins | sample BioPla4DNA1_FD_187698 | JGI IMG/M metagenome (GOLD analysis project Ga0209537, IMG submission 187698) | Biogas fermentation microbial communities from Germany - Plant 4 DNA1 (SPAdes) (version 2) | ecosystem: Engineered > Bioreactor > Anaerobic > Digestate | place: Bielefeld, North...
TGAAAAGTAGTAAAGATACTATTATAATTGAATACTAAACTGAAAAACAATGGAAGATTGATTCCATTGTTTTTCATTACTTGTAATAATTATCTTTAAATTCGTCACATTTTTTCAAAAATGTTGTGAGTTTTTTAATTTTATCCAAGACGTCATCATTTACCCCATGTTCAAGTATTTCTGTCTGTTCCAAAATATTTTTTTCTACACCTATACATTCTAAAAATTCATAAATGGTTTTATGTCTGTCCAGCAATTTTCTTCCTAATTCTTTCCCTTTTTTCGTAAGATTTATATATCCGTATTTTTCATAAAACACATATCCTACTTTGGCCAGCCTTTTTAACATTTTTGTAGTGGAGGGAGGCTGTACATTTAAGGCCTGGGACAAATCACTTACCCTTACTTCTTCAGACTTTTCTGATAATCTGAATATCATTTCAATATAATCTTCCATGGAAGATGAAAGATTTTCCTCATTTTTAATTTTATATCCTTTAAGGGTATAGAATTCTTCCTTCATAACCTCCCCCTTAGTGTCAAAATTCGATTATTGTCATAATATAGTTCTATAAGTTAGCTTAAGCTAACTCTTAAAATTCTATGCAAAATAAATATAAATATGACAGGAGTAGGAAATGAAACTATCGGATATTAATGTTGGAGAAATAGTTAAAGTTAAAAATAATACTGCTCAAGATTCTTTAAAAGAAAGATTCCTTGCTTTAGGACTGACTAAGGGAGCAGATGTAGAAGTATTAAGGAAAGGACCTAAAAACAATCTTACAGTTTACAGAATTAGAGGGGCCATGATCGCCTTAAGAAACGAAGAATCAAGATTAATTGAGGTCTACTAGAAAGGGGGGCTGACAATGGGACTTACCGCTCAATCTGTAAAAATAGAATCATTAAAAGATATTTATGAAATATCAAAGAATGAAGAACAGCATGTGGTAGCCTTGGCAGGGAACCCTAATACAGGTAAAAGTACAGTCTTTAATTACTTAACGGGACTGAACCAACATACTGGAAACTGGCCTGGAAAAACAGTAGTTTCCGCCCGTGGGGAATTTAAATACAATAATAGGGAGTATATTTTGGTAGATCTTCCCGGCTCTTATTCCTTATTTACCGCCTCAAAAGATGAGGAAGTTTCAAGAGATTTTTTATGTTACGGCAACTATGATGCTGTAGTGGTAGTTGCCGATGCCACCTGTTTGGAAAGAAATTTAAATTTAGTTTTTCAAATATCTCAAATTACAAATAAACTAGTTTTATGTATTAATTTAATAGATGAAGCAAGGAAGAAAAATATTGTAATCGATAAGGAGGGGCTGGAAAAGGAATTAAATATTCCTATTGTACTAACTGCTGCAAGAAACGGAGAAGGTATGGAGGAACTTAAGAAAAAAATAGAAGAAACTGCATTAAATGAAGATGAAAGAGATGAAAGCTGTATACTATATTTTCAGCAAGACTCTGAAAAAAGAGAAAAAATAACGGAGTATAATTACAATTATGCTAAAGAATTAAAAGGAAAATATGTAAAGGAGGATATAAAAAAACTTAACAGGGATAAGAAAATAGATGATATAGTAACATCAAAAATACTTGGCATCCCCCTTATGCTTTCCCTGTTGGGATTAATTTTTTGGATTACTATTCAGGGGGCTAACTACCCTTCCCAAATTTTAAGCAATATCTTGTTTGGATTCCATGAAAAATTAAACAATTTTTTTGTTTTGCTCAATGTAGATAACTTTATAAGAGGTGTGTTGTTAGACGGAGTATATTTAGGTCTTGCCTGGGTTGTGTCGGTTATGCTGCCTCCCATGGCAATATTTTTCCCACTCTTTACTCTTTTGGAAGACTTGGGATACTTGCCCCGAGTTGCATTTAACTTAGACCACCTGTTTAAAAAAGCAGGCGCCCACGGAAAAATGTGTCTCAGTATGTGTATGGGATTTGGCTGTAACGCTGCAGGAGTTATAGGATGCAGAATTATTGATTCTCCCAGAGAAAGGTTAATAGCAATTATTACAAACAATCTTGTTCCCTGTAATGGAAGATTTCCTCTCATTATAGTGTTGTCTGCTGCATTTTTCGCCTACTCAGGCTCCTTAATTGACAGTATTATACCTGCTATATCAATAACTATATTAGTTCTCTTAGGTGTGTTTGCTACACTGACAGTATCATTTATATTATCTAGGACTATATTAAAAGGAGTTCCCTCTACCTTTACCCTAGAGCTGCCTCCTTACAGAGCTCCCCAGGTAGGCAGAATAGTTTATACCTCTATAATCGACAGAACAATATTCGTATTGTTCAGGGCAGTAGTGGTTGCAGCACCTGCAGGAGCAATTACCTGGCTCCTTGCTAATATTTATGTGGGTGATGCTAGTATCTTGGTTCACATGGCCAACTTTTTGGATCCATTAGGCAAAGTAATAGGCCTTGACGGTTTCATACTAATAGCTTTTATAGCTGGTTTTCCTGCAAATGAAATTGTAATTCCAGTTCTCTTAATGGCCTATATGTCAACAGGAACACTTACAGATTTTGAAAGTACTGAATCTTTAAGACAAATTTTAATATCTTATGGCTGGACCCCTTTAACAGCTTTAAATGTAATGTTGTTTTCTCTCCTCCACTGGCCTTGCTCTACAACCCTGTGGACCATAAAAAAAGAAACAGGCAGCTTGAAATGGACTTTTGCAGCATTTTTAATTCCTACAACTATAGCATTTGGCGTATGTTTTATAACTGCCACAATAGCAAGATTGTTCTAATCTTGCTATTGGGAATACATATTAAACTAGGCAGCGATATTTAATCTGTTTTAATTTCTTTAACCGGATGCCTTATAACTGTTTTTAATTTACTTATTTCAGATCTTCTTGGGTCACTAATATATATTTCGTGATGATACCTGTTCTCTGATATATCTATTTCATATCCCTTTTCCCTTGCAAAAGCTTCCATAAGTTCCACAGTTGCAGGCTCCTCATCATAAGGACCTAGGTGCATACATTGAACACATAGCCCTTCATCATAAGTGAAAAACTCAACCTGTGAAAAATCAGTTTTTTTCTTTTTTGTGGCTTCATCAACTGCCCACTGAAAATCTTTTTCTGAAACAAAATCAGGAAGCCGGATTAAGGAAATAAAATTCAATTCATCCTTTCTAGAATAGTCCATGCCTTTTAGGCCGTCTATCCACCAAAGTCCTTCTAAGGGAGGAACAACATATTCAAAAAATCCATCTATCTTATAGCTGCCCTTATAACTCATTTTAATTGTATAGGCTATACCATACAACAATTCTATTGATTTACGGTATTCCCCCTTTTCGTCATTTGGATTTCCTTTTCCCCTTACCGCAATAAAATTCATCTTAGGAATATTAACTATGCTTGGTTTGGTTTTAGGCATATAAAACTCTTTATATTCTTTCTTAAAATCAAATGCCATATGTGCTCCTTTCATTTAAATTTATAGTATTATCAAAGTTTATGCACGAATAAATGGACATACTATATTAATGTCATAAAATCAAAGCAGTACATATAAATTTGTACTGCTTATGATGAATGTCTATTTATTTATTGCATTTTCAATTCTTCTTCTTACTTTTTCTTCTCCCATAATCTGTTGCAGCTCCCAAAGGTCTGGGGATACAGCCCGGCCCATTAGGGCAATCCTTATAACTGTGCTTACCTCTCCTACGTGGCCTTTGTACATATCTGGATTCTTCTTGTAGTCCTTGGGCTTTGCTGCATATCCGTTTTCTGTTGCAATAACTCTTATTTTTTCAAACCACTGACTTTGGTCATCCCTGTGGTCGTAAGTATTTAAGTAGGCAGTTAAAAGTTTTTTTGCTTCTTCTTCATTTATATTTTCAGGATAGCTATCAACAATCTCAAAGCATTCATCAAAGTAATAGCTTATGAATTCTAAAATTTGCTCACAGTATACTAAGTCTTTACGAGGCTTATTACCTTCCCTTCCTACATCTAGCAGTTTAATTACCTGTTCTTTGTGGGAAGATAAAAGTTTTGCAACATCTTTTTTATATTCATTTGCCCAGTTTAGGAAGAAGTCATATATTTCTTCTGCCGGTATTTTTAATAGAACATCCTTGCTTATGTTATTCAGCTTATCTAAATCAAACAAGGCTCCAGAAGTACTCATTTTTTCCAAAGTAAATTCAAATTCATCAATGGAACTACTTGGATTTGCCATCCTCCATTCTTCATAATTTGAATTTAAAATAGTTAGTAGGTATTCCCTTACTGCTTCAGGATGGTAACCTAACTCCATATAGTAGCTTAAACCTAATTCCGGGTCCTTTCTCTTTGACAGTTTTCGTTTAGTACCATTATCTAATTTCATTAAGTGTGCTGTATGGCAGTAAACAGGGAGTTCCCAGCCTAAAGTTTTGAATAATTCGTAATGTATTGGCAGGGTTGAAAGCCATTCCTCTCCTCTTACCACATGCGTTACCCGCATTAAATGGTCATCCACCACATGGGCAAAATGATAAGTAGGTATACCATTAGTTTTTAAAATTACAATATCCTGGAAATTTTCAGGCATTGTCAGTTTTCCTCTTATAGCATCATCTATATCAAAGTTCTTTTCTCCTGTTCCTTCTGAACGGAATCTTATGACAAATTCTTCGTTATTGTTTAATCTTTCCTGCACTTCTTCAAGGGTAAGGTTTCTGTCTCTTGCCCACTTGCCGTAATAACCTGTCGTTACATTTTCGGCTATTTGGGCTTTTCTTAATTCTTCCAATTCTTCTTCTGTGCAGAAACAAGGATAGGCTCTTCCAATTTCAACTAAGTGCTTCACAAAGCATTGATATATTTCTGCCCTTTGACTTTGAAAGTAGGGTCCATATTTTCCTTTTTCTCCATCAATTCCTGCACCTTCATCGAATTTTAAGCCGAAATGTTTTAAGGAAGAAATTATTAATTCAACAGAACCTTCCACCTTCCTCTTTTCATCGGTATCTTCTATCCTAAGCATAAAGACACCGCCACTTTGATGAGCTAAACGTTCATCTACAAAGGCTCCATATAAATTTCCTAAATGAATGAAACCTGTCGGGCTGGGTGCCAACCTTGTTACCTTGGCTCCTTCCGGTAAATCCCTCTTAGGATATACTTCATTTTCATAGTAGTCTATTGTCTTTGTTATATTGGGAAATAATAATTCTGCTAATTTTTTATAATCCATTTTATCCTCCATACTATAATACAGCCTGATCTGTCTTAGGAGCAGCCTCCGCAGCAACTTCCTCCTACATCCCCTTCTTTGACCATTAAGACAGTATTATTAGATGATACTGTTTTAAAGCCTGACTTTTCAAATAGTTTAATTAAGTTCTCGCCTACTTGAGCGTATGTTTCCGTGGCACCAATAGTAACTGCCTTTCTTACCAGCATTCTTATGAGCAAATCACCGTAATTCTGTCCCCTGAATTTCTCTTTCACACAGAGCATGTCAATAAAGTACTTACCTTCTTTAAATAATAATCTGCCTGTTCCTGCAGGTTCATCATTATCATACAGGACTGCATTAAAAGCAAATTCATCATAAAAATCGGTAATTTCTTTTTCCATATTTTCTTTCGAAAATACTTCCTCCCTGATACCTATCACTACACTTAAATTTTCTTTTCCTTGCACCCACTTTGTTGAAATCATACTACACCTCAAGTGATTTTACAATGATTGTAACATTTTTCAAGAAAATTGTACAATATTTTTTATTATTATGGAGTATATGGATTATTTAATTGGTTCTACAAATATTTCAACGATACCTCCGCAAACCATTCCTTCCTCTTCAGCATCCAGGCCAGTCATATCAACTTGCACAAGTCTGCATTCCTGATTTTCTATTGCTGATAAAGCTGATTGCCTTATATCAGCTTCCACGCATCCCCCTCCTATGGTTCCTATCATGTTGCCGTCTTTTAATACAAGCATTTTAGTTCCCACTTCCCTAGGGGCAGAACCTCTCCTGGACACAATTGTTACTATTGCCTTAGGTATGTCTTTGTATTTTTCAGATAAAATTCCATCTATTACTTCTCTTGGATATGAGCCATATCCTATTCCCTTATTTTTTACCTCTATTAATTCCGCCATAATTGAAACTGCAATTTCTTCAGGTGTTTCAGCTCCTATATTAAGTCCGATAGGAGTATAAACCTTGTCTAATTTTTCTCTTGGAATTCCCTTCTCCTCTAAATAATCCAAAACCTTTCTAACTCTTACTCTGCTGCCTATCATTCCTATATATGCATTTTCCTTTGTAATAATTTCTTCAAGGCAATCCTGGTCATGGCGGTGGCCTCTGGTTACTATAATAAAGAATGTGGACTTACTGCCTTCTATACCGCGCAAAGCTTCTACAAAGGATTCACATATTACCCTATCAGCCCCTGCATTTCTTGCATTGTCGGTAAACTTGATTCTGTCATCAATTACTGTTACATGTAAGTTAAGAAGCTTGCACATTTTTATTATTGCAATAGAAATATGACCTGCTCCGCAAACAACTACATTATAGTCTTGACTAATAAATTCTACATATACTTTTTCATCTTCGAAATTTATTATTTTACTTTTCTTATCTGCAGGTATTAACTTAATTACACTATCCCAATTATATAATTCATTGTTTGTATAAACTTTTTCTCCATCTGATAAAAGAAGCTTGGCTCCTGAATTTTTCCCTGAAATAACTGTAAAAACTATATTTTCTTTGCTCTTGTCCAATTGTTGTAATAATTCAAAACACATACTACCTCCTGAGTTTAATAAATTTTGTATTGTTTACGGGCTATAATTAAAAAATATCCTAACTTAGATTTATTTAATAGACCTCCTGTTTCAGTTACCTTTTTTAAAGATGCAGAGGATAGTCCGATAGATTATGGTTCATTAACAACTACCATAAATCATATTGTATAATATTTCAGCTTGTTTTTTCCTCCTTTCTACAGTTTGCAAAGCTTCTTTATTGTTTTTATACATATTTTCTTTATTTGAAAATCTCTCATTGATTGTAACTAACTTATCTTTATATATTAATTTGTCTGCTAAAAACACAACTTCCTTTTCAGTAATGGCTGAACTAATACTGTTTAACTCCATATGTTCTGCAACAATTTCAGAAATTTCTTCATATCCCATATCTTTTAGCCATTGAGCTCCTACTTTTGCATGGTTAGGCTTTCCTTTTGCAATATCATGAAGTAGAGCAGCTGCCACAACCTTCTTTGTGTCAATATTATTCAGTTGCCGGCATATATTCAAAGCTTCTTCCGCTACTTTTTCACAATGCCGCTTAACCTCATCCGTCATATGGAAATAGTCTTGGATTCTTCGGCACATATCAACTGTGGGATACCTTTTATCTTCATTAAATTTAAGTAAATTTAAATAATCTTTTTGCAGGTCAGCATCCATGGCTAGGCCTGGATCCTCAAATGAAATATTTTTGCACTTTTTACCCATTTTAGCTATAACGCCCTGTAATCCCATGGTACCATCATGGTCTAAAATATCTCTGAATGCCTCTTTTTTCAATAACAATGGATGACCGTTTTTTCCCATGTAGGAGGGTTGAATAATCTTAATACTTGGTGTATTGATTTCTTCTAACATTTTTTTAAGCGTAAACTGCTGAACAAAGGGACTGTCAGCTGGAGTTATGAAAAGAAGGTCCACTGTGTTTGCAATTTCCTTAATCCCCAAACATATGGAATCAAACATATGGCTAGTTTCGTAGCTTTCATTTTTTACAAAAATTATATCTTCATCTTTCAATAATTCTTTTATTTTATATCCTTGGTGTCCTATAACTATGACAATTCTGTTAATTCCTAATAGCTTGTAATTTTCAATTGTTGTTTCAATAACTGTCTTATCACCCATTGGCATCAGGGGCTTAAAGTCTTTCATACGGGAAGACATTCCTGCTGCTGCAATTAAAACACCTATTTTATACTTGTCCATAATTTCTTTCCTATTCACCATCCCTAACACTGAATTCATAGCTTTTTATTATTATGTCTCCACACTTAAGCATGTACTTACTTTCTCCATCATCAAACTTGTTTACATCTATAATATCTATAAAATCAAGGCTTCCAAATTCTTCTTCAAACCAATCGGTAAATTCATGAACCATGTCGCATTTACTTCCTCCATTTTAGCTTCTGCCTTCTCACTTATCATTATATTATATTTTCCGTCATTTTGCACTATTTCTTCGCACCAAATATCCTTCAGCATTTTTTTAACATATATTCTGTTATATACTGCCCTTCTGAAAGTGTAGTATTTTTATTAGTGAGTAATACAAAAAAATCACTTCCTCTGGTAAATTTTTAAGTTTTTCTATGTAGGGAAGTGATGGCATAATCATGTCTCTGTTGAACATGAGTTTCTTCAACTTAGCATTAGAAAGTTCTACATTTTGATACTATAATTATATATAAGTTCCATTGAAGCTTCAAGAATGTTATTGTTTACTTATATACTTTACTTTGAATCAATTTGTTAAAGAGCATTTTGGGAAACTATATAGATATACTTGCCAGATTATTGATTTTTGCTTTCCTCTTCTTCCATCTTCTTTAATCGTCTCCACAAGGTTGTAACACTTATTCCTAATTTTTCAGCCGCCAACGTTCTGTTTCCGTTAGTTTCTTTAAGAACATTTCTGATGGTTTCGTTTTCAATATGTCTTAAAACACCTTTGTTCCCATAGGGTGATGTAGACATCATAACCGATTCATCATTTTTCTTAATTAAATTTTCCAATATATCCGTTCCAAGTAAAACCTTTGTAGGAATATAGGGTATTCCCAAGGAACCGGCTAGGAATCTGTAGGTAAGGCTCAGGCCGCTAAATTCACGGGCATCAATAGTACCCTTTTCAAAAGCCTCATTAATCCTTTTTAGGTATTTCTCTTACGGCATCTGTTAAATTCATTATTTTACTCATATTATTTTGCCTCTACTACGGCTGAATCAGCTATTTTTGCACATCTGATGCCGCAGTTACCTCCATCTAATTCTACTGGAAGCAATTCAGGAGAAAGACCTAACTCACTTTCAATAGCACTCATAAACATATTAGCAATTGGACAGCTTAATGGTTGCGTACCCCTATCAATAAATGAATTACATATATTATAAAGACAACATTTTTTCATCTTAGCTCTGAACTCAATCTCATCTTGCCATATTTCAATATCCTCCAAGAATTTCTTTTCAACTAGCCATTTTTTTAATTCATCAATGTCATTGGCCTTTTCTCCCAGCTGGGATTTTATATAAGGAACGCCTGCTAAAGTTAATCTATATCTTGCCCCCTTGCCTCTTTCGTCATAGAATGCCTTTTGAATTTCATATAAGAGTTGATCTTTAAAATTATTTAAATCGCTCATTCCATATCCTCCTTTTAGTAATATTGCTCATTTCTATTATTCTTGGCAGTAAGCTACTCCTATTCTTCGTAGTAAGCTACTCCAAATTTTTCATTAAACACTAAATCTTTCAAAGGAATTCTAGGTCTTGGGTTGGGTATTCTTGCAGGTACTCCTATGGAAATAATAGCAAACAACTTATATTCATCGGTTATTTCGAAGTATTCCTTCATTCTAAGCTCATCCCTAATATCAATACAGGGAGCAACTAACCAACATGCACCTAATCCAAGGCTTGTTACTGTCAAGAGCATGTTTTCAATAGCTGCAGATGTATCAAAGGGGGCATCCCAAACATCTTTTTTACCTAGCACTATTATGTTTATATCTGCTTCACTTACAAATGCAGAAACATTTCCGGAAGTCAATTTCTTATATGCTGCAATCTTCTTTTCTTCATCCTTAAGATCTTTAAATCTTTCCTGCATTTGCTTACTGAGAAACTCACCGGTGAATCTTCTTCCGCTACCATGTTTTCCCACGTAAGACAAGAAGTTTTTACTTTCCTGGTCCTTTACTACGATAAATCTCCATGGCTGTGCATTTTCTCCTGAAGGTGCTTGTCTTGCACTTTCCAAAATAAGTCTCAAATCTTCTTCCGTAACCTTTTCATCAGTGTACTTTCTAATACTCCTGCGGTCTTTAATAACTTGAAAGAATGTGTCTTTTTTGTCTTGCATACTGCACTCTCCTTTACATATTTTTATATCATCACATAATCTAAGGATTATGTAAACGTTTCCCGATTCGATATCGTTTTCCTGTCTTTCTGATTATTGGGTAAATTTCTGAGATTTTTACTTGCACCTATTTATTATGCAAATTAAGTGCCATACAAGGTTCATTTTTTTATAAAAATAAACCTTGAATTACAGCACTATATCGTGAATTAAAACTTAAGAAGTATATGTTTATTTCATTTTGAAATAGAATTGTATTAAAAGTTGCATTTTAATCTTTAAAATTGAAAAGTTGTGTGAGAAAGTATATTATAGTCTTGAAATTTCATATTTATCCGCTATCTTATTTAATAATTCTACAACCTCGATGTCAATGGGAATTCCTTCCTTAATCCTCATATCCATCAAGTTGTGTTCAATCTCACCAGCCATAAATATTTCGTTATCTCCCTTGGGAGGAAGAGCTTTAATTTTATTGATTACTTTATCTACGTTACTTTTATATAGGTTAGGCTCTATAAAACTTGCAATATTTATTGCTACGAATACATGGCTGGTCTTAGCCGGACCGCTCATATCAGTAACTGTTTTAACTTCACCAGTCATGGCAGTATCCGTCAAAATACCTGTCAGTAAATCTATTATGAGAGATAATCCAGAGCCTTTAACGCCACCAATAGGAACTAAACTTCCTTTTAAGGCTTCATTTGGATCAGAGGTGGGATTACCATCCTTATCCAGCCCCCAATCCATAGGCATTTCTTTATTTTGCAATGCATACATTCGGATTTTTCCTCTAGCTACTGTTGACATGGACATGTCTAACACTATGGGCTTATTGTCTTTAGCTGGAACAGCAATAGTCAATGGATTTGTGCCAAGGAGGGGCGTCTTTGTTCCAAAAGGAGCGATTGCCGGTGAAGAATTAGTAATTACTAGACCAATCATGTCCTTTTCCAATGCCATCATAGAGTAGTAGGATGCAACTCCGAAATGATTGGAATTCTTTACCGCTACCATTCCGATACCATACAAACTTGCTATATCCATGGCCTTTTTCATAGCCTTGTAACCTGCAATTTGTCCCATACCATTATCTGCATCCAACAAAGAAACTGCCGCTGCCTGATTGTTGGTAAACTCCATGACAGCATTCTTGTTTATAAGACCTTTTTCCATCCTTTCAACGTAAGTAGGAAGCCTTACGATGCCATGGGAAGTAATATTTCTCATTTCCGCAAAAAGCAATGTGTCACTTATAATTTCAGCATCCCTTGAGTTAAAACCGGCTTTGATAAGGATGTTTATACAAAACTCATTCAGTACATCAATATCATATAATATTGGTCTGTCCACAATACCACCTCATTACACTGAATTTTATATTACAGTTGTGCCACTCCCGTGTCTCTTGCGGTCTGTGCAACTGCCTTCGCAACAGCTGGTCTCACTCTTTCATCAAAAGGCATGGGTATAATATAGTCTTCTGTAAGTTCTTCATCAGAAATAAGTTGTGCCAAAGCTTCAGCTGCTGCTATTTTCATTTCTTCATTAATTGTTTTTGCCCTGACATCAAAGGCGCCTCTGAATATTCCAGGAAAGGCAAGTACATTGTTTATTTGGTTAGGATAGTCGCTTCTACCAGTACCAACAACTTTAGCTCCAGCCTTTTTAGCTAATTCTGGATCTATTTCAGGAACTGGATTAGCCATTGCAAATATTATAGGATCCTTATTCATGCTTCTAACCATTTCTTCCGTAACTATATTTGCTTCCGACACACCTATAAATACGTCAGAACCTACAAGGGCATCGGCTAAAGTTCCTTGCTTATTATTTTTATTGGTAATCTCTGCTAATTCTTCTTTAGCCCAATTCATTCCTTTTTCTCTGCCCTTATAAATTATTCCTGTTCTATCTACAAGTAATAAATCCTTAACTCCTACATTAAGAATTATTTTTGCTATGGCAACACCTGCTGATCCAGCACCGTTAATTACCACAACCAAGTCTTCCATTTTTTTGCCTGTAACCCGCAGTGCATTCATTAATCCTGCCAAAGTTATTATTGCGGTACCGTGCTGATCATCATGGAAAACAGGAATTGATAGTCTTTCCTTAAGTTTATTTTCAATTTCAAAACATCTGGGAGCAGAAATATCCTCCAAGTTAATTCCCCCGAACACCGGCTCGATCATTTCTACTATTTTAACTATTTCATCTGGATCCTTTGTTTTAACACATATAGGAAAGGAATCCACACCACCGAACTCTTTAAATAAAACAGATTTTCCTTCCATAACTGGAATGGCCGCATAAGGTCCTATATCCCCTAGTCCCAGTACAGCGGAACCATCTGAAATTACCGCTACTAAGTTTCCTTTTGATGTATAGTCGTAAACAGCATTTACATCTTTATCTATTTCCTTGCAGGGTTCGGCAACACCAGGAGTGTAGGCTAAACTTAAACTTTCTTTATCCTTTACAGCTACCTTGCTCATTATATTTAATTTTCCCTGATTATCCTTGTGTAATTTTAATGCACTATCTCTTAATGACATATCATACCTTCCTTATACTATTTTGTATTTTTCTTTACCTATTCTATACAGGTCATTACCTTCCCTGTCAATTACTACGGTAACCGGAAAATTTTCAACTCTTAATTTATATATTGCTTCTGCTCCTAAGTCGGGAAATGCTATTACTTCAGACTCTTTTATAGCTTCCGCAAGTAATGCTCCTGCTCCACCTATGGCAGCAAAATAAACACAGTTGTATTTTCTTATTGCATCTACTACCTCCTTATTCCTGAGTCCCTTTCCGATCATTCCTTTTAATCCATGTTTCATTAATAAGGGGGCATATGCATCCATTCTGCCGCTAGTAGTGGGACCTGCGGAACCAATTACCTGTCCTGGTTTTGCTGGGCAAGGGCCTACATGGTAAATAGTCTGATTTTCAATGTCCATGGGAAGTCTTTCTCCCTTTCTAATTAATTCCACCAACCTTTTATGAGCCGCATCACGACCTGTATATATAATTCCGTTCAATAATACCCTGTCCCCTGCTTTAAGTTCATTTATTACTTCATCCGTTAAGGGAGTGTTTATTATTTTAGACATGTGCCACCTCCTAAATAATTGCTTCCTGATGCCTTGCCACATGGCACTGAATATTAATAGCAACAGGCATGCTTGCTATATGGGCCGGGAAAGTTTCAATGTTTACCGCCAAAGCAGTAGTCCTTCCCCCAAATCCCTGAGGACCTATACCTAATTTATTAATTTCTTCAAGTAATTCTTTTTCCAACTTGGCTATCTCAGGATTAGGATTATGTTGGCCGACAGTCCTTAGCAAGGCTTCTTTAGCAATTAAGGTAGTTTTTTCTATGGTACCTCCTATACCTATTCCCACAATAATCGGAGGACAAGGATTTGAACCAGCCTTATCAACGGTATCAATAACAAATTTCTTTATTCCTTCCACTCCATCTGAAGGTTTAAGCATGGCTAAAGCACTCATGTTCTCACTCCCGCCGCCCTTTGGTGCCAAAATGATCTTTACTTTATCCCCAGCTACTATCTTTGCATGTATTATTGCAGGAGTATTGTCCCCAGTATTTTTTCTTACAAGGAAGGGATCATCTACCGCTGACTTTCTCAAATATCCATTTTTGTATCCTCGCCTTACCCCTTCATTAATGGCCTCGTTTAAATCTC
>Ga0209537_1003658_pt1 | contig 13897 bp, 14 predicted proteins | sample BioPla4DNA1_FD_187698 | JGI IMG/M metagenome (GOLD analysis project Ga0209537, IMG submission 187698) | Biogas fermentation microbial communities from Germany - Plant 4 DNA1 (SPAdes) (version 2) | ecosystem: Engineered > Bioreactor > Anaerobic > Digestate | place: Bielefeld, North...
TTTATCTCTAAAATTTTTCCATACTCTTTTTATTATTTATGTTGAAGGCAACTACTTTTCTTAGCAAATCATAATTCACCTTATCTGTCCATCTAATTCTAAACAAAAGCTTTGTATAATCCATTACATAAAATTTCAATATATCCTCTTTTTGCTATTGTAGCCTTCCATTCTTCTGGTATAGATTCATACCCATATTTTATACCAGCTAATCCACCTGCTACTGCTCCTACTGTATCTGTATCATTTCCCAGATTCATAGCCTTTAAGATACAGGATTTATAGTCTTCAGTATTTAATAAGCACCAAATGGCTGCAACAGATACATAAATACCGGCACTTAATTCTGGGATTAAACATAGCATCAACTCCTATATCTTTCATACCTCTTAAAATAGGGGCAAGTAATTTAGACTCTATTTTTTATTCATAACCATACATCCAATTTACAATATTTTACTATAATACCCGTTTGTTATTCAAGGTATATAAGAAGGAGAACCTCCCTCCTGCCTTATAAAAAAACCAAGCCTTAAACTTTAATTAAGGCTTGGTAGTAAATTTTTAATCTTGGTCAGGGAAATTATCACAAACATCACTAGGTGCTTGGCAGGGTTCACAAGGCTTTTCTTTATTATCTATTATATGGTTGTCAATGCCTCTGTCATCTATATTATCAGGAATATTACATACCAGTTTATTATCCATTACAAGGTTGCCTATAGCGGAGGTAGTAAAGAGGGAAAATCCAGTGTCTCCATTATAGGCTATTTTATTACCTAAGAGGATACTATATTGGGTGGCCAGATTCATGCCCTCCCTGTGATTTCCTACTATTTTGTTTTGGGCTGCAAAGAAGTTATCATATAGAGCAATTATGGCAAGGGCAGCCAGCTTAGCAGATGTGAGCCTGTTTCCAATAGCCATGGAGCCATTGCCACTTTGAACCAATATTCCCAGAACATTATCAGAAAGGTTATTTAAAACTAGATTGTTGCTGCCAAATATATTAAACCCTTCACCCCTGTTGCCTATAGTAGTATTAGCTATGAAGGCATTATTGCTTTCAGAGGAAAAAACTGTTTCAAAGGCATGGCTTGCACATTCCTTGACAGTATTTTCTATAAGCCAGTTGCTTTGGCTTCCCAGGGTTAATCTTATGCCTTCAAAGCAATTACACACACTATTTCTCCAGACCAGATTGTTACTGGAGCCTACTATTTCTATGCCAGCAGCCATCATGTGGTTAATTGTGTTGTTTATAAGTCTATTACCGGAGGCAGCTTGAACTAATATGCCACTGGCCCTATAGTATCTCATTTTAATGCCCTCTAATAGGACTCCGCTTACCCCTGACAGTACAAAGGCTGATAAAAGAATACTTCTACCATCAAAGATTACTCCTGGCCCCTGGGCTACAATCCTAATATTATCCTTCATAACATTTACACTTTGAAAGTATATGCCTTCCTCTAGCAGGACTACATCCCCTTCTCCTACCCTATCTGAGGCTATTAGGCTTGTAATATCCATGTGGGGATTTACCTTAATTACTGCCACGACCACACTTCCTTTCCTTATCTTGACAATGGCCACAAATATCCTCTGGAGATTGGCAAGGTTCACAAGGCCTATCTGTATTGTCTATAAGATTATTGTCTGAACCACTGTCCACCATATTTTGGGGAATATTGCATACCAGCTTACTGCCCTTAACTAGATTTGCCCTGGAGGCTGTAGCCAGGGTTATGCCAGTATCTGCATTATAGGATGATTCATTGTTTAAGAAGATACCAAATTCCCCAATAATATTTATGCCTATTCTTCCATTACACTCAAGCTGGTTTTCTCCTGCAAAATAATTTTGGTATTCATTAAATACTGTAAAGGCATTTAATCTAGTAGCCTGTATCCTATTTCCTATGGCCAGGGAATGGCTGCCATCAAATACTGATACCCCTTGATCATTATCAATTGACAGATTATCCATTAATAGATTGTTGGAACCAATCATAGTAAAGCCATTGCCCCTACTTCCTATGGCCTTGTTGGATATAAAGGCATTGTTAACTGCAGTAGCCTGGAATATTGAAAAGGCAGTAGAAAAGCATTCCCTGACAGTATTGTCTATAATCCAGTTGCTTATGCTACCAGAACCTAATCTTATACCACTACGGCAATCTTGTATATGATTTTTCCAAATTAAATTGGCAGTAGAGCCTATAATGTCTATGGCAAAATCCACCATATTATTAATCCTATTATTTAGGATTCTGTTAGCTGAACCAGCCTGAATAAATATGCCGTCATCCCTATAGTGCCTTATATGAATGCCCTCTATGACCACTCCCACTACATTTAACAGGCTAAAGGCTGTAAAGAGGGTGGCCTTACCATCAAAGATGACCTCTGATCCCTTGGCTACAAGGCGGATGTTATTTTTTCTAATAGTAACAGTTTGAAAGTATATACCTTCCTCCAATAGAAGCACATCCCCTTCATTTACATCGCCAGAGGCAATAAGAGCAGAAATGTTTGTCTGGGGTGTTACCTCAATTACTGCCATAAATCCACTTCCCTTCATAAAATATAATAGGCTTGTTCAATAATAATATATTCCTTAAAGGATAAGCTGTGACAAGCCTTGGAAGAAAGTTTTTACTTTCTCTGTCTGGAACTCATAATTTAAATTTGGTAAGGGGACTTTTTTTATGCTAATATATGTATGGAGTCTTTACAGGCTTATAAGTATATGTCAATAAGGTAGAGGATATATAGTAGACATTAAGGGGGAAAAATAATTTGACTGAAGGAAAAATTTCAAAAAAGATAATATTGTTTGCATTACCAATCTTTCTAGGTGCACTATTTCAACAGCTTTACAATATTGTAGACTCCCTGGTAGTTGGTAATGTACTGGGCAAGGAAGCCCTTGCTGCTGTTAGCTCTACTGGCAGCCTAATATTTTTAATTGTAGGCTTTATAAATGGAATATTTGTTGGAGCATCAGTTGTAATCTCCCATTACTTTGGGGCAGAAGATGAGGAAAAACTTTCCATTGCTGTTCACACTACCATTGCCTTTGGTTTTATGGCTGGAATTTTAATCACCCTAGTTGGAGTAGGACTGACACCCTTCTTTTTAAGGTTAATGAAAACACCTGCTGATGTATTTGGCAATGCAGTAACATACCTGCGCCTGTATTTTGCTGGAGGCCTTGCCATTGTAATGTACAATGCCTGTATGAGTATATTTCAGGCAATAGGTGACAGCAAACGTCCACTCTATTATCTAATTGTAGCTGCAATTATAAATGTGGTATTAGACATACTCTTTATAGCAGTATATGACTTTGGTATAGCTGGAGCAGCCATAGCCACAGTAATTTCTCAATTTGTCAGTGCTTTTCTTGCATTTGTTAAGCTTACAAGGATTAATGATTGTTATAAAATACATATAAAGCAAATAAAAATTAACTTTAATATGCTTAAAAGACTAATGAAGATGGGTATACCAACTGGAGTTCAAAACTCTGTAATTTCCTTTGCCAATGTCATAGTTCAGTCCAATATTAATAGCTTTGGTTCTGTTGCCATGGCAGGCAGTGGCAGCTACTCAAAGCTTGAAAGATTTGCCTTTATTCCAATTACCAGCTTTAGTATTGCCCTTACAACCTTTATTGGTCAAAATCTGGGAGCAAAAAAATATGAACGAGCTAAAAAGGGTGCTCGTTTTGGACTTATAGCCGGTGTTTCCTTGGCAGAAATCATTGGTATTTTAATATGGATATTTGCACCTAAACTAATTGGCTTTTTCAGCTCTGAAGCAGAGGTTATAAGGCATGGAGTTATGAATGCCAGGACTGTAAGCCTCTTTTACTTTTTACTAGCCCTTTCCCATTGCCTGTCTGGCATACTCCGTGGAGCTGGAAAAACCAGTGTACCCATGTATGTTATGCTTATAAGCTGGTGCTTGATAAGGATAAGCTATATCACAATAGCAGTTAGAATATTGCCAGATATAAGGGTTGTTTACTGGGCTTATCCATTAACCTGGACCATTAGTACAATTATATTCCTTATATACTATAAAAAGTCCAAATGGCTAATGGCCTATGAAGAAGCTTAGTTAAACCAAGATGAAACAAAAAGGCAAAGCCTGTTAATACACTAGTAAAGGCATTGCCTTTTTCAGTTTCTTTATTTTTGTTGTTCTGTATATTTAGGAAAATATAGTGGCAATCCTCGATAATTCAATTAACTATTCTATTTTTTGTCTAGAATTCCTTCCTTATTGCTAATAATCTTTAAAATTACCGCAAATAAGCTAAGATATTTGGAATTTTCCGCCATTACAGTTACTTTACAATAAATCCAATCATTGATAAAGTTTTGTTGAAAGGAGTGATTTCATGAAAATAGATTTTCATGTCCATGTAACACCACCTGATATTATCAAAGATTGGAAAAAAATAGCTGAGAAGGAACTATACTTTAAGCTTCTAAGTGAAAGTCCAGTGAATAAATTTGCCACTGTAGAGGATGTTGTAGTGGAGCTGGATAATTCCAAGGTGGATAAGGCTGTTATATTTGGTTTTGCTTTTAGAGATATGGGGCTGTGCAGATATGTTAATGACTATGTAGCAGATGCCATTAAAAGATATTCGAATAAGCTTATTGGATATATGGTACTAGATCCTACATCTGATAAAATGGAAAAGGAAATAGACAGGTGTATGTATTTAGGCTTAAAGGGGGTTGGAGAACTGTTTCCTTATGGGCAAGAATTTGATATCACAGATACAAAGCAAATGTCATCTTTATGTAATTATTGCATAGAAAGGGATTTACCTGTCATGATCCATACCAATGAGGCTGTAGGACATTATTATAGTGGGAAGACCAACACTACTGCCGTAGAAGCAAGTATATTTGCACAAAACTATCCAGACCTTAAAATCATACTTGCCCATTGGGGCGGTGGCCTACTCTTTTATGAATTAATGCCAGAGATACGAAGGCAAAATAAAAATGTATATTATGATACAGCAGCATCACCTTTCTTGTATGATAAAAAAATATATAAAGTAGCTAAAGAAATAGGGATTTTGGATAAAGTATTGTTTGGGAGTGACTACCCATTAATACCTATGAAAAGATACCTTAAGGAGATTGCTATCTCAGGTTTAAATGACATGGAGCAGGCCCTTGTATGTGGGGAAAATGCTAAAGATTTGTTGAAATTATAAAAAGATACATAATAAGGAGGGCCAGTTAGGATATTTACTATAAGTCCTAACTGGCGCTAAATAGAATTATTCTACTGCTTCTTCAGTTATCTCCTCTACTACCTTCTCCTTCATCTTTTCTATAAGCTCTAATACCCCAGCTTCTATTTTTTTAAGGTCTTCTTCCTTTGGAGCTCCTTCAAACTCCACAGACTCAATAAAATCCCACTTCATTTTATTTCTTTCCATTATTTCATGAAGCTCCCTTTCTGCTCCACCAGACCATCCATATGATCCAAATCTGAATGCTAGCTTGTTTGTAATCCTCTTTCTGCCAATCTCATTTAAAGCTGCTGCAACAGGTGGAAATAGCTTGTATTCATAAGTAGGTGCTGCAATAATTATGCCTGCAGATTTAAAAACAGTGGCAATCATTTCACTATCACTTTCTAAAGGCATTTCTAGCTTGTTGTATTTAACCCCTTCTCTTTGAAGTATGCCTTCAACAAAATCAACTGCCCTGGCAGTCATTCCATACATGGATCCCCATAATATAGTAACTTCGTTCTTGCCTGCCCCTTCAGCATATAGGGAAAACCTGTAATAATCATCTATTATTTTTTGGGGATTTTTTCTGTAAACCGGACCATGTCCAGGAGCTATGATGTTAATTTCCAATGTTTTTGCTTTCTCAATTGCCTTTCTTATACTTGATGTAAAGGTTGTCATTACATTAGAATAATACCTGATGCCTTCAAATTCAAAAAATTCAATTTCTTCAGATGTCAGTTCATCATCAAAGCAATGTTCCTCCATCCTTCCAAATACTCCAAACATATCACAGGAGAATAGAGTTTTTGTATCATGTTCATAGGTATACATGGTCTCTGGCCAGTGAACATTTGGAACTGGATAGAAGCTTAGTACCTTCCCCTTCCCAAGATCTAAGGTGTCTCCTTCCTTAACAACTCTTATCTTGTCTTCACCATAAAAGGAAGAAACCATCTTAGCAGCCCTATCAGTGCATATTACTGTAAAATCATCTTTAACTTTTCTAAAGTTTTCAATCCAGCCAGAATGATCGGGTTCCATGTGATTGACAATTAAATAATCAATGTCTTGTGGATCAATGCCTATTTCCTCCAAGTTTTTGTAAAGGGTTTCAGGTACCCCATCCCAGCCAATTACACCATCAATTATGGCAGTCTTGTCCCCCTGTACAATATAGGAATTAAGCGTAACTCCATTTGCAATCTCCCAAATTCCCTCAAATAATATGTCCTCAACATTCATAGTAAACATATATACTCCCTCTGCAATTTTAAACTTTTTCATAGCTCCACCTCCTTTATATATTTTACCACAAAATGATATGCTTCCTACAATTTCATCATTGTTTTATAAAATATTCTTTGAAACTGCAGATATAAAGACTTCCATTTTAGCAACAGTTTAATTCATGATTGTCCCCCAAAGTATAAAGCTATTGAAGCAGATATCTCTTGTAATATGCACCAGAGAATTGCTCTCTTCCTATTTGATTGTTCATTATGAAATCATTATGACTAAATCTTAATAGGTTCAATAAAGGTTCCTTAGTATGTTGATATGCTATTGATCCTACTTTATTACAATATAATATGTATTAATTATATTGAAATAATAGAATCACATACTATGAGTTTCCTGTAAAGGCTTATACTAATTAATCTTTCCCAGACCAACCATACTCCCCTTTTAGTTCTACAAATCGAACCTTTCCAAATGTTTCCATTTTAATTTGCCCATGGTCTTCCTTGGTAATAAGTTTAAGTTCCTGTAAATGGCGTGGCCCTATTGGAATAACCATCCTGCCTCCATTTGCCAGTTGTTCAACTAACTTATCAGGCAAGACACCTGCTGCTGCAGTTACCATAATCCTGTCATAGGGGGCATATTCTTGCCATCCCTTGCTCCCGTCCCCAACCTTAAAATAAATATTTGAAAAACCCAATTCCTCCAGCCTCTTTTTAGCCTTTTTCATTAATTCTTCAATCCTTTCAACTGTATAAACCTTGGCAGACATTTTTGCAAGAATGGCTGTCTGATAGCCTGAACCTGTCCCAATCTCCAAAACCTTACTATCCTTTTCAGGTGCCAGAAGCCTGGTCATGTACAGTACAAGACTTGGCTGGGAGATTGTTTGTCCAAAACCTATAGGCAAGGGCTCGTCTAGATCTGCATACTTTTTCATAATGCCTTCCACAAAGAAAGAACGATTCAATAAACGAAAGTATCTTTCAAGCTCTTTCAGATCCATTCCTTCTCACCTCAGTTCTCAGTAAACCACAGGGATGGTTATCTTAATTTTCTGCATCAGGCCTGGAATCTGCTTTTAATTTTAACTTTGGTCTAAATGGCGAGGTTTTTAAATACATTGATAGGAGGGATTTTATAGTTTCAAAAACAAAGGCCTTGGTTTCTGAGTCTATACCCTTTATGGTTTTCATGGCTATAACTGCCTTCTTACGCCAATCTTCAGTAAAATCACTGAAATTAACTACACCCATGGATTCAAAAACACCAAAAAGGGTACTCACAAATAGTTCCCTTTTTTCATCATCCAATGACGAAAGCCACTGATTAATTACCATGTTGACATGTTTTGCCCCTCCAGTAATATCCTCTACATACTCAAAATCATCTTTATCAATTACCCATGAAAAGGGATTATGCTGCATTATCCAAAATTCCTTACTTTTTACTACATAATAATCTTCCTGATGATGAAGTAGCATTCCTACTAAAGAGGATTGAGGCAAAGTTTTATGTATCCTTCCCTTAATCTTTTTATATTTTTCACTTGAAAATACCTCTTCCTTAAAACCAGGACCATCATGGCTATAAACTGTTATAATTCTGTCTTGAACTGCTGGATGGCACTCCATGGCAGAAAAAACTGCAATATTTCCTCCCTTAGAATGCCCTCCCACCATTAGCTTATGTGAAAAGCGTTCAGCCACAGCATTCAAGTATGAAAGGCCCTCCAGCTGTGAAGGTATGGGAGAGATAAAGGCCATATTAAAATCTTCCTTCCAGCCGACAATAGTCATGTCTGTACCCCGATAGGCAATATAAGCGGTCTTATCATCAAGCAGATAGGTTATAGCTGCAAATTGCTTCTCATCATCTATATTAACGCTATCTGAATAACAACACATTTTAATGTCCCGAAATCTTGGACTCATCCCCATAGCAATCAAAAACCTGCGATTACTTTCTGGATCCCATGTATTATTCAACATATGTGGGATATACTCTGCCTTTAATAGATCTCCAATTCTTACAGGAGTTTTATCATCTGTAAGCCCAGGTACTATATTGTTAAAATTAAGATAAGCAAATTGAGATAAAACCAAGCTATCTACCGGATTAAACTTGGAACTTTTAAAATCTTCCATCTTTCTTTCAACATAGTCTACAATATTCATGCCTTATCCCTCCCCATATAATTTATACCCATATATTTTATTACAGGAAACAAATTCAATACCCTTGGTTATATGCCAAGGGTATTTTTTCTGTTTTACTTTAAAAGCAGTTCAAGTTTTATTTGCCTATAGCCATATTTAAATCCATTAAAATGTGCTGTAAGCCTATTAATTGATTTTTGATTTCATCATATTTTTTAGATAATATTTCTTCATCCAATATAACATCTGTCTTCTCTATTAGGGCTTCAAATTGATTATATGCTGCTTCTAATTCTTTCTCTATATCAGCCTTAAGCATTGATGGCAAGATTTGCCCCTGGCTAGTTAATTCTACTTCGGACTTTTCTATATTAAAGCTATCTCCTAAGTTTGGTATTATGGTTTCTATGCCATATAACCTTTTGATTTGATCTGATAAGGCTGTGGCAGGTCCTTCTTCTCCATGAACTATAAATATCTTTTTAGGTTTTTTCCTAAACCTTCCTATCCATCTTAGTAAGGTAGGTTGGTCTGCATGGCCTGAAAATCCCTTTAAGTCATAGATTTCTGCCTTAACCTTTATTTCTTCACCTAAAATATTCACCCTTTTTTTCCCATCCAATAGAATCCTGCCTAAGGTTCCTTCTGCCTGATAGCCTACAAATACCAGGGAATTTTTCTCATCCCAAAGGTTGTGCTTTAAATGGTGTCTGATCCTACCTGCTGTTGCCATTCCACTAGATGAGATTATGACCTTAGGAAACTTATATTTGTTTAAGGCCATGGATTCTTCCTGGCTCTTAACATATCTTAAGTTTCCAAATTCAAAGGGATTGTCACCACTAAGCACAAGTTCCCTTGCCTCATCATCAAAGCTACCAGAATTTCTTTTAAAAGCCTCGGTAGCTTCTACTGCCATTGGGCTGTCCACATAAATGGGAATTTTCATATATTCTTCTAGACTAGGATTTTGCTCATAATATTTATTAAGATAATATATAAGTTCTTGAGTCCTGCCTACTGCAAAAGAAGGAATGATAACTGTTCCTCCCTTAAGTACAGTTTTGTTTATTATATCTATCAGCTTTTCTGTACTTTCCTCAATGTTTTCATGTACAGTATCTCCATAGGTAGATTCTATAATCAGATAATCGGCTTCTTCTATAAACTCTGGATCCCTAATTATAGGCCTATTGGGCATGCCTAGGTCTCCAGAAAAGACTATTTTAATCTCTTCACCATCCTCCTTAATCCACATTTCCAGTATGCTGGAGCCTAATATATGGCCTGCATCCCTGAATCTAATTTGTATATTATCATTTATTTTTATCCTTTGGTTGTAAAAGTAGGGTTCAAAATATCTTAAGCTATATTCTGCATCTTCCATTGTATATAGTGGCTCTATAAGTTCTTTACCTGCTCTTTGTCTCTTTCTATTTTCCCACTCCACATCTGCTTCCTGTATTTTAGCACTATCTATTAACATTATTTTACAAAGATCGTAGGTAGGACTAGTTGTAATTATACGACCCCTAAAGCCTTCCTTTACTAGTTTTGGTATCCTACCACTGTGATCTATATGGGCATGGGTTAAGAATAAAAAATCAATCTCCTTTGGGTCATAGGGAAAATCTTCATAATTTAGACTTTCAGTTTCCTTATTACCTTGAAACATACCACAGTCTATTAGTATATTATATTTATTAGTTTGCAAAAGATAATTTGAACCTGTTACTATTTTTGCAGCTCCAAAAAACTTAATATTCATGATCCAACCTCCCACTATATTCGCTAATTTTACTATATATGATACTCCCATATAATTCCATATCCTCTTCTTTATGTGTTTTTTGTTTACCCATATTAATATCTACTCACACAAAGGATAATAGTAAAAATCCCCCTTCCTTCAAAGCGGGATACCTTAATTCTAAAAACTTTATTTAAATATCATGCATTTTTGGTAACGATATTAAAAAAGTAACTGAAATCAATATCATTGCTGTAAGAATGGTCCCTGCCCCTGCTGGGTCACTGATTGTGATACGCATATTTTTCTGATCATCCAGTATAAACTGCAAGGCTTCCACCCCAGAAAGCCCCTCCAGTTTACTCTTCACCCCTTCTATAGCAGATTTTTGTCTTTGGACATAGGCGTCAATCTCAGTTTCATCCCCACGTAAATAGCTACTTATAGCCTGCCAAATAATGGCCCATCTGCCTTCAAGAGCAATGGCATTGCTAGGTCCTTTTGGTATATTCTTTATATATTCCTTTCTTTTAATTATGTCTTTCAAGGTATTATGCATCAGTGGATCCTTAATCCTAGTTTCCGACAAATGAGCCCTGCGTCCTTTTATAGTTCCAAAATCATATGTGATATCTGCATACATTCGTCCATCTAGTTCAAAAAAACTATAAAATCCTGATTTTTTCAGCATGGATAATCCTAAAAGGGTACACGGTAGTAATGGGCCTAGTTTGAACGATAGAAAAAACATTTCTATTAAAAACCATTCTATATCTTGCTCACAACCGAAAGCTTCTTCAATACGATTACCTAACTCTGCCAACTCCAATATATGCTTTTCTTCAAGTGGTAAATCGTCTTCACCATCACTTACTTTTTGTAATTTACCTTGGCGTAGTTTCCAAACAAAGGGATTTTTTCGCCCTAATATTAAATCCTCACCTAAACCTTTGACAGCCTCAATAACAGTTGTAAAACGGTCTGAAGTCATTGGGTCGGCGGTAAACAGATCCAGATACTTTTGAATTAACCATTTTTGTACAACCACTGCCATTGTAACTTTTTCATGAGGAAATCCATTTTTAATACGGTAAGCAACTGCCCGTTCATTAAAGAGTGAAGCCCAACATTTGATAATGGAATTACAGATTTTTTCAATACCCGTCACATTTAAAAATGTATCTTGCTATCAAGCAAAGGAAGCTCCGGGTAAATCCTCAGCGGTAGCACTGGAGCACACCGTATATGGAATCGTATTTCCATGCTTTGTTAGTGCTTTACTGATTTCTTCCATAATCTCAATAGGAAAGTTAATCTTTTCAATTTCTTGTCTTATTCGTTTGCTTAGCTGCAATATGTTTTCAGTCTGATCTGCTGTAACTTCTTTTATCAGGTAAAGCAATTTTTTTACTTCAGGCAAGGATAAAACAAAATCCATATAAGCTTGAGCACTAACAATGAATCCATCTGGAACAGGAATACCTGGGATACTGCTAAGCTTAGCCAAATTAGCACCTTTCCCTCCAGATAAAGACAGTTCACAGGCTCTATTGTCTTTTAGGTCAACAATGTATTATCCTACCCGTCATCCCTCCTAAAATTAAATTACTTGTAAAGGAAATTATTTATCCACGATTACTCCCTCCCGCATAATTTTAATGGCTATATCCAATCTTGTCATAAATTTATCTTCATCCAGACTAACCTTGTAAAAATTCATTAAAACAAAATTGTAAAACATATCTATCATTACATCTGCATCTATTTCTGGTTTTATTACTCCTCGCTTCTTATCACGTTCAATTATTTGTTTCCAAGGCTTGGTAGAATCACCACGAAGCTTTCTAATAAATTCACTGTCATCCATTTCTTGAAATATAGCAATCTGTGCATAGTCTGGATTATATTTTCCTAATTCAATAAATGCCATAATTTTTTCCTTAATTGTGTCGAAGAAGTCTCCATCTACATCTTCTACACCCACTTGTTTCAGGGCATCCCATTTGTATTTTGAAATTTCCTCAATAACATAGAGATAAAGATCTTCTTTACCATCAAAGTATTGATAGAAGCTACCCCATGGTATTTTGGCAGCTTTAACAATTTGATTAAGAGATGCTTCACTGAATTTGCGGGTTGCAAATTCTCGAACATCCGCCTTAAATATTTTCTGCCTCTTTTCTTCATTTAAATTATAGAAGGTTTTCTTTGGCATAACCTGCACCTCCTCCCTAATAATACGAGAAGCCTCTCATGTTTTTGTTATACTATAATATATAAAAAATGAGAATATTCTCATATGAGAGTATTCTCATTTTTTAATGATTTTTAATAGTTATTTTCTTAATGAAAAAATTCTATTCATAAAAAAATTATTAAAAAATCACAACTATGAATAGGATTCCCTTCTTTTTACAGCTGGTTACAAATGCAAATTATATTTCTTATACTTCTATTTATAGCATTTATTTGCCCTCTCCATAATTTCCTTTATTATGGATGTCTTGGCATCTGCATAGTGCTGAACATGTCGCCAATTATTTTTTGCCAAACTTTGCTTAACTTGTGCATATTTATCTCTGTCGGCTTTATTAGATCTCAACCAATCACGAAAGCGAAGCATTCTATCAATCTCAGATGCACCTATACTAAATACGTGTAGGTTGATATCTGTATCAGGCCCTTTAAACATACGGTGCTCAAACCATTCTGGTTCTCGAATTCTTAGTATATAACCAGCGGCCTCCAATTGTGGAATATAGGATGACTCATCAGCTGAATCTTCCACAACCAGCAATATATCTATTATGGGTTTTGCACACAGTCCTGGTACTGAAGTTGAGCCAACATGTTCAATTTGCAAAGCTTTGCTACCTAGTAATGAACCAAGCCTTTTAGCTTCTCGTTCAAACAGTTCAGGCCAAGTAGGATCATATTCCACAATAGTAATCGGTGCATTGTGAGCTTTTAGTTCACCCACCGTAAGGCTTTGAAGTTCTTCATCACTCCTGAGTGTGGAGTTTTTTTCAGATCTCATATTGTGCCACTCCCTTAGATTTAGTAAGCTTACTATTTCTGTCTAATCCATTTCTTTTACAGTAACCCCTAACTGAATCTCTTGACAAGCCAAGTTCCTGTACTATTTGCTTAGATATTAAAGTATAATAGTCTTCTTGCCTAATTATTGCCTTAATAAGTAAGCTTATTTCTATTGGAATAGGCTTATTTATTATCCGTCAGTGGCCAACTGCACTTCATATATAAGTATTCATCCTTTAATTCAGCAGAAAGCTTTCCATTCATTTTATCCATTAAACTCTTTGCAATAGATAGGCCTAATCCTGTCCCTTTACCTGACCGAGTTTGATCTGCCATGTAAAATCTATCAAAAAATAATTCAACATCCTTCTCTGTTAAATTTTCCGCATCATTGCTTATAGTTAAATCTACAGTTGTTTTCGACTTTTC
>Ga0209537_1003659_pt1 | contig 13892 bp, 12 predicted proteins | sample BioPla4DNA1_FD_187698 | JGI IMG/M metagenome (GOLD analysis project Ga0209537, IMG submission 187698) | Biogas fermentation microbial communities from Germany - Plant 4 DNA1 (SPAdes) (version 2) | ecosystem: Engineered > Bioreactor > Anaerobic > Digestate | place: Bielefeld, North...
CCCGGGATGGTGAAGAGAGGCTTCCTATTCAAGAAGATGAAACAGCTCTGATAAACTATGCCCTCTGGCACCATTATCAGTGCTTCAGAGACTTCGAGGAAATAGCCCCTTTTTACTGGAGCCTGATCAAAAGAATCGGCGATTTTTTGCTCAGCTATCGAGATCCCGATTCAGGACTCCCTTTACCCAGTTTTGATCTCTGGGAGGAACGAAGGGGTGTGTTCAGTTTTACCGCAGCCACTGTTTATGCCGGGCTTAATGCTGCTGCGAATTTCGCTGATCTCTTCGGTGATCCTGAGAGCAGTGAGCGTTACCGGCAGGGAGCCGCAGAGCTAAGGGAGGGGATGGAGCGCTACCTTTATCATCAAGAATTGGGCCGTTTCCTGCGGGGTATTTACTACAGCCATAAAAAAGGAAAGGTGGAGCTGATACCGGACTTTACTTTGGATTCCAGCCTTTATGGTCTGTTTGGCTTTGGTGTTTTTCCAGCTGATGACCCACGGGTGATCAGAACCATGGAGGCTGTAAGGGATGGATTGAAGGTAAATACCTGGGTGGGAGGACTTGCCCGTTATTCCGGGGATTGGTATTACCGGATGAGTGATGATCTTGAAAATGTCCCAGGCAGTCCCTGGATCATCACTACTCTCTGGCTGGCTGAGTGGTATACTGCAGTGGCCAAATCAAAAGAAGAACTGCTGCCAGCCAGGCTGCTTTTGGAGTGGGCTGCAGATCGAGCTTTAGGGAGCGGTGTTCTAGCAGAGCAGTTCCACCCCTACACAGGTGAACCCTTATCTGTGGCTCCTCTCACCTGGTCCCACAGCACTTTTATCCTGGCTGTGGCCAACTATCTGGAAAAATGGCAAACCCTCCCCTGACCGATCACCGGGACAGGTTGACCGCGCGATCAGGGGGACAGGTTGACCGATCGGGCCCGATCACCGGGACTGTCCCGCCGCGCGAGCCGATTGAGAAGCATTTCCTCTGATCAGAGTTTATCCCTGCCGCTTGCGACAACAGTCAAGGGGACAAGTAATTTGACTTACTGCTGTGACATGTGCGCATGATGACGCGACCCCCGTCCCCGTGTCACAGTCACATGACGCGACCCCCGTCCCCGTGTCACACCCTTGTTATAGGGTGATAGGCACCTTTATTGGCACTTTTAGATGATTTACACCCCTTCATTGTAGTGTTAAAATGTTTTTAGTCATGCAAGATTAGATAGGGGGGTTAGCATGACAGTTGCTCGGGAAATCAGGATCGAAGGGGTGGTCCAAGGTGTGGGATTTCGCCCCTTTGTCTTTAGGCTGGCCAGTGAATTCGGGATCAAGGGCTGGGTTTTGAACTCTTCTGAGGGTGTCACCATTTGGGCTGAGGCTGAGGAAGAGGTGATCGATGGCTTTTACCGGGAGATTCTTGCTCATCCGCCAAAACTGGCCATCATCGTCAACCACAGCATAGAACCCAGGGAGATAAAGGGTTATGATCACTTTTTTATTAAACACAGTGAAAGAAGTGACCACAAGGATGTGATCATCTCCCCTGATGTGAGCACTTGTGATGATTGCTTTAGGGAGATAACGGATCCCAATGATCGCCGCTATCACTACCCCTTTACCAACTGCACCAACTGCGGCCCACGTTTTACAATTATTATGGATGTGCCCTATGACCGGGATAAGACCACTATGCGGGATTTTCCTATGTGTCCTGATTGTGCCCGGGAGTTTCATGACCCAATGTTCAGGCGCTTTCATGCTCAGCCTAACTGCTGCCCTAAATGCGGGCCCCAGACAACACTGCGGGACCTGGAGGGGAATGTTTATCCAGGGCTCGGGCATGAATTTCTCAAAGAGGGCAAGATAATGGCTGTTAAAGGGTTGGGTGGGTTTCACCTGGTTTGTGATGCCATCAATAGGGAGTCGGTGACAGCTTTGAGAAAGCGAAAAATAAGGGAGTTCAAGCCTTTTGCTGTTATGTGCAAAGATTTGGATGTTGTGAAAAGGTACTGCCATCTCTCACCACAGGAGGCAGAACTGCTGGAAAGCCCGGCACACCCAATAGTGATCCTGAAGCGGCGCCATCTTGATGATCTGCCCCCTGAGATCGCTCCGGGGATCCACACCCTTGGTGTGATGCTTCCTTATACACCCCTGCATTATCTTCTTTTTGCTGAGGGGTTGGAGATTCTGGTGATGACCAGTGCCAATATCAGTGATGACCCACTGATCATAGATAATGATGAAGCACTGAAAAAGTTAAAAGGTATCGCTGATTATTTTCTGATGCACAACCGGAATATTTATAACCGCTGTGATGATTCGGTAACAGCTGTTGTGGGTGGGGATGTGCAGTTCTACCGCCGTGCCCGGGGTTATGTGCCTCTCCCTGTTGATCTGCCTGTGGATCCTCCAGGTGTAATTCTGGGTTGTGGTGGTGATTTAAAAAGCACCTTTTGTATGACTAAAGGGAGGGGGGCTTATCTCAGCCAGCATTTAGGGGATATCAACCACTACGGAAACTACCAGCAGTTTTTATATACTATTCCCCGCTTTGAAAAAATGCTGGATGTTAAACCGGAGATTGTTGTTTATGATCTCCACCCAGATTATATGGCAACCCGCTGGGCCAAAGCTCTGCAGGGGTTGCGGAAGATAGGTGTGCAGCACCACCAGGCTCATATGGCCAGCTGTATGGCTGAAAACCAGGTAACAGAGCCTGCTCTAGGAGTTGTCTGCGATGGAACAGGATATGGCCTGGATGGTGCCATCTGGGGTTTTGAGTTTTTTGCCGGCACACCGGATAGCCTGGAAAGGATGGCTCATCTTGCGTATATGCCTCTACCGGGAGAGATTACTATCAAACATCCATCAAGGATGGCTTTTACCTATCTATATGAAATATTTGGTGATGCCGGTTTGCAGTATGCTCAAAGCTATCTGACCGCATTATCCGGTGAGGAACAGCAGGTGCTTGTGAAACAATTGGAGAATAGATTCAATACGGTTTTAACCTCCAGCTGCGGCCGCCTGTTCGATGCTGTATCCGCACTGCTGGGGATCTGCACCAGAGTCCAGTACGAAGGGCAGGCTGCCATTGAGCTGGAAACACAAGCAGATATCGATGATGCGGTTCCCTATAGTTTCGATTTGAACACCGGTAGCAGGCCTTATACACTGGGTGTGTGCAGCACTTTTCAGGAGATCTTGGGGGATCTCCGGCACAATATACCGGTCTCAATTATCGCTGGAAGGTTTCACAGCACAATTGCCGAAATGATCATTAAGGTTTTAGAAAGGATGCGGGAGGATACAGGGCTGAGTGTTGTGGCTTTGAGCGGTGGAGTGTTTCAGAATAGACTGCTCTATCTCCTGCTTAACAGGAGACTGGAGGAACAGGGTTTTGAGGTGCTTTCTCACCGGAAGGTTCCGACCAATGACGGTGGTCTGTCACTGGGACAAGTTTATATTGCAAGTGAGGTGATCAGGAAAGATGTGTCTTGCCATTCCATCAAAGATATTGAAAATTAAAGGACATGTGGCGGAAGTGGATATCGGAGGGAATGTCAAAGAAGTTAACATTATGCTGACCCCAGAAGCCAAAGTAGGTGATTATGTGCTACTGCATGCGGGTTATGCTATTCAGGTAATTGACGAAAAATCAGCAAATGAAATATTTGAGGCCTGGGAGGAGGCATATGATGCACTCCAATAAAAAGGAATACGCCCGTTTTTTGCTTGACTCCATCCACCGGGAAATAGATCGCCCTATAACTGTGATGGAGGTCTGTGGTACCCATACAGTAGCGATTGCAAGGAGCGGTCTGAGGGAGCTTTTGCCTGAACAGCTGCGGCTGCTCTCTGGTCCGGGATGTCCGGTATGTGTCACAGATGATTTAGACCTGGATATGGTGATTGCCCTGTCCCGCCAGGAGGGTATCATTCTAGCCACCTTTGGGGATATGATGCGTGTTCCCGGGACTGAAAGCACTCTACTGCAGGAGAAAAGCAAGGGAGCTGATGTAAGGGTTGTCTATTCTCCAGCTGATGCCTTGCAGTTAGCCAGTGAAAACCCGGACTTACAGGTGGTTTTCTTAGGGGTGGGCTTTGAAACCACTACACCGGTAGTGGCTGCAGCTCTCGATCAGGCTGTACAATTGGGGCTTAAGAATTTTTCTGTTTTTTCGCTGCATAAAGTGGTTCCCCCGATTATGAGGGTGCTGCTTGAGGACCCAGAGGTGAAGCTGGATGCCTTCATCAATCCGGGGCATGTCTGTACAATTCTGGGGACAGAACCCTTCCGCTTTATCGCCGAGGAGTATGGGAAACCCTGTGTGGTAACAGGTTTTGAGGCTGTTGACATACTGGAGGCGCTCTTGATGATAGTGCGCCAGTACCGGGAAGGCCGCCCTACTGTGGAGATCCAGTACAAACGGGCGGTGCGTCCTGAGGGTAATCCTGTTGCAGTGGGATTTATTGAGAAGTATTTCCGGCCTGTAGACACTCGCTGGCGGGGCATCGGCATGGTAGCAGAAAGCGGTTTGGAGCTGCGGGATGAATATGGGCAGTATGATGCTAAAAAGCGCTTCCCGCTTAATGTACAGCCTGGGGTGCGCAAGAAAAAGTGTTCTTGTGGTGAGGTTCTCAAGGGATTGAAACTGCCCTATGAGTGTCCTCTCTTCGGGAAGGTATGTACCCCGGCAAAACCTGTTGGGCCATGCATGGTCTCCACTGAGGGATCCTGTGCGGCATATTATCGTTATGGAAGAAAGAAAGCTGGTGTTAGCAGTTGAGTTCCAATGATGAAGTGATTATTCTGGGGCATGGCAGCGGCGGAGCACTGACTAACAGACTGATTAAAGATGTTTTTCAGGACGCCTTTGAAAATCCGATTTTGGATGAGTTGCTTGATGCGGCTGTTCTGGATATTGATGGGGGAAAACTGGCCTTTACCACTGATTCCTTTGTGGTGGACCCCATTTTCTTCCCCGGTGGGGATATCGGTAAAATCGCTGTCTGCGGAACTGTTAATGACCTGGCAGTAAGTGGGGCAGAGCCCCTTTATTTAAGTGCCGGGTTTATTATTGAAGAGGGGCTCTTGATCTCTGACCTTAAAAAGATCGTGCAGTCTATGCGCAGTGCTGCACAAGCCGCGGGTGTCTATGTGGTCACCGGTGATACCAAGGTGGTTGGCCGGGGAAATGCTGATAAAATATTTATCAACACAGCTGGAATCGGTGTGATCCCTGCGGGGAGAAGACTTTCTCCCAGGTATATGCAGCCGGGTGATGTGGTTATCGTCAGCGGTACTATGGGGGATCACGGTCTGACGATTCTTGCCCAGCGGGAGGGCTTGTCTTTTTCTACACCTGTGGAAAGTGACTGCACCCCTTTAAACCGGATAACTAAAGCGATCCTGGATGCAGGCGGTGACAGTGTCAGGTGTATGCGTGACCCCACCAGAGGAGGCCTGGCTACTACTCTTAATGAACTGGCAGTGCAGAGCGGCAAGGGGATTCTGATCAATGAAGAGAGGATTCCTCTGCGCAGGGAAGTAGTATGGGCCTGTGAGATGCTGGGACTTGACCCCCTCTATTTAGCCAATGAAGGGAAAGTGATCGCTGTTGTGGCCCCTGATGCGGCTGATTGTGTCCTGGATGCGATGCGCAGTCTGCCTGAGGGAGAAGGCTCTGTGGCGATCGGGCAGGTGATCGCTGAAGAGGAGGGTTTGGTGCTCTTGGAGACCGAACTTGGGGCTACAAGGGTGCTGGGAATGCTGGAAGGTGAACCGCTGCCCAGAATCTGCTAGACCGATCGCTGACCGATCACCGGGACTGTCCCTCCGCGTGACTCCGCGCGATCAGAGGGACAGGTTGACCGATCGCGCGAACGAGCGCCTCGCGTTAAGAGGTTTGAATAAGGAGGAGTAATTTGATTTCGTATCCGCGCCTGCGGCCCCGCTGGGGGTTGATTGATTGTGCTGTTATCTTAGTTTTGATTTTTGTTTATAGTATTTTGTTCGGGCTTTATGGATACCCGCTGGTGAATCGGGTGCTTTTGCTGTTTCCGACTATAGGTAGCTTTGAAGCTGCTTTTTTGATTACAGCTGGTTTCCTGCAGAGCATTTTGATTATACTGCTTGTTATTATTTCGGTCCTTCTGCGCAAAGCTCCTCTGGCTGCAATAGGCTTAAGGAGATGCAGCTGGAACGGTCTGTTTGTATATGGAATTGGCGGAGGGATTGCAGTTTTATTTCTGGTTGCAGTGGTTATGTCCCTGATTATTTCGTTTTTCCCTCAGCCTCCTCAACCTCAACCTATCGCTGAACTGATCCTCAATGCCCAGGACTGGAGGCAGGTTGTTCTGCTTTTGCTGCTGGTAAGCGTTTTAGCGCCTGTGAGTGAGGAGATGTTTTTCCGGGGATTCATTTATCCTGTTCTGCGTTTCAGATTTAGTATTGTCGGTGGGATAGTTATTTCCGCCTGCCTTTTTGGGGCAATGCATCTTGATCTTGTCAGGTTTTTACCGCTGGCACTGGGGGGCGCCTGTTTGACCCTTTTCTGCGAGAAATCAGCATCTATATATCCTGCCATGATAGCACACAGCATGTGGAACACGGTTATGACCCTATTGGCTTTATTTTTTAATCTGGTACTTTAATGGTCAGTGTTGTCGGTCATTTTTCTGCTGTGGGGAGGTTTTTCTTTATTAAAGGAGAATTTAAGCACTATTGGATCTTTAATGGATTGATCTATCCTGGATAGGGGTGAGCTGTTTGCTCCCTGAGGACAAACTGGTTGATGAGCTCAAAGGGTTGAACACTTATTTAGAAAACCGCTGCAGAGTGGGAGGAACCAACAGGGAGAGAAGGCGGCGGGCCGAGCAGAAGGGGATATTCACCCCTCTGTGCCGACTTTCCGCTAAGGAGATCTCTTCTTTTTTTCAGGGAAGACCACTGGTAGGGGTTGACGGGTCACTGGTTACTTATGGGGCTAGTTATCCTTACCTGCTCACTTTTTTTCGTGCCCTTGCTTATGCAACCAGTGCTGAAGGTGGTCATAAAAGGATCTGGGAGCAGGAAATCTTTTCACCTCTCCTGCCCAGATACCAGCAAATGATAGATGAACACCTGACAGGTAAACAGACCCCTGAGGAGATTGTCGCTCATCTGCGCTGGGGGATCCTAGCCCAAATTGAATCAAAAGTGGCGGTGCAGGCATTGTCTTTAAAGCCCCGGCTTTTGCTTATGGATGGCGGTTTTAACCGGCTGAAAGAGCATGCTCCTGATATTTGGAATGAACTGAAAGCTGCAGCAATCAGAGAGGGTGTTTTATTGCTAGGGGTGACAGAGGAGATCGCCAGCTGTTCACTGATGAAAATCCTTGGTTTTGATGGGGATCCCGTTTGCCCTGGTGTGATGGGTGACCGGGAGATTTTATTCGGGATGCTGCAGCCCGGGGAAATGTACCGGCTCCAGGAAAGGACCAAGGGAGAAAAAGGGCGCCTTTATGTCCGTTTTGCCGGACACCCTCAGGTTGTGGCTGTTGACTATCTGATGGATCAGGAGAGAGAGGTTGAGCCGGCTCTCAACTTTTTATACAGTATAACCCCAGCCCACGGGAGGGGTATCCCTCTCTGGCTTGATGTGGTGGATGCTGAGGTGCGGCTGAGCAGGGAACAGGTAGAGGCTATGATCGCAGCCTGTTTAGATCCGGCTATGGTTGAGGTGTTTTTGAGACCCCTCAGGGCAAACAGAGAGCTTTAGTTGTGAAGGGGAGGAGTTTTCCATGCAGGTTGTTGGTGTGACTACCCAGCAGTATGTTTATATAGCATCAAGGGATAGGAAGTTCAGGATCGGGGAGATCCTGATAATCGATGACCCTGAATTAAAACCCAGGGGAGAAGTGGTGGAGACCAAATCTTTCAATAGATTTCTTCCTCTCACCATGGAACAGAGCCCTTTAATCGATCCAGATGTTTGGAGTGGATTGGAACAGGTGGGTTTTCGCCTGGGTGAGGAAACCATTCACCTGGCCAAGGTGAGGATCCTAACCGATATTCCTTACCCTGTGGCTGTTGGTGCTACTGTCCATCTTCCCTCCTTTGCTGAGGTGGCTGACCTGCTGCTCCCTTGTGAACCGGACAGCGGTTTGGTGCTGGGTGTGATCTTGGGAACAGAGGATATGCAAGGGACCCTTCCTGATCAATTGAAAAACCTCGCTCCTCTCTATAAAAAAGGGGAAGGAATACTCCCCCAAAAGGGTGTGCCCTTTGTTTTTGACCACAGGGCCATGCAGGAATACCCCCATATCGGGATTTTTGGGGGGTCCGGTTCAGGCAAGTCCTTCGGGATGAGGGTGATCCTGGAGGAACTGATGGAAAAAAGAATTCCCACACTGATCTTCGATCCCCATTATGAAATGAGTTTCAACACCCCTTTTGAAGGTATGGGGGAGGAGGCAGCTAAAAAATATGCCAGCAATACGGAAATTTTAACAGTGGGGCGGGAGACAGGTGTCAATTTTGAGGACTTGACCAGTGATGATCTTGCCTCTCTCCTAAAGGCTGCAGGCGGTAATTTTACAGAAGGGATGGATAATGCCCTGAAGGCTATCCACCGACCAAAGGACTCATTTATATCATTTTCCCAAAAACTTGATTACTGCATCAGGCTGGCGGAAAAAGAGGAAGAAACCAGAGCGGAAATACGCAAGAACTATGGAGAAAACTCCTCTTTTGAGAAGATGATCGACAACATGGCCCGGCAAGCAGGCCACCCCAGCAGTCTGAGGGGTATCAGCTGGCGGTTGCACCGTTTAAACAGAGAGGGGATTTTTCAGAAGGATATTTCTGCCATCCTCAATGCTCTTCTGCGGAGGCGGCTAACAGTGATCCGCGGGCCTATCTGGCTGTTAACTGTTTTCAGCGCCTATTTAATCAGAAAACTGTATGGGATGCGCAGGGATTACATCGATGCTCTGCAGAGGGGGGAGCCCCCAGCTGATAAGTTTCCTCCTTTTGTTATAGTGACCGATGAGGCCCATAACTTTGCCCGCAAAGGGACCGAATTTGTATCCCCAGCCAGGAATATTTTTCGGGAGGTTGCCCAGGAGGGGAGAAAATACGGGGTGTTTCTTATTTTGGCTACCCAGCGGCCGGCTCTGCTGGATGAAACCATCACAGCCCAGCTGAACACCAAGATCATTTTCCGTACAGTAAGGGCAAGTGATATCGATGTGATCAGAGAAGAAACCGACATTTCCGGAGAGGAGGCTGGTAGGCTTCCTTACTTGCCCTCAGGTACTGCCTTTGTGTCCTCAGCAATAGTAGGACGAACTGTATCTGTCCGCATCCGCTGTGCAAGAACCCAGGCTCCCCGCTCATTAAATCCCTTTGCTGAATTGGACAGGGATTTCGGTGGAACTGATGCTGAATTTTTTAAGGTAATCTCTGAGTTTCTTCCCTTGCACTTTGGACAGATTACCCTTATTCTTTCAGAGATAGAGAATGCCCTTGACCGGACAGTTACTGTGGATGAAGTACAGGCATCATTAGAATCACTGGCTGCAGAGGGTAAATTGGAAAAGAGCGAAGGGCCCTTTGGCCCCACCTATCAAGCGGTTAATGAATAACAAGTTTTCAGCTATCCAATATAATACGGTCAAGACTATGGGAGAGGTTAAGGATGCGCCTGCTTTATTTCACAGATGACCATAAAAGAGGCACAACACCTGAAAACAGGAAGGATAACTTTCCTTTGACACTGCTCGCCAAGTTGAATGAGGTTGTGAAGATCGCCAAAGAACAGGAAGTGGACTATGTTTTGCATGGGGGGGATTTTTTTGATGTTCCCGCCCCTGCACTGAGTGTTTGTGCCGATTATCTTCAGGTCTACCAGCGGTTTAGTGTTCCGGTATATACTATACCAGGCAATCATGACCTCTTTGGGCACAATATTGAAACCCTGCCGCGCACAATGCTGGGGTTTGCTGCCAGACTGGGTATTGTGCATCTGGTGGGGAGGGAACCTGTTTATTTGGAGAAAAGGGGTTTACGGGTGCAGTTGACTGGGCAGGGTTATCACTTTGAGATGGACCGCCGGGACCGCAGTCTGGATTATGTGGTAAATAAAAAGGACTGCGCTTATGCCATCCATATGGTGCATGGGATGCTGCTGCAGCGGGCTCTTTTCCCAGGTGCTTTTTACACATTGATTGAGCAGATCTCTCATACAGAGGCGGATCTTACTCTGGCTGGACATAACCACCTTGGGTTCCCCGACACAGAGATAGATGGAAAGTATTTTATCAACCCTGGGGCATTGGTTCGTCTCTCCAACCACCGGCAGGAGATGAAAAGGCCTGTACAGGTAGTTGTTATCGATCTCTCCGGTTCTCAGCCTGTTTTTGAAAAGATCAGGCTTAAAAGCGCTGCACCTGGTGATGATGTTCTGGACAGGTCCCGCCTGGAGGAAGCTGCATTCCGGGAACAGAAGTTGGCAGGGTATATGGCAGAGGTGAAGGCAGCGGGGAGTTACCAGCGCACAGATGTGCGGGTTCTGCTGGAAGAGATCGCCCAGGCAGAAAAACTGCCAGCTATGGTAATAGAGGAGGCAGTGCGCAGAATTGCTCTAGCAGAGGAGTCTCTTGCCCAGGGGGATGATCAGTTATGACCAACATCAAAAAAATTATTATCGACAACTTTCAGTCCCATGAACACACTGAGATTGAATTCGGACCCGGACTGAATGTTATTGTTGGCCCTTCAGATTACGGCAAATCGGCTGTGGTAAGAGCACTGCGGTGGGTTCTCTATAATGAGCCCCGGGGGAGCAGTTTTATCAGAGCCGGTGCCAAGGTCTGTAAGGCAACTATCGAATTGAATGATGGAACACTGATCACCCGCCTGCGGAGCACAACAGGGAAAAACCAGTACCTATTACGAAAACCCGATGGGGAAGAACTGGTTTTTGAGGGTTTTGGCAATGAGATCCCCGCTGAAATCATCCAGGCTTCCGGTGTCAGGAAGATTTTTATTGATGAACACAATAAGGTGGAATTGAATTTCGGCGCCCAACTGGAAGGGCCCTTTCTCCTGGCTGAGAATGGGGCGGTCAGAGCAAAGGTGATCGGACAGCTAGGGGGAGTCCATATTATCGACTTAGCCCAGCGGTCTGTAAACACTGATCTAAGACGCCTGGGAGAGCAGGAGAAGCGGTGCCAGGAGGAACTGCAGCAGATCACAGAAGCCTTGACAGCATATGAACACCTACCAGAGCTGGAGAAGAGAATCGAACAGATCAAGGATTTGCTTCAGCGCATAGAAAAAGCTTCTCAGATGATTGAAGAACTCTCCTTATTGCAAAGTGCATGGGAGGAGAATAAGGCTGCATTAGCAAAGAACCGGAAGGTGTTGGCTGCCATTACCGGTCTTGATGAGGCTGAGGCAGAATACCGGGAACTGAAAAAAGTTCTTGAAGGGTACAGATCTCTGATTACCCTGGGTACAGAGATAAATCAGGTCAACCTGCAGTTTGAACGCTGCCTGCAGGTTATTGCTGAAACCGCACAGGTACCAGTGGTTGATGCCTATCTGCAGAAGGCTGAACCCCGCTTTCAGGAGTGGAGGGAACTCAGCCAAGTACAGCGTGAACTGGAATATATAGAACACTATATTAAGAAAATTGTGTTTATCACAGGGAAAACAAAAGAATTGGGAAAGGTAGAAAATAATCTAGAAAAAATAGAAAAAAACGGGCGTAGATTGGCAGATTATCAGAAGATGCGACAGGAGTGGCAGGAATTAGAAAAAACTTACCGGGGGTCCTGTCTGGCAGCAGAGCGCTATCAAAAGGAAATCAACCAGTATTTGGAGAAATTCAGGAGGTTTTTGCTGAAGATTGAAAGATGTCCAGTTTGTTATGGAGATCTGGATCAGGAAGCTGTGGAAAGAGTCCTTGATGAATATAGATAGGGGGGGGAAGATATGGCAGAATCTAAGGAACAAGCTCTGTATGAAAAGCAGATCAATCACCTGAAAGAGGCTCTGCGCAGATCCCGTGACTTGAGGGAGCGAGCTTTAAGTCAGAAGGAACTGCTGGAGCAGCAGAGGGAAAAGCTCTACCAGAAGGCTGCCGAGTATGGTGTCAAACCAGAGGAATTGGGGGACAAAATAGCTAGCTTAAAGCAGGAGATGGATCAGCTGCTGGAGGAAGCAAATAAGCTGATTCCATGGGATCTGCTGGAAAAGGAGCGTTCCCGGTGAGCGGTGGTATCGATCTTTTGAAAAAGAATCTTGATCAACTGAAAGCGGTGTATCACAGACAGCGGGGAGAGCAGGCCAAGCTTTTGGAAAAAGAAGCTTCCCTGAAACAGAAGCTGGAAAAGGCCCGTCAGGAGGAGGAGTGTCTGGAACAGGTGCGCCTCCTGCTGCTTGAGGCAGCTAAACATGCCAGGGAGCAGGGCCGCCGCCAGGTGGAACTGATGGTTACTCAGGCACTGCAGTTTGTCTTTGGAGCTGATATGGAATTCAAGGTAGTAATAGAGGAGAAGCGTGATCGACCAGAGGCAGAGTTTTATGTTTGTTCCAACTATGGTGATTACCGGGTAGAAACTGCTCCCCAGGATGCCCGGGGGGGAGGGGTTGTGGATGTTATCTCTCTCGCTCTGCGGCTTGCTCTGCTCCATGCCTTCCCAACACCGGTGGGTGGACCTGCGGTCCTGGATGAGCCGGGGAAGCATGTTTCAGAAGAATATGCCCCACAGTTAGCGCGATTTCTCAAGGGTTTCAGCCAATCACTGGGGCGGCAGGTAATTATGGTCTCTCACAACCAGCATCTGGCCGATTCCGCAGATATTGCATATCTGATGGAAATGCACCAGGGAAAAAGCAGTGTGCGGCGTATTCGTTAGCAGTTACAGTAAGAAATATAACATTATTTAACTGGATGACAGGAGGTAGTTTTTGTGACAATTTGGCAGGCAGTGGTGATGGGTTTAGTACAGGGCTTAGGGGAGTTTTTACCCATCTCCAGTTCAGCACACCTGGTCTTAGTTCCCTGGCTCTTTAAATGGCATGATCCGGGTCTGACCTTTGATATCGCATTGCATATCGGAACACTGATAGCTGTTATTGCTTACTTCTGGAGAGATTGGGTCAAATTGATTCGGGGAGCTTTTCAGGGTACCAAAAGCAATGAGGGCCGTCTTTTCTGGTATCTGGTGCTGGCAACCATTCCAGGAGCTATCATGGGCCTTCTTCTGGAGGAAAAGGCTGAAACGGTTTTCCGCAATCCTCTATTGATTGCGGTTATGCTGATTGTGCTGGGTGTTCTACTTTACTGGGCTGATCGAAAGGGAAGAAAGCTTACTAATGTAAATAATATTTCCCTGGGGCAGAGTCTGATGATCGGTATTTCCCAAGCCCTGGCCATTATCCCCGGTGTTTCCCGGTCAGGGATCACCATGACTACTGGTCTTCTTTTCGGGCTTACCCGGGAGGGAGCGGCACGGTTTTCTTTTTTGCTGTCAGCACCGGTCATTTTCGGTGCGGGTTTGATCAAAGTGCCTGATATTCTGGCAAACCCCGGGATGGTTAATGCTCCATTTTTGATCGGAATGCTGGTTTCTGCACTGTCAGGAGCAGCAAGTATAGGCTTTTTATTAAAGTATGTGCAAAAGAAAAACTTTCTTCCCTTTGTCTGGTACCGCTTTTTACTGGGTGCTGTAGTGCTGCTGGTGGCACTGATGCGCTGGCTGTAAAGTGACCAAATAAACCCGGTCAAACAGACCGGGTTTTTTGTTCGCCCAGCATGTCTGCTGAGCCGGTGGGTTGAAAGAAACCCATGCCGCCTAACCAGCGGGAAGGCAACCCGTAGGCAAGGGCGTCACT
>Ga0209537_1003668_pt1 | contig 13861 bp, 10 predicted proteins | sample BioPla4DNA1_FD_187698 | JGI IMG/M metagenome (GOLD analysis project Ga0209537, IMG submission 187698) | Biogas fermentation microbial communities from Germany - Plant 4 DNA1 (SPAdes) (version 2) | ecosystem: Engineered > Bioreactor > Anaerobic > Digestate | place: Bielefeld, North...
TCGTCCTGAGCCAGGATCAAACTCTCTAAAAAAATCTTTAAACTTTTATTAGAAAGCTCTTTGGCTCTAATTACTTACTCGCGTCTTCTTGCGTCGCAAGTTACTCAATTCATTAACGAGTTCCTTATCGTCTTACACTGTTCACTTTTCAAAGTCCATATCCGCCTCTCTTGAGCATTTTATTGCTCTCACCCGTGCGGCTTTTATATATTATCATGGTCTATATACTTTGTCAACACCTTTTTAAAGAATTTTGTCACTGGTATTTTATTACACAAAAAAACGGGTGAATTATATTTAAAGTCTTTGTTTTTTGCTGCTCGCCGTAAAGCTGAGATACCTATACACTATATGCATAAAGTGATACACTATTATAATGAAAATAAAACTTTATATTTATAATGAAAACAAATTATAATGAAAACAAAACTTTATATTATATATGGAGAGAGAATTGTATGGAAAAGCAAAACAATACTGAAACGAATAAAAAGTATATTAAACCGGATTCCAATTCGTGCTCCCACTTTCCTGCTTTATTATTCAGGATGAAATATATTAACCGATGGAGCCTCATGAGAAACACCGAATCGGAGAATATTGCGGAGCATAGTCTTGAGGTTGCAATAATAGCTCATTTACTGGCAACCATCAAAAATAAGTATTACAACGGGAACTTAGATCCGAATTATGTAGCTGTTCTTGCAATATTCCACGATGCCAGCGAAATAATTACCGGCGACATGCCAACACCTATAAAATATTTTAATCCTGAACTCAATGAGGCTTATAAAAATGTTGAGAAAATTGCAAACCAAAAACTTTTGTCCATGCTTCCCGATGATTTTAAAGATACTTATGAGAAAATACTGTTTCATGAGGGAAGTGAAGAATGGGCTTTGGTCAAAGCAGCAGACAAGCTTGCAGCATATATTAAATGTATTGAAGAAGAAAAAGCGGGTAACAAGGAGTTTTTAAAGGCAAAGGAATCTATTTATAATTCTTTGAAAGAAATGGACAGACCTGAAGTAAAGCATTTCATGGATCTGTTTATGTGCAGCTTTTCATTGACCCTGGACGAATTGGATTATTAATTATGGATACATATATTTTGATATATTATTGTAATAAGTTAGAATCAAAAAAGTAGAAACGAAAGAAACACATAAATTTATTTTCACTTTATAAAGCTTTATGTTCATTATATTTGCTTTATGTTAATTACATTTTACATAAAGCAATTTTTTATTAATATTTTTAATTTTATCCCTAAACAGCCCCCTAAAATTTTATTGCATTTCGTATTATTATATATATTAGTATAAGTTGACCTAGTAATAAATTTTGCGGTACAATAGAATAAACCTGTGCTAAATATTTCTACGTCGAATATTAATATATGTTTACGTATTATATATATTTGGGTTTAATATTCCTTGATTATATTAAGCTAATTTAATGGAGTCGTCTTTAATTTACGGGGGTGAAATAAAAAATAATATTAATCTATTTACATTATCAAGATTCTTTATTTAGGATTAAGTGTATTTTTTGAGGGGAGAGTGAAAGTTTTATGAGAAAAAAGCTTCTTATTATCGAGAAGGTGCAAGTCATCCTTCTGATAATATGTATGGCAGCTTCCATTTTAGCCGTACCGCTCAACGTATCTGCAGAAACTGAAGTCAATTTTGCAAAGGCTCTGCAATTGTCTCTTTATTTCTATGATGCCAATAAATGCGGTGAAGGTATTACGGGTGGAAGGCTTGAATGGAGAGGAGACTGCCATGTTGAGGATAAGGAAATACCGCTTATACCAATGACGGAAAAATGTGTCGGGACAAACCTTTCACAGAGTTTTATCGATACGTACAGAGACATATTGGATCCTGACGGAAACGGTACCCTGGAACTGAGCGGCGGAATGCATGATGCCGGTGACCATGTTAAATTCGGGCTTCCCGGTACCTATGCAGCATCAACGGTTGGCTGGGGATATTATGAATTTAGAGACGCTTATGAAAAAGTCGGAGAAAAAGACCATGTAGAGGATATATTAAGATGGTTTAACGATTTTTATTTGAAGGCAACTTTTTTGGATGACAACGGAAAAGTAGTTGCTTACTGTTATCAGGTGGGAGAAGGAAATATAGACCACAACTTTTGGAATCCCCCGGAACTTCAAAATTCAAGTTATCTTCTGGACTTTGCAAGACCTGCATATTTTGCCACGGTGGAAACACCGGCAAGCGACCAGTGCGCGGGCGCGGCTGCATCCCTAGCTATAAACTACCTCAATTTTAAGGATGAAGACCCGGAATATGCGCAAAGATGTCTTGATACTGCTATTGCCCTTTACGAATTTGCCAGGGAAAACAGAGGACTGGGCGAATCCGGTGGTTTTTACGGTTCTTCCTATGACCATGATGAATTGGCTTGGGCAGCTGTTTGGCTTAATATAGCAACCGGAGATATGGATTATATCGATCACATCGTAGAGGTAGACGATGAAGGTTTTTACACCGGTTATATGCAGAGAATCATCCGAGACACAGGAAACAGTTGGCAAAATATTTGGGTTCATTGTTGGGATACCGTTTGGGGAGGAGTATTTGCAAAGCTTGCTCCTATAACCAACACCGACAGAGACTGGTACATATTCCGCTGGAACCTTGAATACTGGTCCGGCATACCTCATGAAAATCCCAACGACACAACCTTCCTTGCACAAAGTCCTGCTGGCTACAGTGTAGTTAACGCATACGGTTCTGCAAGGTATAACACGGCAGCACAGCTCTGTGCCCTCGTATATAGAAAATATACCGGCAGGGAAGATTTCGCAGATTGGGCCAAAGGTCAAATGGAATATATCATGGGCAATAACCCTATGGATAGAAGCTATATCGTGGGATATTCGGAAAACTCTGCAAAGCATCCCCATCACAGAGCAGCTCACGGCTCCAAGACTTATAGCATGCTGGATCCTGAGGAACACCGCCATACCCTCTGGGGAGCTTTAGTAGGAGGTCCTGACCTCGATGACTTCCATGTGGATGAAACTCCCGATTATGTGTATAACGAAGTGGCCGTTGACTACAACGCCGCTTTTGTAGGTGCATGTGCCGGGCTTTACCATTATTACGGCGAAGCACTCGGACACAAGCCCATTGAAAACTTCCCTCCAAAGGAAGAAGATGTTGAAGAATTTTTCCTGGAAGCAAAAGTTGAGCAGGAAAACAAGGAAAGAACACAGGTAACAATAAAAGTTTATAACGATACCTGTCATCCGCCAAGATTTATAAGAGGAATGATGACCCGTTATTTCTTCAATATTTCCGAGCTTCTCAACGCCGGTCAAACGATTGACGATATGACGGTTGACGTATATTATGACGAAAATGCGGCAAGTTATGACGGTCCTGCAACTTTAAGAGGACCGATTAAATACGATGACAGCGGCACATATTATGTGGAGCTTGATTGGACAGGCCGCACCATATACGGATCCCGCGAAATTCAGTTTGCGTTGGTTTCCAGCCAGGACTCCAATTACAACAGTAATTGGGATCCTACAAACGACTACAGTAGAAAAGGGTTGGGAAAAGAATACTCCAGAACGGATAGAATACCTCTGTATGTAGACGGTGAAATAGTTTACGGACATGAACCTGAGAAGGTTATACCTTCTCCTACACCTACTCATGATCCGAATGTAACAATGTCTCCAACACCGGTAGAAACGCCGTCTCTTGAAATTATGTATAAGTCCGACGATTCAATTTCGGCAATAAAAGACATTAAAGCATCGATCAAGATTAAGAATACGGGAAAGAAACCTGTGGATCTTTCAGATGTAAAAGTACGCTATTGGTTTACTAAAGACTCGGCCACAAGCCAGGAATTTGCTTGCGATTATGCACATATCGGCAAGAGTTTGATTACAAGCAAATTTGTCGATCTTGAGACCCCTGTTGAAGGTGCGGATTGCTACCTTGAAATTGGTTTTTCGGAGGATGCGGGTATTTTAGGACCGGGTGCAAATACGGGAGAAATTCAGTTTAGAATTATTAAAGGTGGCTATGAAGCCTATGATCAATCCAATGATTACTCCTATGTTCCCGATGTAAAGGAATTTGCCGAAAATCCTCACATAACAGCATATGTAGATTCAGTTTTGGCTTATGGTGTCCCACCGGTCGAAGAAGATATTCCCGAAATTTTATATGGAGATGTCAATGGCGACGAGTCGGTTGACTCCCTCGACTTATCCATTTTAAAGAGATATGTTTTAAGAAAAATAAATAAACTGGATGTTCCGGACACTTATGCAGACTTGAATGTCGACGGCAGTGTCGACTCTTTGGACGTAACCATCCTTAAGAGATATTTGCTAAGGAAAATAAAGAGTTTGCCGTTAATAACGGATTAACAACTTTGTCATCCTCTTATTGGTTTTAGCTGAGCAAAGGATTGCTAAGCCAAAACCATTATATAATAAAAGTCTCCCTGTTGTGGTTGGCCCCTATTTTTCCACAAAGGGAGGCTTTTTAATTGTCCAATGCTTTCTCACATTTACCGACTTTTAGCTAAACATCTTGAATGCATCCATAAATTGATAGTAGAAATAGATAATAACATATACAATCAATACAAAAATCAGTGCAAACTGAACCTTGATATTCTGATTCTGTCTTTTTCTAAGTTCTTTTTCCAAGGTTTGAATTCTCAAGTCGTTAAGTTCATTTTTAAGGTATGTCATCTGAGATGTATTGTCATATCCGTTAAGTCTCGTCTGCATAATATCGCAAAATTTTACTACATATCTCAATGGTACCCTTTTTTTCAACTGTTTGAGTGCATATTCCTCACCGTACTCGATGTTATCAATAAATATTTCCAATTCCTCCGCCATATCGGGATTGGCATTGGGAAGAAAGTCTTTAACGACATCTCCCAAAAATATATTAACCGATCGGGAATATTGATAATACAACATGCTGTAGAAAGCAGGAAAATCGTCCATGATATTTTTATTCTTTTTTTCAATCTTCTTTTGAATTTCGTCAACAGGATACAGCCACGCCAACACAACGCCCAGCATACTGAATATTCCCAGCATGCTCTGAATTTGCATTATTACCAGGGATGCCAACAACGCCAGTGCTGAGAGCACTATTTGCCGTGCTCTTAATTCTTCCGGAGTCATTTTGAGATCCAGTCTTTTAATCATCGACCTGTACTCATCTTTCTTGGCTTCGCTTAACAGAACATTACTTGTAACCTTTCGGATCACAACGTCTCTAAAATAATAAAACTTTTCCATTCTGACTTGATTTTTTTTGCTCAGAATAAAGTCTCTTGATATTTTTTTACGTTTTGACGAAACGGGTTTAATAAGCGAAAACACAACCAATACCGTAAGATATATAATTGAAGCCAGCGCAGCCAATTTCATAAGACCGGTCATCTTAACTGCCTCCCTTCTTTATGGTTATATCTCTTTGCAACATCTGACATCTTGCAAAGGAGAGGCAAACAGTTATAATCATTGCTGCATTTATAGTTCTCCCCAGATTCGTAAACAGCATGAATCTTCTAAGGTCCGGATTTGTTAGAGAATAAAGCACAAATAAGAATATCAGAGCAGTTTTAATAATAAATTCCCTGTTCATTTCCCTGAATATTCTGTTTTTTCTTGCATTGATCTCTCTTAAGGCAGCATTCTCATCCACGATATCCAAAAAGATATCCGCCATTCCTTTACGCTCGTTATATTCAAAAACTATTGCCTTTTCCGCGAAACTGTCAAATTTAGGTCCCAATTGCCGGTTCAAAACCTCCATAGCCCTCTTAAAGGAATAACCATGGTTTTCACAATTATCAACAAACTGCATAAAATACGGCCGTATCATGGGACTGATCTGCTCTTTTGACTCCAGCACCTTTTTAATGGCAACCAGTACGCCTTCTCTTGCAAGGGGGCATAATAGATCTTCTGCGTCCATAATGGCATCAATTTTTGCCGACTCGCCATGGCGTGCCTGGGTTATAAAATATGTAAAACCTGCAACCGTTAATGATATGGTTACCAATATTGAAAGAATTATATTTTTTACAAATAAAAATATAAAAATTACAGCGACTATTATCAAAAAAGTCAATACAGTATTAAAGCCTTCCAGTGTAAGGGGCAGATGGTAGTCTTCTATCAGATTCTCAACCATATTATTATATTTGGTGATAAGATTATTCTTTTCTTTTTCTATCTTTTTTCTCTTAATTCTTTCGGTAGTTTTCTCAGTGTTAATTTTAGCCAGTCTTTCGGTTAACCAAGCGTAGAATCTCCTAAATGAATCCAGAGGATTAATTTTAAATATCAGAAGCAATACAATGATTATATTTATAATAATAACAGCAAACAATATACTATATGTTTTCGGCATCATATACCTCCTCTTCATCAGGATCTACATCTCTTGTTAAAAATTCAAACCTGCTCTTTTTTATACCGGCCTTCAGCATTCTTTGTCCAAGTTCCGGAGATATTTTACCCACTCTTTTGTGTTTGCCAATTATTCTCAATACCTTTCCGGTTTGAGGATCTTCTTCAACATCAATACATTCAAATTTATATATTTGCTCGATAATTGGGGTCAGTCCTTTTGCACCCCTAACCTCAGATATGGAAGTAACTTTTCTTGTACCGTCCGCCAGTCTTTCCTGGAAAATTATAAACTTTATAGCAGCGCAAATATTCCTAAGAGCAAGCTCTGCCGGCTCGTTAGAAGCACTCAGGTATGCAGTCAGAAACCTGAAAATAGCTTCCTGGTCACCTTCCGCATGTAATGTGGTAAAAATATAATGCCCTGTCTGAGCCGCACGAAGTGCTGTTGTAAATTCTCTTGGTGCCCTTAATTCTCCAGGACCTATCCAATGGGGAGATTGTCTCATCGCATTAATCAAAAGATTTTCCATGGTAGCGGAGCTGCTGTCTTCATCGTCCTCGGATACCGACTCATATTGAAGCACGTCATTTATTACCCTACCCGAGGGGCTGTCTCCTTCACGCCTAAGCAGCCTTAGCTCTGACGGATTTTCTATAGTAATAATTCGGCACATGGGATCTATATATTTTACAAGCATTTCATTCAGCGTTGTCTTTCCGCTTCCGGTAGGTCCAACAGTCAACCATGATAAATTTGCCCTTGGAATTAATGTTAAGAGCTTGTACATATTTGTTGAAAAAGACTTCTCCCTAATCATTTCTTCCGCCGAAAGTCTGGCTTTTTTAAATTTCCTTATTACAAAAGCCGGATTTCCGTACGGAGAAATGGAAGCATGGGTGGCATTTACCCTTGAACCCTCAATGGTTCTTGCATTCACCATGGGATTTTTCGGAGTAAGCCTTACTTTTGATGCTCTTATCAGCTTGGTTATAACCTTTTCCATGTGCTCCCTGTCATTAAAGGACTTATCCCATCTATAGGTTCTCCCGTACTTTTCTACAAATATCTGATCCGGAGCGTTTGCCCTTATTTCGTCAATCTCCGGATCCTCCATTGCATCGGTAATAGGTCCGTATTGGGTAATTTCTTCAATTAAAGCTTCCTTTAACTCCACCAGTTCGCTAAAACCTTCCACATCAGGTTTTTCCGTATCAACATATTCTATTATGTAACGCTCGGTCATCTCACGCTTTGTTTTTACATCTTCCACCTGTCTGTAGTAGTGGGTAGCAACCTTGTTAATATATGCCTGGCATTGCTTCACCGCATTTTCAAAGGACATTGCCATATATTTTGTATCACTGGCGGATGTAGCAAAATATTGAGATTTTTTTTGCTTTTCACTGACGCTTGACCGTGTAAGCATTATCTACCACCTCATCAATATACGAATATTTATTAATCAGTTTGCAATCAATTGAGCCAGCTTTTCGAGGGATTTTCTAAACTTTTTATTTATAATTGTACCTTCCGCTATATACACGTTTCCCTCAAGAGAATGATCTAACGCCGCCGGCACAAAAGGCAACTCAGCTATCAATTTTAGCTTCATTTCATTAATTATGTCCCTGTCAAATCTCAAGCCCATAGAGTTATTTATAATGATATTTGAAAATTTGGCCACACCAATATTAATTGAACTGAAAAATGTCATAAGCTTACTTGTATTCAAAGCACAGTCCACCCGTTCACTCCATACAATAAATCCCATATCACAGTTCTTTACCGATACATAACAGGACTCAAGCGGCGGATTATTCGGTATGGAAACCAAAACCAAATCAAACATGTCCTTAAGCGTAAGCAAAACCCTCTCAAAATCCTGCTGCCGTATATCCAAATAATCTTCAATAGGGTCCATAAAGCTTGATGACATAAGATAAACGTTCTTATACTTTGTTTTAATTATTTCATCTCTGAAATCCATCTTATCACTTCTTAGGACGCTCAGAAGTCCTCTTCCCCTCGGTTTTGACTCGCAACCGAATAGCTTGTATATGCAGGGATAGAATACATTAGCATCCAAAATACATATGCTATAACCCATTTCGCCCAGGTATACTCCCAGATTGGAAACCAAAATAGGAACATCCGCAGAATCACATGCCGGAATGAACCCAATCACATTTTCCAGTATTTTTTTGCTCTCCAACTGCTCAAAAATCTTTTCTTTAGGAGATAATTTTCCCAACTCCCCAATTATATCTAATTTCCTTGTTGAATCCATGATTCAACCTCCTTTTCTATTGTGGGCAGTTGATCCATTATGTTTTCATTGTTTTTTCGAGATAAAATAGTGATGGTAAACCTTGCTTCTCCATCGTCACAGTACTTGGCATATTTATCTGCCTGCTCCTTTGTTCCTTCAAGGATTAACGCCCTAGGAAGTATGTTCTCCATAAATTCATCGCTTTTCATTACTTTTTGCCTTTGATCTTCGCTCAACTTTAAAACTTCCTTGTACACTTCGTAAATCGAATGCCCTTTGCTGTTAAGCAAGTCCCTTACAGTAATTCTGTCAAACAGCACTTCAAGGTTCCTTTGCTCTTTTTCTTTCCCAAAACCGGGATAATCACCGGTATTTTCATACACCGTCTCAGTATATGCCACCCTTATTCTCACAACATCACCGGGAGTAAGGATATCTCCACCGCAATTAAGATAATTATAGGGAAGTGTCAGCACCTCATTTTTTTCATCAAGCTCATATAACCACTCGTTTTTTAACGGTTTTTCCGTTGTCAATTGGTCTTGATATATGGGTGATTTTCCACGTAAATAATAAAGAGAATACTTATTCAAGACCTCATCCTTTTTATCATAGGTAATCATGTCATCAGTGAACTCTTTACGAATTATGGAATATTTCTCTATCATATCTTCCGTAACCAGAGTTTTAGCAGGTATTCCGTCAGAAGGTTTTACTCTGACTATATCGACAGTGTCTTTTGCTGCATTGTCTGCGTTGTTGAGTACCACAAAGGCTATAATTATTATTGCAATGCTGATAAAAATTGCGAAAATTCGTTTCGGGAAACGCGGTCCCGGACTTATATCCTTTATACTGTTTATTTTCATGTTAATCCCCCTATTCTATGATTTTGTCATTGATCGATGTAATTATTTGCATATACAAATATTCAACCGGAATCACTTGAACAAACCATTCAGTATATTGACATAAACCCCTTTAAATTCGTCATTAAGAGTACATAACTTCTTTCCGGTATCAATCTGATGATTGAAATCCGGATAATAAGGAATTTCCCCCACACATTCCGGAGGCTGGTTATAAACATCTCCACTTAATTGAGATAAAATTTCACAGGTCACTTTTGGTGTCATCGGTTTTTTGTCATATATGTTTCTCTCGTTATAATTTGTAATGATGACCTTTGATTTTAAGGCCATAATACCTAACGAGCTCCTTTCAAACTTACTCATACTGCATACAGTATTTATAACTGAATAAAGACTGTTATTGACACACAGAGCAACTGAATCCAAGTGTATCAACAAATCTTCATATTGCCTTAGGATATCCATCGGAATATCTATTATAACCAGATTAAATTTAGTCTTAAGAACCGATGCCAGAGTTATAAGACGCTTTGAATTAATAAGCTGCATCATTTTATCATTGCTGTCTACGGTATAGGCCAGCGTTGTCAATAGTAAATTTCCATTGATTCTGCAGGAGTTCACCTCATAGGACTCAGGCTTCACAAGGCATTTAACCAGCGAATTATAAAGCTCCGGATTAAGATTTACCTCTTCTCCGAATTTGCTGAAATACAAATTCATGGACCTATAATCAAGGTCAAAATCAATTATTATTGTCTTTAAACCTTGAATACTTGCCTCCATTGCCAAATTTACCGCAGTGCTCGTTACTCCGGAACCTCTATGCCCGGTAACTGCAATAAAACGATTAATATTAGTGGATACCAATGATAAGCAAATCGGTTTTTTATCAAAATTAGGGAAATTTGTACTTTTCTGGCCAATCACTCCGGAAAATTCCTTTGGATTTCTTTCTATATTACTTCCAAGATCATTACCCAAGTTATTGCCTAAATTATTGCCTAAATTGCTACCTAAATTGTTACCTAAATTGTTGCCCAGCATCATTGTTGATTCGATAACCGGTTTTTCCTTTGGTGCGTCATTAACGTTTTGCATGTTGTTTCCTTGCAACAGCATTGTTGATTCCAAATTTAAATTTTGACTTGATATAATTTCAGTCCTATTCAGGGCATCTTTCTGTATATGTTCCTCTTTGTGCAAACTTTCATCGGATTTGTTCTTTCTCCTTATAAAACCCCATAAACTGCCTTTCTCTTTTTTATCCGAACTGTTTGCTCCCTTATCCTCATAACCTCTGTTATCCGGTTCCCGATTAGTATCACCCTTATGCTGGCAAATCTCAACAATTAAAGATGTCGGGATTTTTATTTTGTCAACATAATAAATAAAGAATCTGTTATCATCTCCTACAGCTTGCTCAAAAACATTTTTATACTGGGGTTCTTTGGTTATATACTTAAATACAGTATTCGAATAGACTTGATTCATCAATTCCTTAAAATCATTTATCAATCTTCCGAATGTCGACATGGAACAATTAATTCCCTGGTCGACAAGAAATATTATGTCAATGTCTTCTCTGTTGTTCTTCAAGTAGAAGTATGCTTCTTCAATATTGCCATCGTATCTTACAACCGTAATGTCCCCACGTTTTTCAAGAATTTGCTTTAAAGCTTGTCCGTTTGCTCCTGCAATTAAATATACCCTCATATCTTCCCCCTGCTTTCGACTTGCTACATATGGTTATTATAGTAACCAACCATATACTCTTCACTATATTAAATCGGTACAATACCAATATCATTATAAGATATAATTATAAAAATAAAAAGGCGAAAATTACCTATTTGTGCGGTTTGATATTGTTAATATACTATATCATTATAAGTTTTTTTAAATCAATTTTTCACACTAGCTAATTATATGGAAGTAATATCTTCTGTTTTTATGTTAATACTTTAGTCAATATAGTTACGATCAATCACTTCAATCCTCACTCCGGAACGCTCCTCCACTGTTTTCATAAAATCATCGCTATTTTTATAATATAAATAGAAGTCAAGAGATTCCCTTTCAATTGTTTTCTTACTATACACATTCTTTTTATCCCTGCTATCATAAACAGTTTGTTCGACTCTGCCGCAAACCGTAAAAAGCTCAAGATATTCATCGTATTCCAATCTTTTTATATCTGAGTACTTTATTTCATTTACCATGTACATTTCTTTACTATAATCGCCTTCCTTCACAGGCTCAAAACCGTTCATTATCCTGTCCTCATAGAGAATTAGAGTCTCATGATTCTTATATATTGGAGGAACCCCAGTATTTGCCAAGGACATCATACAGTATATAAATATTGGCAACCCAATAAAAAACGACTCCACAAATACCATTAAAGCTATAACACCAATCAAATCGTCATGGCTTCTAATGTTAAATACATCCCTATTAAAGTAAGCAAATAGAACAGACAAAAGTACTACAAGAACAAATATCAGATACAATGCTATCCTAACAGGTTTCCTCTGTTTCCATTTCTCGCGCTTTTTACGACGACCATGATATATTTCTTCAACTTTTTTCGGATCCGGTATATACTCTTTTATCATTGCACAAAAGCCCCCATACTATCTAACATTTTATCAGTTGGAGTCATACTCGTTATTCCGTACTTTGAAGCATAATTTTTAGGATTAAAGACGTCTCGTATTTTTTGAATTGCCGATGACTTCTTCTTAAATTCGATATCCACTTTAAAATTATTCTCCACACCAAACTCCAAATCCAAGACTCCAGGCTTATCACTATCGTAATATATCCCTAGTTTAGGGGTAATTCCTAAGCTGAACTTCTCTATCTTATAACTCAAACCAATAACTTTATTCACTTTATCAAGATAATTGGGCTTAAATTCTGTTATTCTATCATAAGTTTTATGAGCTGCCCCTATCGTAGCCAGTGCTGAAATAGTATAATTCAATGCCTTTAATCCATTACTCATTGTTTCAGAAGTTTTTATAAGTTCCTTGAAATCACCTATTTTCTTGAAATCATTAGCAAATTGGTCCTTAGCGGTTTGATATTGTTAATATACTATATCATTATAAGTTTTTTTAAATCAATTTTTCACACTAGCTAATTATATGGAAGTAATATCTTCTGTTTTTATGTTAATACTTTAGTCAATATAGTTACGATCAATCACTTCAATCCTCACTCCGGAACGCTCCTCCACTGTTTTCATAAAATCATCGCTATTTTTATAATATAAATAGAAGTCAAGAGATTCCCTTTCAATTGTTTTCTTACTATACACATTCTTTTTATCCCTGCTATCATAAACAGTTTGTTCGACTCTGCCGCAAACCGTAAAAAGCTCAAGATATTCATCGTATTCCAATCTTTTTATATCTGAGTACTTTATTTCATTTACCATGTACATTTCTTTACTATAATCGCCTTCCTTCACAGGCTCAAAACCGTTCATTATCCTGTCCTCATAGAGAATTAGAGTCTCATGATTCTTATATATTGGAGGAACCCCAGTATTTGCCAAGGACATCATACAGTATATAAATATTGGCAACCCAATAAAAAACGACTCCACAAATACCATTAAAGCTATAACACCAATCAAATCGTCATGGCTTCTAATGTTAAATACATCCCTATTAAAGTAAGCAAATAGAACAGACAAAAGTACTACAAGAACAAATATCAGATACAATGCTATCCTAACAGGTTTCCTCTGTTTCCATTTCTCGCGCTTTTTACGACGACCATGATATATTTCTTCAACTTTTTTCGGATCCGGTATATACTCTTTTATCATTGCACAAAAGCCCCCATACTATCTAACATTTTATCAGTTGGAGTCATACTCGTTATTCCGTACTTTGAAGCATAATTTTTAGGATTAAAGACGTCTCGTATTTTTTGAATTGCCGATGACTTCTTCTTAAATTCGATATCCACTTTAAAATTATTCTCCACACCAAACTCCAAATCCAAGACTCCAGGCTTATCACTATCGTAATATATCCCTAGTTTAGGGGTAATTCCTAAGCTGAACTTCTCTATCTTATAACTCAAACCAATAACTTTATTCACTTTATCAAGATAATTGGGCTTAAATTCTGTTATTCTATCATAAGTTTTATGAGCTGCCCCTATCGTAGCCAGTGCTGAAATAGTATAATTCAATGCCTTTAATCCATTACTCATTGTTTCAGAAGTTTTTATAAGTTCCTTGAAATCACCTATTTTCT
>Ga0209537_1003672_pt1 | contig 13846 bp, 11 predicted proteins | sample BioPla4DNA1_FD_187698 | JGI IMG/M metagenome (GOLD analysis project Ga0209537, IMG submission 187698) | Biogas fermentation microbial communities from Germany - Plant 4 DNA1 (SPAdes) (version 2) | ecosystem: Engineered > Bioreactor > Anaerobic > Digestate | place: Bielefeld, North...
ATCCTTATCGATGTGAGAACCCCGCAGGAATACCGGGAAAGAAGAATACCGGGCAGCATTCTGCTTCCTGACTATGAGATCAGGGACAGAGCAGCCGATGTGATCCCTGACAAGGATGCCAGGATCGTGGTCTATTGCAGAAGCGGCAGAAGAAGCGCCCAATCCGCACATGTTCTCAGGGATATGGGCTATGAAAATGTCTATGACCTTGGTGGTATCAACAGCTGGCCTCACGAAACCATCAGCGGGGATTAGCCCTCTAAAGTCGCCTCACATCCAGCGTTCAAGGAAAATTCAACCCCTTATTGACAGCCCACCGCTTCTCTAGTACAATAGTAAAGCGGGTTTGCACCGCATCTTCTTTTAGATGCCCTATTAATCCGCATAACCGAATAGTGGCTCCTAATATGGAGCGGACAATGGATACGGAGAGATGGCTGAGCTGGTCTAAGGCGCACGACTGGAAATCGTGTGTACGTTTGAAGCGTACCGTGGGTTCGAATCCCACTCTCTCCGCCACAATGAGAAGCCTGATTTAACAGGCTTTTCTGTGTTTTTAAGCACATGATTTTCACATGGATACACGTAAATATTTCATGTATAATTCCAGGTAGTGAAAAACGGTGATTGCCTTCAGACTACACCTAAGGGAATCGGATGAGTCCGGTTCCCTTTTTACATTTCAGGCGGATCAGTACCAATCTGGATTTTTATGCTATAATTATAACTATCTTCTTTTTGTTTGGAGGCGTGTAGAGTGAAAAAGACATTTTGGCTGTCTTTAACTCTGATCTTAATTATTTCGTTTCTTTTTACCGGGTGCCAGAGGGGGCAAAATGGCGTTTATTCCGATCCACCGGAAGAAACGCCTCATATAGATATAGAAGAAGATGATAATTATGACAAAAACACATTTACACCGCTTCCTACAGAACCTCCCTATGTTGATCCGAATCAGGATGCCCCAAACGACGGAGATACTTCGGTCATTATAGAAGCCGTAAGAGTTACAGGGAATACCGTAAACATCCGGAAAGAAAACACCATGAGTAGCGAAGTTATTGCTCAAGCAGAGCGCAATGATATCTATCAGTTGCTGGAAGAAAGATTGGATTCTGAAAATAGGATCTGGTACCTGATTGAATGTGGTTTTGGTCAAAAAGGATGGATAGCAGGATGGCTTTGCGAAAAAACCGATGAAAAGCCATATGTCTATAAAAGCCAAAAGGGATCTTTGCTAGACCCTGAGATTGATGAAGAGTTATACATTCGGGCGCTTCTTTTAGAAGAGCATAGTGTTGAGTCTTTTGAAAAGGAGTTTGGCCACAACTATACTGGAAAACCTGATGGTGCATGGACGCGCTACATATACCCCAGCGGGCTCTTTTTCGAGTTGGATACCCAAAATGAATTTATTTACTATGGATTTGGTGAAGATCGCAGCTATATCAATCCACGCTCCATAACTAAAAAAGTATGCGACATATATTCAAACCCAGGTGACGAACTGCTCATACTATTTGAATATGGGATCTATTACCGTATTCTTGTTTGTGATGCCGAAACCAAAGATGTTCTTCGGGAATACAGATTGGATTACCTGCGTCTGGATGAGTTTGAGGTCGGTGACTTCATGAATGACGGCAGCTTGCAACTCTATTTGGACGGTCATGGTGATGGCATTTTTAAAAAGGGAATATACCAGGTGGTATGTGTCGGTATCGATAACAACATCAACGCAGCCTGCGGGCTTACGTAAGCGCTTTAAAAGACAAGCATTTTTATATTCCATCATATCATTTGATACCATATCCAGGGCACCTCCATGGTATTTGCTCCGATTTCTCATCGCTTATATGGTATTATTGTTAATTAGGTAATACGTTTTACCTGTATTAATACTAAAGCACATATTGATGTTTGTCAATAGTTATATTTGTCAATAGTTATAAATACTTTTACCTAGAAAACTTGAAACACAAAGAACCAGATGATATAATACTCATAGTAAAAGCAAGATAAATCGGTTTATCTATTTGACTTACTATATGAAGGGCTGTGATTTGCTTTGCGCGCAACATTGCAAGACGTAGCAAAAAAGGTCGGACTTTCCACAACAACGGTATCACTGGTACTGAATAACAAACCCAACAGAATATCTGAAGCGACCAAGGAGAAAATCCTTGCAGCCGCTCGTGAGCTTAATTACCGCCCAAACCATATTGCAGTCAGCATGGTTACTAAGGAAACCAAGACCATAGGGCTGATTCTGCCTGATATCAGCAACCTTTATTTTTCGGAACTGGCAAGGGTTATTGAAGACGAATGCAATAAGCACGGGTACAATGTGCTGTATGGCAATACTCACGATTCTGTCAAGCGTGATTTTGAGTACCTGAATATCTTCCTCGACCGGAATGTTGATGCCATTATCATGTCTCTATCCAATTCCTTTGGTTTGGAGGATCAAAAGCAATTTTCAAGGATACTTGCAAATACCAATGTTCCCATTATTATGGTTGACAGAACGCTTGACACACAGGGTATTGTTTCGGTTGTGCTGGATCACAAGCAGGGAGGCTACCTTGCCACTAAACATCTGCTGAGTTTGGGACACAGAAGGATTGGATGCGTTTCTGGACCCGCGAACGTACCCAGTGCCATCCAAAGGCTGGAAGGCTACAAGCAGGCCTTGCTGGAAGAACAGATACCTTTTGATCCTGATTGGGTATACACTGGAGACTTCCGTGTGGAGAGCGGAAGCCGGGCACTGCCCTATTTGCTGGGGCAGAATGTATCAGCCATATTCGCATGTAACGATATGATGGCGCTGGGCATCTACCGTGAAAGCAGGCTTTATAACCTGCGCATCCCAAATGATCTGTCCCTTGTTGGGTTCGACGATATCTTCCTCTCGGATTTTCTTGATCCTCCCCTGACGACAGTGGCTCAACCCATTGCCGACATAGGAAAAGAGTGCGTCAAACAGGCCATGTTAGCCCTCAACAACGAAGCGACCGATGGCGGTACATTTGTGTTTAAGCCTGTCCTGAAAGTCCGGGGAAGCTGCAGGCCATATCAGAATAATTAGGAGAACATTTATGAGGATACTGAATTTTGGTTCTTTAAACATCGATCATGTATATCATGTAGACCATTTCGCGAGACCCGGAGAAACCATTGCCGCTCATAGTTTTGAACTCTTTCCCGGAGGAAAGGGTTTAAATCAATCCATTGCCCTGGCTCGTGCGGGGGCTGCCATATACCATGCGGGAAAACTCGGGCATGACGGAGAGATGCTGAAGGAAATCCTGGATAAGAATCGTGTCAATACCGATTATCTTGAGAAAGCCGATGAGGTATGCGGCCATGCGCTGATTCAGGTTACAAATCAGGGAGAGAACTCAATTATCATCTATGGCGGCTCCAACAAAACCATAACCGAGGATTTTGTGGATAGTGTTATCAGAGATTTTGGCCGGGAAGATATGGTTTTGATTCAAAACGAGGTAAGCTGCATAGGCTACATCGCCCGCAAATGCGCTGAGAGGGGTATGAGAATTGCCTTCAATCCTTCGCCCCTGGATGAAGAGTTGCTGAAGAGTTTTCCTTTTGAGCTGGTTTCCCTGTTTGTGGTTAACGAGATAGAAGGCCATGGGCTGACAGGTAAAGAAGAGACCCATGAGATTCTGGATGCTCTTATGATAAAGTATCCTGACTCTGCTGTCGTTCTGACCCTGGGGAACCGGGGTGCGGTCTACCGTGACAAGGCTCACACCTATACCCACGGCACATATGATGTGGAGGTTGTAGATACAACAGCTGCAGGCGATACCTTCACAGGCTATTTTCTCGGCTGCCTTTCTGCCGGAAACAGTATCCCTGAGTGCTTACGAAAAGCCTCTGTGGCTTCTTCTCTTGCAGTTTCAAGGGAAGGTGCCTCCTCATCCATACCCACAATGGATGAGGTTGATAAGGCACTCCATACATTAAGGTACAATCCGTATAAGGGCTGAACCTGCAACTACGCCTTTTTATTTCCCAAGGCCTTGCCAGTTGAAAATGAAAGGTCTTTTGTTATGCAAACATTATCTTTGTAACTCACCATTTGCGTCTCAAGTAAACGGCAAACCTGCTGACAGTATTCCACCATCTTATCAGGGTACCAGAGGAACTATCTCTATATCCCCCTTCCCATCGCCATCGTAATCATAGTAGATCTTTCCATCACTGCTTTCGGTAATAGTTATATCTGTTTTATTATCCCCATCCCCGTCATATTCCAGATCACCATCGGAATTCTGCCTGATTCCGCCATCCTGCTTACCATCGTCATTTAAATCAACTGTATAGTCATCCAAATCCGTATCTTTTTGTGGACTGTTGTAGTTCAGCGGCACCGGTTCAATACTTGCCGGCAGTTCCTTCTCGGTCTTCCTTGCATGACCCACGATACTCCCTTTGAACTTGAGAGGACCCAGCATGGGATAGTATATGGTTGCATAGGCAACGGGACCTCTGGTAATTACTGAAACCGGGCAGGGTTCAGATTCATCCTCCACAAACCCCTCGTGGTCCTCATCAAATTCCTCTCCCATGAATTCGATCATATCTACAGTAAGATTGAATATGCCCTTCCCGACAAAATCCTTCAGGTTCAGCCGTATCAGGCCGCTCTCTTCCTCTTCTTTGGAAAAGACAGGGTACAAAGTTAAGCCTGCATTCATGTCGCTCTCGCGATAAGCAAATACCAATGGTACTTCCATGCCCTCAACAAATGCCCCGGTATTGGTTTCAACGCCCCCGTAGAGAAACATTGCCTCACCCTTGTAAGGGCCTTGCATGGTCAGTACAGAAGGAGCCGACCTGTTCACCATGAGTATCTGACATCCGATGAACAGTTCCGATCCCTCGGGAGTTAACACTTTGTACTGGTCCTCCACTTCCAATACCCAGTCGAATCCATATCTTTCATGCCAGTTTGCGGCATGCTCAATATCAGCCTTGGTCACCTTTTTCACACCGTAAGCTGAAAAACTGTTTACAAAGGCTATCAACCCGCTTGACCCTCCGGCTTTGACTCTGTAGCATGGCACAATAGCATCAATCCCGCCGTTTTCATCCAGCTTGACGATTCTCAAGTCATCAGGTATTTTTTCAGTGGTCATATAGCAGATGCTCGCAGGGTAATCAATCAGGACATGACCTCCCGCTCCTTTTTCCTCAAGAATAAAACCGGGATAACCATCCGCTGTCAAAGGTGTGACCTCAAAGACAGTGTCCCCGATCACCGATCCCTCTATAAAGGATATATCAAGTGATGCATTATCCCCGCAGGGGATGGCGATGGTCCGAGCCTTGCCTGAACCGAGCTGGATCTCAACGGATTGTGACGGATCTGGCTGCCAGGTTGTGCTGCTTATGCCATCATCAGCAGACTCAGGATCCGGCTTTTTATCATCCTGTTTATCACTTGGCAAGCCTTCTGATGAGTTGTCTGTTTCATCTGCTGATCTTCCAGAACCGCTTTGTATATGGTCTGGTGCTTGCTGTCGGCTTAAGGCACAACCCGAAAAGACCATTAAAGCACAAATGAGAAGTAAAATAATTTTCCTCATGAAGCACTCCCCCATTTCTTATTACTACACCTTTGCTCTTAGTATAAAGTGGGATCACAGTATTTGTTTTAGAATTCCTGCTCCCTGGTCTTTGCGTAAAATTGCTGCCAAACCTGTCCTTATGCTTTTTTATACTCGAGAGGGGAAACGCCTGTTTTGCGCTTAAAGGTGCTGGAAAAGTGGGATACACTCACAAAACCGCATAAAATGGCAGTCTCAGAGACAGAGTGCTGCCCGCAGGCCAGAATATCCTTAGCCTTGTTTATACGCAATTCTATGAGGTGCTGATAGGGAGTAAGCCCATATTTTTGCTTAAAGCTTCTGATAAAATGATAGGGAGACATGTTGATCTCATTGCAGATATCTTGAATTGAAATATTTGAGTTAAAATAGGTTCTTATATAGTCAAGGGACCGGGCAATGGCATTGTCAGAGTTGGAAGCCTCTTCAGGGATTGAGTTTAGATTTGTACTGAACTCACGCAACAGCAAGGTCATGATTTGGACCGCCATACAATCGAGCATTAAAGGAAATCTTTCCTCCCGCTCGACCTCCCGGCAGAAAGCACCAATTGCTTGCATGAATTCGCCTGAGTAGGGATTTTCCAACCTTAGAAATCTGATATCAGATGAGAAGCCCATATCCCGGGCGATGCGTTGTATCGCGTCCTTTTTGATCAGAAGGGAGATATACTCCTTTTTAGCCCCTTCTCCCGTTGACAGGATGGTGTCTCCGGGATTGAAAACTACAACCCTCCTATTTGTAAAGCTGTGTAGCTTACCATTTATATAGGTATCCGGCGGCGGGGCAGAAGGAAGTATCACATGGAAGTCTTCGGAATGAAACATTTTTCCTGCAATATAGGTTCTGGGCTTGAAAAGCGCTATATTACTGAAAAGATGCCTTTCAACCCTATTCATAATCGCATTGGGGATCTGATTGATAAAGCTTTCATATCCAGTCATAGACTACCCTCTGGGAATGAATTCACCTTGAGATTATCAAACCTGCTTTCAGATTACAAGCTTTCCTTACCGTATTCCTATTACATGAATCTTTTATGGGGCTCTGACCGTATTGGCATTGTGAGCTGAACCCTTTCTCAAGATATTAACAGAATAGAACAGTACAAGAAGGGCTACGCTCTTTATGCCTATTGACAGATCGATAAGACCCGATATCCATATCAGTAAAAGAAGGATTGTTGATAATCCCGATGACAGCACAAACAGCACAATATACCGCTTTACAGGATACATCAGGAATTTAGAAAGCTTTATGGCTGAGTTAAGCGATACAAAAGCGGATACCATGAGTATAAACAGCAGAAATCCAACACCCGAGGTCGTATGTAATCGATGTTCCATGAGCGTTGGAGTGTAGCCTGCCATAGCATTGGACGCCTGAATGGTCTCCCTGACCCTCGTGCAATAGAAGCTGAGATCAAAAATATTGTCCGCCGGAAGGTAGTCCGACGGTATGAAAACCCGGGGTCTGGTATATAGAATAAGGATAACCGAAAGGCCAACAAGCCCCAGAAGCTTTCCTGTAAAGACAAGAATAGGCGCATGCTGTTTTTTGAGGAATTCAAAAAGGTAGTCCTGTTTCCGCCCGGCGCATATAAGGTCCTTCATTTTTCTCATGAGCTTCCCCGCAATCCCCAGAAGTAAGAACGCTGTCCATAGCGCCACCAGAAACTGAAACAGACCCAGCCATTGGGAAGCCATGGTATCCGCCCCATAATAATCGATTATCCGGTATGCCTCGGTTTTAATCCCCAATTCCTTTTTTAGAATATCCTCTGTCATGCTCCGCCTGAACCCTGCTTCTCCCAGCTTTCTGTCATGTATGAAGACAGTGTCAACAGGCAGATCTCCGTTTGCCATATAACTGGTATAGGGAACATACACCATTTCAGATCCGTCCGACCCGAGAAGCGACACAAAGGTTTTGGACTGTTCATAGAGACCTGTAATGACATAGGTTTCATCAAAGAGAGTGATCTCATTTCCTACGGCATCCATGCTCATAAAGAGCCTTTCTGCCAGATCCCGGCTGATGACAGCCACATTTCGCCCATATTCCAGAGCCCTGTTGCTAAAATAGGATCCCCGTATTATCTTCAGGCCAGAGAGGCCGGGGTAAGCTGCATCGGTCAGATTTACCTTTACAGGAAGCGAGATCTCACCCCGGCCAAAAAAGGAATCCAGACGACTTGAGAAGGACACGTAGCCTTCCGGAAACTTGTTCTTAAGGTCGTCAATATGACTGTACCTTATCAGTTCCGATGCATCGTACTGATCTGCCTTGTTCAGATTTATCTCAACCCTTTCAGCCAGGTTATCCGAAAAACATCGGAACTCAGCAGCCAAAGACTCTGAGACCACTGCCAGAACAAGGATCAGAGTAAGGGAGAGGATCAGTTTTCTTACAGCATAACCTTTGAAAACATTCTTTTCCACTCCATCACCTCAATTTGACCTGGGCACCGTCCTCCAGAGCCTTGGTGCTCATGGATACCACTTTATCCTGTGAGCTCAGAGCTCCGGTAACAGCCGAATGGAAGTCATCCTGTTCGATGACGCTTATCTTGACTGCTTCTACATAGTATTCCTTCCCCAGGGCGCCGTAACGCTCTTTCAGTACAAATACATAATCAATTCCACCCTGGGTCGATATGCTGCTGTTGGGAATAATCAATTCATATTCACCGCTGGATTGGGATGCGGAGATTTCCACCGTCATGCCCTCCCTTATACTCCCTGAGCCTGCAGGAACGTCCGAGGCAAACAGGTACATCCCTTTTTCTGAAGAGAACTCCTTTTTCCCTACTTTCCCCTTAATTAGCTCCACCTTCTCGCCCTTCACCCTGAAGCTCACATCATCCCCTTCACCCAAAAGTTCCGCCTTTTCCGGGTTCAACGCCCACTGGATGGAAAGCCTGGAATCGTTATCTATCAACTCAAAAAGTATCTGCTGCGGGCTGGAGGCCTGCCCTTTCTCAATACTCACTGTCTTGATCATGGCATCCATAGGTGCCGTAAGCATTCCATCCTGTGGCAGGTATTTTTTCATCTGATCCAGCTCCAGCATCGCCAGCTGGATCTCGGTTTTTTTCTCATAGACTGTTTGGGTGTAGACCAGCTGTTCAGACTTAGCATCAGCCCTTTTTTGCTCCAAAGTCCTGATGCTGTTTTCCACTTGCTTCAGGGCATCGTCATACCTTTTTTGTGCTTCATTCAAGCGGAGCCTGACCTCGGACTGTATTGCAAAAGTCTCGGTTACCTTTTTGAGATTCTCCTGAGCTTCTATAACCATCTGAAGGGATTGGTTAAATTTTTTCTCATAGTGTGTGATATCGGGCAGTTCAAAGCTGCTAATATAGTCTTCAAGATCGTTTTCCAGCCTTTTAAGATCCAACCTCAACTGGCTAAATTGAAGACTGTATTCATCATCCGGCAGGATGTCCTCAGAATTCTCTCGGAAATACCTTATCTCCTGCCTTTTAACCGATATGGCCATTTTTTTCTCCTCAACTGTCCGATTGTATTGAGCCTCAAGCTTTTCTATCTCCTTCTTTTTCTCCTCTATCTCATTGTAGGCCTCCTCGCATTCCTTCGCAGCCCTGTCCCGTGCCTCCTGCGCCATCACAATGGACTTTTGCACCTCTTCATCAAACAAAGCCAGCACTATATCCAGACTCGCCTTCGCATCTTCTGCTGCAGCCCGGGCATTTTCCACCTGATTCTCATAGCCCTCCAGGTCCACCCCCCTGAATGTTGCCTGGTATTGTTCCAGATCATGCTGGAGTTTTTGAATCTCAAACTCCTTCCTTTGAATATCCAGGTTTATATCCTCCGCATCAATTACTGCGAGAACATCGCCTCTGACCACATGATCACCCTCATTCACAAGGACATCAACCATATGCCAATTCCCCTGTGAAAAAATCTTATGGGTGTACTGAGCCCTAACCTCTCCAGACGCCTTTATGCTGTAGTTCAAGTACCCGCTCCAGGGCACGGTGCATTCCACCTCGGGCAGGAGCATGTTGTTGATGGTCTTTGAAAAAACTGAAGCCGTTGATCCTCTGTTTTCATAAAACTACCTCCAATAGCCCCTCATTTGAGCCCGGATCTTTGGATCCCCTCTATCAAATAATTCTCGCCGTATAGAAAAACAAACAGGGCGGGTAAGAGATACAGAATTCCGCAGGCGAAGGCCACACCCATCTCACTGGTATTAATCCTGGACAGGAAAATGGAGAGCGGGTGCATCTGCTCATTATCTAAAAATATAAGAGGCTGTTCCACCATGTTCCAGTTATCCACGAACACAAGAATGGCCAGTGAAGCCAGGGCGCCCTTGCACTGTGGAAGGACGACAGAAGCAAATATCCTGAAATGACCCGCTCCGTCTATTTTTGCCGCTTCACCGTACTCATCGGGGATACGGATCATGAACTGTCTTAGAAGAAAAACACCAAAGGTATTGAAAATGCCCGGAAGAATGACGGCAAGATATGATCCCAATAGTCCCAGCTTTTTTAGGGTGATATACTGGGTAGTCATTCATCAGATAATAACCCTCTCAATCGATCAATCACCTGTAACCGGTCGTTAATGCCAAATTTGCCGTAAATGGAACTGATGTAATTCTTAACTGTTCCCTCTGTAAGGCAAAGGATATCGGCTATCTCCCTGTTGCTGGCTCCCTGAATCATCAGCCTGGCAATCTCAAGCTCCCGGGTGGACAGTTTTTGTGCCCGTCCAGCCCAGGAAACCTTTCCCCTAAGGCTTCCGGAAAGATCCGATAACCTGCAGGCAAGCTTGGCCGCCACTTGAGCTGGCATCATAAGATTCCCGGACACTGCGTCCCTTACCGCCTGAATCAGCCGGTCCCCGGGCATATCCTTCAGAAGATAGCCGCTGGCACCATAGTTCAGGGCCTGGATTATGTACTCATCATCATCAAAGGTAGTCAGCACTACTACCAGTACTTCGGGGAACCTCTTTTTAATCAGTCGCGTGCATTCAACACCGTCCATGACGGGCATCCGGATATCCATAAGGACCACATCGGGCTTCAACCTTTCTGTCATTTCCAGCGCCTGTTCCCCGTTCTCAGCCGTTCCCACTACATCGATATCCTCTTCCAGGTCAAATATGGTTTTCAGCCCGTCGCGCATGAGGGTCTGATCATCAGCTATAAGAAGCCTGATCCTGTTCATTCAATCCCTCCTTGATGATGGGCAGGGTTATTCTGATGCAAAAACCGCCGCCCTCGGACGTTTCAATCTCCAAGCTTCCTCCCAGCCCATTGACCCGCTCCTTCATGGCATTGAGCCCAAAACCAGGAATGACCTCATGGCTTCCACGTCCGTTATCCTTAATAAGAAAAACAATAGCATCCCCCTCTGTATTAAGCGATATTTCAAAAGCTGTGCAGCCACCATGCCTTATACCGTTGGCGAGACCCTCCTGCAAAGCGCTGAATAACACCCTGCCCTGAGCCTCATTCAAAGGAAGGCTCGCATTGTAATCGAAAGAGATTTCCACCCCCGCGTGCACTTCGGTATCCCGAATCAGGGATTTCATTGAAGGGATCAGGCTTAACAGGTTGCTACCGTCTTTTAGGGTTCTCACAGAATGGCGGATATCGTTAAGCCCTTTACGAACCTGGTTCTGTGCAAGATCCAGTTTTTCGAGCGCCAATGGCGGGTTTTTTGGAATCAGCCTTTTCCCGGCCTCAATTTCAATCAGCACAGTTGTCAGGGTATGACCCACTGTGTCATGAATCTCTCGGGCAATCCGGTTTCTTTCCTTTAAGGCGGTCATTTCCTCAAGCTTGGTCAGTGTCTCCTGCAGCTTTTGGTTCGTCTCGCCGTACTGCCGGGTTCTCTCTTCCAACTGGTGCATGGTTTGGGTCAGCACCTGCTTCTGGATTATCTGCTGTTTGGCTATATACATGATGAGGAAAACAAAAACAAAATACAGGGCATACTCATACAAAACCGGCGAAAAATACGCGAAATCAAAATAGTTCCATTTAATATAACGGACAAATTGAATGAAAACATACTCAAAATAGATGATAACTGAGATGACAATACTCTGCCTTATGGGATAAAAGAGGACAATGTCTATGATGTCTATGTAAAAATAGAACATGGCCACCCTTGACATATCCGAGATGGAAATCAGATACAGGAGTACGATATCAAAAGCAAAGGACAGTTCGCTCAGAATTTTTGACAGTCTTTCACCAAAAAGGCGCTTCCTTCTGAGCATAAAAGAGAACAGCAACAGAAGCGACAAAGGAATGAGCTTCCACCAATTATGTAAATTTGTGAGGATGGTAACCCCCAATGTCAGGATCAATGAACTAAAGATGATAATGTTGAAAAGGCGCTGATTTCTGGCATCCATTCGTACTTCCAGACCTCATATTCTGAATTGCCTGAGCCTGAACAGAAAAACTGCCTTCGGTGTCCGCAAAGGTGCCGCGATAAGTGAAAACCGGATCCAAGTCAATAATACCACAAAAAACTGGTCCGGATAGCCGACAGCCCGATACCCGAACTGTATGGCAAAGTCTGGGGATGCAAACCTCCCCATGCTAAAGGTATCATATCGATGGTCATATGATAAGGGGCTCAAGTCATAACTTAAGTCATATGACTTAGTTGGATCTACTTTACCAAAAAATCCGGCGGGCACAAAGGAACGCCGGTAAGGACGGAGATCCCGGGGCAGTCATTGAATTCCGCGAGTCTTTTAAGGCGCTTTAAAACGGCCGCCTGCAGGCGTTTACCGGGTTTTATGCTTTCTTCGTACCAGAAGTTCTTTACGATCAGGGTCTTCTCCTTCCTGTTGCAGATGGCTTCAACCCTGCCTGCAAAACGGTCGCCGTACAGCACTGGAAGTACATAATGACCATACCTGCGCTGATGTTCGGGGGTATAGATCTCCCATTTGTAATCAAAGCCGAAGAGGGCAGAAATGAGTTTCCTGTCCCAGAGCATGTTGTCCAGGGGCGCCAGAAGTTCACACCTTGCTTTGAATTTCTGATTCTCCAACACGGCTTTGAGAAGTTCTCCGTCTGAAGACAGGCAATACAGCCTGTCCTTCATGCCTTCAACCACGACCTCGATTATTTTTCCTTCTTCCATGAGTTGGCTGAATATGCGGCTCCGTTGCTCCGATTTAAGATTCCGGATGTTCAGCCAGGCATCGGAGGATCTGTTCCAAAGAAGCCCTACCCCGCCTATCCTGCGGAGCACACGCCATTTCATGTGATCCATCTCGTTGGGGTATGGATCAGGCTGGTTCAATATGTCAGACGGAATGCAGTTTTCGGCAAGGTCATAGTACTTAATGGTACCTTTCTTGTGATGAACTACAAGTTCGCCCCTGAAGTACATGGTTTCAAGAGTCGCACGGGAGAGACGCGTGTCTTCCCAGTACCAGTCCACTATTTCATCAAAGCCGACATTCGACGAGGAAACAGGCCCCTTTTCCCCGATTATCCTTCTTATCTCATCACATATCTCATTAATCCTGTCATAGCTTCTGCCGCCATCTCTGTATGCCTGCCGGAACCTATGGAAATATGGCCAGTCGGATGTCGGAATGATGGAGAGGTTTTTATCGAAGTAATCCAGCAGGCTCCTGTCCTCATACAGCAGGGAATACAGCATACCCTTTTTGAAGCCCTTCACCCTGGCATGCAGAACAAGTTCAGGGCTTCTTCCGCAAACATCGATGGGGTCAAACTGGATGCAGCCAGCCTGGATTATGTATTCCAGCACGCCCTGTTTGCCCGAATACCTGTAATCGCCCAAAAGTCCCTGTTTCAAAAGCATGAACCTGCGGGCCTGTTCATTGGTTAGATAAACTCTTTCTCCCATTGTCCCGTTCTCCTTTGTTACTTTGCCAGGGAGATCTGTTGCTACACTGCGTTCGGTATCGCAATGACAGTTCGGGTGCGTCATTGCGATGAGGAAAAGCCGACGAAGCAATCTCTGAGATTACCGCACTTCGCTCGCAATGACAGGTTAATATATCTTCACCTGATGAAGTTGGTTCTGACGGGGGGCTCGCCTTCAGGTATCGTGATCCCCTTCTCCCTGCCTGCCTCGATGCATTTCAACAGCCAGGCCATATTGTTCCCAAGTGTTCGCATGGTCTGCATACCTTCCTCATCCCTCATGACTTCCTCCGGCGTAT
>Ga0209537_1003679_pt1 | contig 13837 bp, 16 predicted proteins | sample BioPla4DNA1_FD_187698 | JGI IMG/M metagenome (GOLD analysis project Ga0209537, IMG submission 187698) | Biogas fermentation microbial communities from Germany - Plant 4 DNA1 (SPAdes) (version 2) | ecosystem: Engineered > Bioreactor > Anaerobic > Digestate | place: Bielefeld, North...
TAGGTAGAACACCCTAATCATGTTGTATTGGCATATATTAATAGTCGGACAAGCCCCTCCTCCTAATCTTTACATCCACATCTACTTCTATATCTATATATGGAAAGATGCTGTCCCAATCCTTCTCCACTTCCTTATAGATTTTAGGATGGAATTTATATAGGTATTCGAGGATTCCAAGGGCGTCGGCGTTAAACTCCTTTTGTAGCCTCTCTATGGTTTGATTAAAGTCATCTACCATAATCTTGGCTATTTTATTTTGTATATCTTCAAATACCTCTGTAGTTTGGAGCTTCTTATCCGGATCTATTACATACTGGTGGACCTGGGCATCTACACTTAGTTGGTACTGGATTTTTAAATTTTCCTCATCTACCAACTTCTTCCTAGCCCTTATGGCCAATAGGGATAGGGAAAGGTTGGCCCCATTGTATTCAAAATCTATATCCTCAGTATTGGCATCCCCATTTAAAAGGCTGATATTCCTATTCTCATCCGCATCTATAAAGCCTATCAGCCTATAGTCCTTAAATAGGCCTCCGCCGGCTATCTCAATTTCCGGGTCCCCTGAGGCCAAGGGGATAATGGCAGCCTTCTTATGGTCCATGTTGTAGATAAAGTCCTTAAGGCTCATGGGGGTAAACTGATTGGATCTTTGCTTATTCCTTAAAAGGGCTGTAAATAATCCTTCAATGGTATGCTGCCTGCTGGATTCTAACTTCTTCACCAAAAGTTCATGGGCACTTCCCCTGGTGATAACCAGGTCTATCATCTTATTTATGATATAATCCCTCTTCAAACCATCTAGGATCTCCCGCATATACTGTTCATTTTGGGCCACCTGGTCAGATAGGACTATAACCTTTAGATGCTTTAGGAATACGGGATTATATGTCCTGGAGGATATCTGGTCTACAGCACCAAAGATGCTGTCTGCATTGGCATTAATCAAAAAGGCATAATCCTCCTGGCTTGGACCTTCAGTGAGGGCATTTATGTTGGGATAGGAAAAGCAGATGAAAAAGCGCTTTGCATTATCTTTCCCATCCCTGCTTAAATCTATAGCCACCGTGTAGGGTAAAAGCCTATCCTCTATTTCAATCATATCCCAGCAGCCAGTGGTAAAGATCATACTGATGGCTAGGATTATTAGGAGCTTTTTCTTCACGATCTACCCCTCCTTCTTTTAATCCGCCCTACTAAGAAGAGGGCTAGGGGGATAATTGCCAATACTAGGGTGCCTAGGATGTTTATTATCAGGGGCATAATGGTATCTAACTCTACTATGGTATCTGGTATAAAGGCTACTAGGAATATAATGGGCAAGAGTATTAGGATAAAGATGCTATGGGATTTGGTATTAAAGATCTTTGAAAGTATCTTGCCGGAGGAATAGTACATGGGCAGCATAGTTGAAAATATGACCATAATCCAGATGGTCATGATTACCCCATCTAGATTCTGTAAGAAATAACCTGGTAAGTCCACCAGCTTGGTTATCAACAACAGCGGATAGGGGTCTGCTTTAATCTGGGCTACACTTAGTTGGGTCAGGGTCAACATAAAGAGGGCTATATATATTACTGTTACAATCCCTATGGAGTAGATACTGGCCTTAACCAGCCTCTTCCTACTCTTATTTTCCGCATAGGGAAGGGCAAAGAGGAGGATTTCAAAGCCGACGTAGCTAAAAATGGTATTCCTGATGCCATTAGGTAGCTGCCTAAGGTCCGACTGAAACATAGGGAGGATGTTGGTAAAGTCCGAACCAGGCAGGGCGACCAATATAAGAATTATGGCAAAGCCTATAGTTAGGGGATAGAGTATATAGGCCAGCCTGGCTATCACATCTATTTCAGATATGGCTGCATAGGCCACAGTCAAGATGAATATAAAGGATATCAGCCTAATAGGGGTCTGGAATAATAGGAAGGCCTTAATCAGCTCCCCTAGGGTCCTGGCTATATAAGCTGATATGGCTATATAGTAGGCCAGGTATATTACAAGGCAGAGGGTAAAGAGGGGCTTTCCAAAGGTTTCATTTCCTATTTGGAAGATGTCCTTGTTGGGGTTATCTTCAAAGATTTGGATCATAACCAGCACTATGGGGAAGATTAAAAGGGCCGTTAGGAGGATGGCAATCCAACCATCCTTATCCATGGCATTGGCCAGCTGGTTAGGAAGGCTCAATACCCCTACCCCTATGATGCTACTAACTATTAATGCCTTTATCTGTATATTAGATATCTTCGTTTCTCTTTTCATCATATTTATCCAACCTCATCCTTTGCTTATCCCTAGGTTTAGTAAAGCCAGGCCTTAACCATAACTTCTGTACTGGCACCTTCACTAGGACATCCTTCAGGTCTCCCTCGATCACACCCAGGCCTGAATAGGGTGATGTATAGGGGATACCAAAGCTATTTAACTTGGCCAGATGGCTCAATACTAAGATTACCCCTATGGTGATACCATACAGCCCGAAGAAGCCAGAAAAGAGGAATAGGACGAATTTTACCATACGGAAGGCAGCGGAATATTCATAGGAAGGTATTACGAAGGTGGCTACGGTGGTTATGGCCACTACTATGATCATAAGGGGGCTTACAATCCCTGCCTCTACAGCTGCCTGGCCTATAATAAGACCTCCTACTATACCAATGGTGGTACTTATAGGGCCTGATATCCTAGTTCCCCCCTCCCTAAGCAACTCCATAGTAATCTCCATTAAGGCCGCCTCAACTATGGCGGGAAAGGGGACGTTGTTCCTACTAGCTGCTAAAAAGTAGGATAACTTAGTAGGTAGCAAACCTGGATGGTAGGCCGTCAAGGCCACATAAAGAGGACCTGACAGTAATAGGAGTAAAAGTCCTAGATGCCTTATAATCCTGGTGACGCTGACTTCTATCCATCTGGTGTAGTGGTCCTCTGCGGACTGCATTAGGGTCCCTACCGTAGCCGGCACTATCAAGACGAAGGGGGAGTTATCCACTACTATGGCCACCCTTCCCTCATAGAGGGCAGCTGCTACGGAATCAGGCCTTTCGGTATTTTCCACCTGGGGGAAGGGGGATAGGTAGTTATCCTCTATTAGGTTCTCTAAGATGGTACTGTCTACAATGGCATCTATATCTATGGCCTCTATCCTCCTCTTTACCTCCTCCACCAGCTCCTTATTGGCTATGTCCTCTATATACATGACCGCCACATCCGTCTGGGACCTTCGGCCTACCGAATACATCTTAACCCTTAGGCTGGTATCCCTAATCCTCCGCCTAATTAGGGTAGTGTTAAACTTTATAACTTCCGTAAAGCCATCCCTAGGTCCCCGGATAACCGTCTCCGTCTGAGGCTCTCCTATACTCCTACTAGGAAAGCCCCTACTTCCTACTATAATGGCCTTGTCACAGCCATCTACAAAGAGCAGGGTATCCCCTGAAAGCATAGCTTTAAATAGGGGGTCCCATTTGGATTCATCCTTGATTTCAGATGAATATAGGCCATGCTTCTGTACCGCCTCAAAGATGGTGGTCTTATATCCTTCTAGGGTAAAGGACTTTATATCCTCCTCCCTCATAAGGGAGCCTATTACAAATTGGGATATAAAGTCCTTATTTATCAAACCATCGATGTAGACTACAGACATCTTAACCCTAAGGACTTCCCCTACTTCAAAATTCCTAATAACTAAATCGTCATTGTCCCTTAATATATCCTTTATGTATTGGATATTGGCATCTATATTCTTAGATATCTTTTCAATCATAAAAAAACCACCCCTATAACTTATATATTTACCAAGAGGTGGGTCTAATATACTTATAAAGTTTTACAGTTGAATACCTTATCTGTAATATTCAACAATTTCTTTTTGGTAAACTCCATCTTTTCCTCATCATCATAAAGACCAAAAACCGTTGAGCCACTCCCGCTCATCAGTGAGCCAAGGGCCCCATTTTCCAACATTATATCCTTAATCTCTCCTATGATGGGGTATTTTTCGATGATGGATCTTTCCATGGTGTTTTCCATCTTCTCTGCCACAGACCTTAAATCATCCTCTTCTATGGAGGAGATGATACCCCCTATGTCAATCCTTTCATTGGATAATTTTAAGATCTGATAAGCATATGCAGTGGATATGGCTATACCAGGATTGCAGAGGAGGATCTTCTTACCTGAAAAGGATTTTAATGGGGTCAGCCTCTCCCCTATGCCTTCCGCCAGGGCTGTCCCTCCCAGAATACAAAAGGGTACATCGGCACCTAGGTCCTTTCCAATCTCCATCAATTCCTTTTGGCTTAAATTCAAATCCCACAGCTGGTTTAAGGCCAATAGGGTAGCAGCTCCATTGGAGCTGCCCCCTGCTAAACCAGCCGCCACTGGTATATTCTTTTCTATAAATACCTTGATTCCCCTCTTGATGCCTGTTAGGCTGGATAGTTTCTCCCAGGCCTTGTGGACTAGATTACTAGAGTCCAGGGGCACTTGCGGGTGGTTGGATTCTATAACTACCCCTTCCTTAATCTCCTTAAACCTAAGCCTATCCCTTAGGCTAATCCTCTGCTTTATGCTCTTAATCTCATGGTATCCATCATCCCGCTTGTATAAAATATCCAAGGCTAAATTTACCTTCCCATAGGAATCCATGATAAGTTCTTCCATCCTAAGTCTCCTTATCTTTTGAACTAAGGAACATTATACCATAGAACTTAGGATTTTTACATATTTTCAAAATCATTATCTAGGAATTTTTCGATTATAATCTTATCCCCAACCTGAATTTCATAAGCTGGATCCAGGTTGTTGGAGCTTAGGATATCCTCTACTGTGGTCTTGTACCTTTTAGCTATATCCCATAATTTATCCCCTTTTTGTACTATATAAACTATGATGCTAGGCCTGTTGCTTAGGTCTATAACTTGGCCCGTCTCCTCTATCTCCTTAATGCTCTCAATGGTCCTCTCCCTATTTAGGTATACATCATATTTGGCTATGGCCTTAAGGGACAGTTGGTCTGTAAGCTCATAATCTAGGTCAGCTAATTTAGCCCTTACATCTAGCTCTAAATCCCTATCACTGCCGCTGTAGTAGATGTTGGATTTAAATGGGAAGTGGTCCATATAGTGTCTCACCTCTCCCCTTCCATTTAGGTAGAAGAGTTCAAGACTTAGTAAGGATTCTACCACTATTTCATCCCCTAAGATCCTATAATCTATTAGGTTAAAGTCATCCTTTATATCCAAGACTTCTAAGGCATCTACTTCCAGCTCTAGTTTTAGGTCCTCCTCCTCAGATAATATATCTACATTTTCTAAGATAGTAATATCTTCCTTTTCAATATTTAACTCCTCCTTGGTGGAGTATAAATCTACCACCAGTGGCCTAGTCATGTAGTCATAGACCTTGCCTTCCACCCTAATATTTATATCCAGATCTATATGCCTTAGGTCTCCCATTTCATCTTCCATTATCTCATAGAGGCCTTCTACTACTTCCAACTTCACTTCCCCTAAGGAGTCCTTTTCAACACCAGGTAATTCTACAAAGTGGTTGAAGGGGATGGATTCCCTAATATAGTTGATTTTATTATCTCCAAGATAAATCAAGGATACGTTGGCCTCAGCAGACACTATCAACCTATCTTCAGCCACCAGGGTTTGAAGCTCCCTAGGATGGACGGAAAACCTGACCACCTTTTCTATCGGAGGCTTGTCACCTGCTACTACTATCTCCTCCTTAACGTTGGCATAGGAAATGTCTCTGCCGTAGACCTCCTTGTATGTAATATCCTCTTCTAATATCTGTAAGCCTTTGTCCCCTTGGATTTCATGGACAACTTCCAGCTCCTTAGTCTCTTCCACCTTAGCATTAAGGTTTAATAAGGCCTGTAGATCGATCCTATTTTCACCTAAATCATATTCTATATGGTCGATGCTAGCCTTTATGTCGCTTTCCATGCCCTCAGCTATACCCTCTATGTCTATCTCTTCCTTAAAGTCCTTACTGGTCTCCAGGGTATGTAGGTTCTTCTCTTCATCCAAGCCCCTATATACTATATTGAATTTGACCCTGCCATTTACCAATAGCTTATCCTTGAAGATGTTGGTATTTAATACTTCAGTCCTACCCTCTACCCATAGGATGGAGTCGATTTCCTGCTTGTTTGTATTGAGGTAGATTTCAGTCTCAACCATGGTCTGAACCTCTTCGGTCCCCTTTACTTCCTCCACCTTAATAAGATCCTTTATTATCTCAATGGACATATTCTCACCCCTATTTAAACATTTATTATCCTATAAAGCATATATATGTTTAGGGGCCTTAAAATATGAATGGGGAAAGCTTTATAAAAAGAAAACTGGACTATGAAAATAGTCCAGTCCTATCTATGAAATCTTCACTTGTCTATCTGCTTCATCGCATACGATAACTTCTACTGTTGATGTTAGTACGTCTGAGTAAGTGTATGATACTCTCCTAGTGCTGTCGTATTCGTTAGATATCCTTACTACAAAAAGGCTTGGATAAGCCGATTCTAAAATGCCCTTCCTAACCGTCGTCTTCTTCCTACTCTTGTTCGCTTTTAATATTACGGTCTTTCCAATACATCCTTCCAAATCCTTTCGAATCTTGGCTACATTATTCATATAATAAAATAAACCACCTTCCATTGGTTCTCTCCTTATGTAAGGAGGCAGAAGGAGTGTTTGGGAACACTCACATAATATTATAGCATAAAAAGGGAATTTTGTCAAAAGTATAATATTATACTATTAATACAAGCCTTTGTCAAACCATAATGGCCTAATTTTTGTTTAAAAATATTTAACAATTTAAGGCTAAATTTATAGCCTTAAAGCCTATAATTTCAGTAAAAATGTTGCCATTGCAAAGTAGATGGTAAGGGTGATGGCATCCACCAGGGTAGTAATCAAGGGCCCTGCCATAATGGCTGGATCCAGCTTCAACTTTTTTGCTCCCAGGGGCAGCATACTGCCAATGATCTTGGCCACTATTACGCACACTACCAGGGTGATAGAGACCGTTAAGGAAACTAATAATCCTACCCTATCTATTAACATATTTTTTAAGAAATTAACGGATCCCAATATAAGTCCAGAAATGATGCCTATTCTAAATTCCTTCCATAGGATATTCCACTTATCCTCCAGTTCTATATCCCCAGTGGCCAGTCCACGGATGACTAGGGTAGATGATTGGTTGCCTGAGTTTCCACCTGTATCCATTAGCATGGGGATAAAGGCCGTTAGGACCACCAGCCTGCTTAAGAGGTTTTCAAAGTTGGAGATGATCCTGCCTGTTATAGTTGCTCCTATCATCAGAACCAGTAGCCATGGAATCCTCTGTTTTGCCAGGTCTATGACCTTTGTATCTATATACCTCTCTTCTGAAGGTGCCATAGCAGCCATGATTTGGAAGTCCTCGGTGGCCTCCTGCTCAATAACGTCCAAGATGTCGTCGAAGGTGATGATTCCCGTAAGCCTGTTTTCATTATCCACCACAGGCAGGGCCATAAAGCCATACTTAATAAAGAGGTTACCCACCGTCTCCCTGTCATCATGGGTATTTACATAGATTACCTCGTCCTCCATAATGTCCGCCAGCCTTAAATCCTCATCGGAAACCACCAACTCCCTTAAGGATACAATACCTTCTAAAATCCTGTTACTATCTGTTACATAGCAGGTATAGATAGTCTCCTTAGTCAAGCCAGTTTCCCTAATATGGTCCATGGCCTCCCTTACAGTCATATCCTTTTTAAGGTCCACATATTCGATGGTCATTATGCTTCCAGCGGAATCTACTGGATACTTCAAAAACTGATTAATCAATTGCCTTTCTTCAGGATTGGAATTTTTCAAAATCTTCTTCACCAAGTTGGCTGGCATCTCTTCAATCATATCTATCATATCGTCGAAGAAAAGTTCTTCTAATATATGGCTTAACTCCTTATCGGTAGCAGAATGTACTATGCTTGACTGCTGCTCAGGGGAAAAGTGGGCAAATACCTCCACAGCCAAATCCTTGGGCAGCATCCTAAAGATCAGTAATGTGGTATTTGGATCAAGTGGGTCTAGAAATTCTGCAATGTCTACTTCGTTCATTAAGGATAGTTCATTTTTTAATTGTACATATTGCTTTTTCTCAACTAGTTCTAAAAGCCTTTCTTTATCCATCATCCATACCTCCTTTTAGGAGGAACCACACCCACAACTAGAAGTAATGGCTATGGTTCTTCCCTTAATATTTAATTTTCCACACGACTTGGGCAAAGGTCCAGAATCCATAGTCATCACTCCCCTCTTGGTTAATACATTATCTATTATACCACATTATCTATTATACCAAATTGAAATTTATCTAAAAATGAATCTATAAGTAAATAAAATATTTTAACTATAAGAATAATCAAAAGAAAAAGGGGTTTAATCCCCCTTATTCTTAACAGCCGCTACCGCCCCTAGAAGGCCTAACGGTAAAGCCCTTTCTTAAAAAACCTTCACTATAATCTATGACGAATTTTCCAAACATATCATCAAAATCCTTATCCATGATAAAGTCATAGCCCTCTACTGTAACCTTAAGATCCGTATCCTTTGGTTCGTCCAGAACCATTCCAAAGACTGGGCCGCCTCAGCCATAGGCTGCTATATAGATCTTAAAGGCCTTGTTTTCTTCCATTGTGGGAAACATCTCATTAAATTTTTCCCTGGCTTTGTCTGTTAATTCTATAACCATAATAATCCCTCCCTTATAATCATATTATACCCACCATGGGTATGTTGAAACAAGTCTATTATAATTAATATATTATTCTAAATCAAAAAGGAGACCCTTTGGCCTCCTACTACAATGCTTCTCTACCAGGTATGATGGCGTCGATAACACCTATTACTAGGGCTCCAATTATTGCTCCCCATAAGGATATATTAAATCCTGGTACGATAAACTTGGTAACATAAAGAATGATTGCAGCAACCAGGAAACCAGCTATACCTCTACCAAATGGTGATGCATCTATTCCAGTAAATCTTTGGATTAGGTAGTCCAATACTCCTATTACCACCGCCGCTAGAAGTAGACTCCAGATGCCATCTATGGTAAATCCTGGTGTGAAATATGCTGCAATGGCTACTACTATTGAAGTAACCAAAATCCTTAACAGCATCTCCCCAATGCTAAAATCACGGTCTCTGTCACGGTTTCTGTTGAAATCATTATTATCCATATTCTCACCTCCTGATATAGTATTTTCCAAAAGTGAGAAATATTATACAAATATTTGATGTTATTTTATTATTTTATGTGTTATAATTAATTAATGAAGGGTATAAACCTAATGTTCTAATTTTTATTGGAATTCAAGGAGGGTTGATATAAATGGAAATCACTAAAGATATGTTAATTGGTGAGATCATCAGAAAAAAACCAGAAGCCGTAGAAATTCTAATGTCCTTTGGTATGGGCTGCGTTGGATGTCCTTCAAGCCAAATGGAAACTCTAGAGCAAGCTGCTATGGTTCATGGTTTAAACTTAGACAGCTTAATGGAAGCTTTAAATAAGTAATAGCTTAATGAAGGCTATAAGTTAGTAATTAAATTAGTAATAAGATAAAAAATGGAAGGGATTTACCTTCCATTTTTTATTTCAATTTTTTATTGTATTTTAATTTTATTTTTATTCACCTAATGCTTCATCGATCTTTTCTTTATCAAAACCTACGATTTCTTCCCCATCTATAACTAAAACAGGTACTCCCATATGACCCATACTCATTAGTTCTTGTCTAGCAACCTTATCTGTTTGAACGTTCTTTTCAGTATATTGGATGCCTTTTTCTTCCAGGTAGTTTTTAGCTAAAGTACAATATGGGCAAGTGTTACTAGTATAAACTACTACATCTTTCATTTTTATTCCTCCCTATTATCTATTGATTCTATTATACCCCTCACGGGTATAATAGTCAATAGTTCTTCTCCAGTTTATATTACCCTTAAAATTTAACTTCAATCAAATAAATTAAATATGTCTAATGTGTCTAATATGCTCAATACCTTCTTCTAACAGCCTTAATACGTGGTCATCGTCTAGGGAATAGATGACTAGTTTTCCTTCTTTTTTATACTTTACCAATTTTAGGTCCCTAAGGATTCTAAGATGGTGGGAGATGGAGGACTGGGTCATGTCCAACAATGTAGCAATATCGCATACGCATAGGGGTGATTTAGATAATACATAGATGATCTTCAACCTAGATGGGTCTCCTAAAGCCTTGTAGATCTTTGCTAAGTCTTCTATGCCCTCTTCTTCATCTAATTTAGCTTTGATCTTAGTTAATAGGTCAGATTGGGCATAATTACCTATACAAACAAGCTTATCTTCTGTTTTACTCATACTTAACCTCCTTCTCTAATCCTTGGGAATCATAGGATTGATTGGGTATATTATCCTGCCAGTTTCTGGATCTATATATAACAGCCAGTAGCCTAAGCCGTCTTTGCTTTCATACCAGGTGTTAAAGCCGGTGGTGCCATTTTGTGGATGGTCTTCTGAAATGAACCTGCCTGGGACTCCATATACGAAGAACTTAACTTCATCATTTACATTATAAAGTCCGAAGATATAGTGGCCGTACTTCTTCATCAAGGCTGTAGCTGTAACGGCATTCTCAACTAGAGGAAATTTCCTATTACCGCTAGCTATGTAGCTAAAGTATGGTAAAAATCCCATATCCTCCTTGGGATTTTGTATATCTATCCTCCACCAGTTATAGCCCTCTAGGTCTATCTTAAAGGGTTCCACATAGGGGAAATACCTTAATATGCTTAAGACATAGTTGGTAGCCTGCATCTTCTGATTTAATCGCCTTTGGGCTTCTGGACTTAAGACCTGGGCTTCATCTAGCTCATATTCTGCCTCGCTAAACATCTCCTGCATGGCCCTTTGATATTCCTCTTCAGTTATTCTTAGGATGGGACTAGCTCCTAGGGAATCATCTAGGGGTATATATTTCTCCTCTTCAACTTCAACATCCACATCCCCTACTGGATCTACTCCATCTCCTTCTTTAGCTAGAGAATCAGATACTTCTCCTACTTGTTTATCTATTGGATCAGCCTCTTCAACTACTTCCCCATCTGCTAAATCTTCTGCTGGGATATCTACATCTTCTTTCATTAGGGCTTCTTGTTCTAAGTCTTGTTCTTTAATATCTTCTTTCTCTTCTTCAACTAGAAAATCTCCTAAGTCATTTTTAATATACTTTACTTCTTCCCCTGTTATTTGAAGATTATCCTTTACCCTTTCAGCTTCCCTATCTAAGACATCAGCTTCCCCTATATTTTGTCCATTATCTTCCTCAATTACTGCATCAGCCTTGATAAATTCTTCTATCCTTTCACTGGGTTCTTCTTCCACCCTAAAACCTATGGTCCTTTCAGTTGCAGGATCCTTTTCTTTTACTTGGGCTTCTCCTTCCCTTATACCCTCAGCCTCTTCAGGCCTACTCTTACTATCATGGCTATCAAGTCTAGCATCTCCTACCTCAAAGCCTTTCTCCTTATCTAGATCAGGCCTTTCTACTTCTACATCCCTTGATTCTATGTCCTTTTTATAAGCCTTCTCCTTCCTATCTTCAGTTACTTCTTCTACTTTCGCTATAGCCGATTCCTTTGCAGCTAGGGTCTTATCTTCCCTTGGTTGGAAGCCCATCCCCTTAGGCTTTTCCTCACCCTTTAACTCTTCTATATATTCTTCAATAGACCCGTCCTTCTTATTTAGGTATCCGCCTAATAATACATCCTTGCCTTTCAATATAAGAATACCATTTATCCTATCAAATGAAAAGCCTGCCGCCTCCAATTCCTTATAATTTAGGGATAAGTTTGCCCTTGCCCTACCCCTTTGGTCCGTATAAATCTTGCCCCCTTCGTAAGCCCCATTATCAAGTAGGACTACCTCATAGCTTGTATCCCCCTCTGCCTTATCCATATTTATAGATAGGGTTAGCCGGTTGTTCCTTAATTCCAGTTTGCCATGTCCCTTTGGATTAAGATATCTTATACTAGAGTAGTCGTTTTTTAATATGAAAAACTTTCGTTTGAAGTTTAATCCAGTTGACATAAAAAACCCCCCTTATAAACATATATTTAATTATATGTTTAAGGGAGGTAATATTTTACTAATATTGATAAAATCTTCTAAGGACAGTTCTTCCGCCCTGCTTTCAGGCTTGATATCGGCCAGGATTAGGCCCTTTCTTATGTCTTCCTTGTCTAAATCGAAGCCATAAGTAGATAGGGCATTTAAGACGGTCTTCCTCCTCTTGGAGAAGGCTGCTTTTACTATCTTAAATAGCTTATCCCTGTCTACATCAGGAAGCTCCTTTTTTATATCCAACTTGATGACGGAGGAATCTACCTTTGGCTGGGGCATAAAGACGGTCTTAGGCACCTTTAGGATTATTTGGGGTTCACTAAAGAAGGATACATATACAGATAGGGAGCCGTAGGTTTTATTACCATGCTTAGCCACCATCCTGTCGGCCACTTCCTTCTGAATCATTACCGTTATGGATTCAAAGAGCTGGCTGTCTTCCAACAGCTGGGTCAAGATGGGGGTAGTTACATAGTAGGGTAGGTTAGCTACCACCTTAACAGGTCCACCATTTAATTTTTCATCTATCAATTTTTTAATATCCACCTTTAAAATGTCCCCATGGACTATTTCCACATTGTCATAGTCGGCTAAGGTTTCATCTAATACTGGCAGCAGGCTTTCATCTAGCTCAACAGATACAACCTGCTTAGCACTTAAGGCCAGCTCTTCCGTTAAGGTTCCTATACCAGGACCTATTTCCAACACATAGTCATCCTTACTTATACCTGCGCCCTCAACTATCTTCCTAACTATATTGCCATCAATTAGGAAGTTTTGGCCAAGGCTTTTGGAAAATTTAAAGCCATATTTTTCAATTATCTCCTTTACATATTTGGGGGAGTACAATCTAGTCTTCATCCTTATCGATCCTCTCCATTGCATCTAAGAATTCTTCTCTACTTATGCCGAAGTTATTCAGACGGTTTAAAAGCTGTTTAGCATTGGCATAGCCTATCCCTAGGATTTCTCCAAGCCTTTCCCTCCTATAGCTGGAGTCGGGGCCTCCTGCTAGGCCGAATTCCAGTAGGTCTTCCCTAGTAAAGTTTTCAGTCCTTTCAACCCTACTAGGCCTGGCCTTCTTTATGGCCTCTATTATATCCTCCTTGCTGGCATTTTCTACTCCTATATCTCCCTTCTTTAGGGCCTTTCCCTGGGGTAGGAAGGCATGCTTACAGTTCTTAATATGCTTGGATAAATCCCTCCTAATTTTTTCCCCTGCATAATCGGGATCCGTCAAGATTATGATGCCCCTTCTTTGGGCAATATTCTTCAATTCCTTTATGAATTCCCTCTTATAGCCAAAGCCGTTACAGGCTATAACCTCAGCATCAACTGCAGCCTTTACAGCCGCTATATCATCCTTGCCCTCTACTACTATTACTTCCTTGATCATTATTTTCATTCCTTTGATATAGTCTTGATTAATGTGAACTACCTCCACCTATAGAGGTGGTGGCTTCGTGGTCAATACTCCCATCGGAGCAAGTTTACCCACGCTCAAAGGGCTGTTCCATCCCCATATTTACCATCTACATGGCTAATTTTAGTAGGTTCTTTGCTGCGTTTATATCTCTATCATGTATAGCACCACAATTTGGGCATTTCCATTCTCTTAGTGCTAAATTCTTTACATCAGGGTTTTTATATCCACATT
>Ga0209537_1003685_pt1 | contig 13806 bp, 13 predicted proteins | sample BioPla4DNA1_FD_187698 | JGI IMG/M metagenome (GOLD analysis project Ga0209537, IMG submission 187698) | Biogas fermentation microbial communities from Germany - Plant 4 DNA1 (SPAdes) (version 2) | ecosystem: Engineered > Bioreactor > Anaerobic > Digestate | place: Bielefeld, North...
AAGATTTCTAATCTTGAAAGCGGTGCTATCAATGATCTAAGTTTGCTAAGGCAAATCACTTCTTTGCAAAAACAAAGGATAGATGAGCTGACCAGGATTATCCATGACTTAGAGGATAAAATCTCAAATATTAAAAATAGCGATATTCATGATCTGGACAACAAGATCACTAATCTTGAAAATGGCGTTATTGGTGATCTTAAAAGCAAGATTTCTAATCTTGAAAGCGGTGCTATCAATGATCTTAAATTGAAAATGGATTATGCCTTGGATCGACTGAACGTAACATGTGATATCAATTTACTGAAGAATAACCAAATGGATTATTTCAAGTTTGAAGACACCTTCAGAGGTAAACGTGAAAATGTAAAAGAAATTCAACGTGCCTATGTGCCATATTTCAGAGGTGTAGACGGCATCATTCTGGATATTGGATGCGGGCGAGGAGAATTTCTTGAGTTAATGTATGAGAATGGAATTCCTGCTTATGGTATCGATATTTATGACGGGTTTATTGATTATTGCAGGGAACGAGGATTCAATGTTGAAAAGAGTGATGCATTAACGTATTTGAACAAGCTTCAAAATTGCAGCTTAGGCGGAATTTTTATGAGCCAGGTAATAGAGCATTTGCCAAACGACTATATTCTGGCGCTGGTTCGAACAGCATATCAGAAACTAAAGCCGGGATGCTATTTTATCGTTGAAACGCCCAATCCTGGTTGCCTGGCAGCACTGTCCGAGTTTAATATTGATTTGAGCCATATCAGACCGATACATTATAAGACGCTGGAATTCATACTGAAGGAGTCGCATTTTTCCAGCGTGGAAAGATATCATGCCGAGCAAACCCTGTATCCGGTTAGCGCTAAACATATACAGGGATCCGGAATTGATAATGCTGATGAGTTCAATCAGGGGATTGATTTTATTAACAACCTGTTATTCAGTTACAGAGACTATACAATAGTAGCAAAAAAATAAAGAGTGTGAGGATTATGAGGAAAAAGAAGATTATTGTAACAGCTCCCCAGGTTCCTTTTGTCAAAGGGGGTGCAGAACTCCATGTTGAGTTCCTGATTAAAAACTTGATAAGCAGGGGGTATGATGCTGAACTGGTATCCTTGCCCTATAAATGGTATCCGGAAAACACGCTCTATGATAATATGCTTGCCTGGCGACTGATGGATTTTGAGGAGTCTAACGGTGAAAAGATTGATTTGCTGATTGCGACTAAGTTCCCATCATATGGCGCTATCCATAAGAACAAAGTCACTTGGGTAATTCACCAGTTCAGGCAGGTCTATGATTTGTTTGATACTGATATGGGTTTGAGGAACACGGAAAGCGGGATGCGGATAAAATCCAGAGTGGAACGTTTTGATAACGTATGCCTTCTTGAATCGAAAAGGATCTTCGCTAATTCCCAAAACGTAGCAGACAGGCTTAAAAAGTATAATAATATTGATTCGGATCCCTTGTACCATCCTCCTGCCTTGGCAGGGCAATATTATTGCGAAGATTATAGGGACTATATTTTGTCAGTAGGAAGGCTTGATAAGCTCAAAAGAAATGAGTTGCTGATACAATCGCTGAAATACTGTGATCAAAAGATAAAGGCAAAAATTGCCGGGAAAGGTCCCGAGATGGAGTATCTTGTTAAAACAGCGCATAAACATGGTGTTCAGAATCGTGTTGATTTCTTGGGTTATGTACCCGATGGTGATTTATTAAAATTGTATGCTAATTCATTTGCAGTATTCTATGCCCCTGTGGATGAAGACTATGGTTATATTACGTTGGAAGCTTTTCTGTCAAGGAAGCCGGTGGTTACCTGCAACGATTCTGGAGGAGTACTGGAATTTGTCAGGCATGATGAGAATGGGTTCATTACAGACCCAAATCCTGAAGCAATGGGGGCCTTGATTAATGAACTATATAATAATAAAGATAAATGCCGTGAATTCGGTGAGAGAGGTTACTGTGCCGTCAGTTACATAACCTGGGACAACGTAATTGAAAGATTGACTGAAACAATAAGATAGGTGTTGCATTCATGAAAATTGCGTACTTTTCTCCCTTCAAGCCAATTAAATCTGGGATCTCCGACTTCAGCGAAGAATTGGTTATGGAGCTTAAAAATCTTGTTGATATAGATATCTTTGTCGATGGCTATACACCTTCCAATAAGAAAATAACCGAGAATTTCAAAATTTATAATATTCGCGATATCTATAACAACGATATACGAAAGCAATATGACCATTTAATCTATCATATAGGGAATAATGCTAAGGCCCATTCAGCAATTCTTAAAGCCTTTGAAGATTTTCCCGGAATTTGTGAGCTCCATGACGTTTCTTTGCATCATTTTATAGCGGAGGAAACTATAGATAAGGGTAAGTATGATGAATATGTGGAAATCATGAACTATTGCCATGGCGACAAGGGAAAATCACGCGCATTAGCTTTCCTTGAAGGAAGGGCTTTGCCGCCTTGGGAAGAAGACCCTTTGACTTATACAGTCAGTAAACATATTATAGATAGGGCAAAAGCGCTTATTGTGCATTCAGATTTTGCCAAGCAGATGGTTCTAGGGATAAACAGTACCATACCTGTGGTCACTATCCCTCTTCATACATCGGATATAGTCGATAATTTTGACCTGTTCAAGCAGACTTGCAGACATAAGCTGGGGATAGACGATCGGGTGACCGTGCTGGCCTCATTTGGATTTGCTTCATGCAATAAAAGGATACCTCAGATCCTTGAAGCATTAGCCAGATTCAAGACGGATCGGAAAAAGGACTTTATGTATTATATAGTCGGTAAAAATCAATGCGAAGATCTTGAAAAAAGGATCAAGGAGTTAAACCTGGTAGATAACGTCATTATCACTGGCTTTACCAGTCTTGATATGTTTAAATGTTATATGGGTGCTTGTGATATTGCCTTGAACCTCAGATATCCAACGATGGGTGAGTCTTCCGGATCCATTCATAGGCTGCTTGGTATGGGAAAACCGGTTATTGTAACGGATATTGGATCTTTTCAGGAATTCCCGGATGATGTTGTTGTAAAGGTGACTTATGGTGATTCGGAAGTAAATGAGATTTTCAAGGCGATTGACAGGCTGACAAAGGATAAAGGAATGATGCATGCATATTGCCAAAAGGCCCACGACTATGCTAAAAAGCACTACGATATTCAAATAACTGCCAGGATGTATGCGGATTACTTTCAAGCCTTGCAGGAAAACAGATTTCAAAAGGATAGGGTGGACAGTTTCATTGATAGGTTGTTTGAAATAGGCTTGGCAGATGAGAAGTATATCGATCATCTGTCAGATAAAAGGGCACTTGAACTTGTATATTAAGTGGTTCAAAGTAATAAGCACAGGAGGGTAATATAGCTTTGAAAAGGAAAAAGGTAGATACCGCCGAACTGCTTACATATTTGCTACTGGCGGTTACATTAGGGATTTTTGGTCCTCTTGAGCTCTATTTCACAAATATAGATGAGTTTTGGTTCTCGTTAGGTCATATATGGTGGATCATTTTGCTTGGCGGCCTGCTTTTATTCGCTGGTTGCTATCTAGTTGGACTCTTTTTTAAAGGCAAAAAGGGAGAACTTTATTTATGCTTGTTATTTGGACTTGGATTAGCCTTTTATATTCAGGGCAATTTCATTAATGCGGATTATAAAGTTTTAGATGGCAAAAGTATCGATTGGAGCGCATATACGGGCACAGCCATCGTAAACACTGTTATATGGGTTTTGTGTCTCATAGTTCCTTTTGTTTTACGTTCTATTGTCTCAAGAAATTGGAAAAAAATTATTGTCTATGTTGCTGCTATCATACTGTTAATACAGGTTTCAACACTTACAGTGTTGGGCTTAATAACTGATTCCAATAATAAAAACAATACAACTGCGTACTTAACAACAGAAGGACAATATGATTTATCAAAAAATAAGAATATTGTAATATTTATACTCGATGCCTTTGATTCGAGCTATTTTATGAAGTTATTGGACGAATATCCTGAGCTCAAAACATCTTTTTCAGATTTTACATATTACCCTGATACAGTAGGCGGAGCTACCCGTACAACCCTAGCTATTCCGTTTATAATGACAGGAAAGGCATGGACTGAGCCTGTTTCATATAATGAATACCTGGAAAAGGCATTTTCCGAGGCGGAATTATACGATGTCCTCACGGCGAGCAATTATGACATACGAGTTTACACTGATTCAAGTTATATCCCATCAACACAAATCAAGACAATTAGTAATTTTGAAATAGGAGGTATGAAAGTCAGATCAAATTATCTTCTATTTAAATACTTCTATAAACTGACTGCTTTTCGCTATATGCCTCATTTACTGAAAAGTCCATTTTGGCTTTATGGAGAAGTGTTCAATGAGCTCAAAGGAAGTGACAACGCTGAGATTTATAAGGTTGACGATGCTAAATTCTACCAGAGCTTGATTAATAATGGGTTGTCAGGTAACAGTATGCAAAATGCATTAAGAATCTACCATTTAAAAGGCGCGCATCCTCCCTATAACATGAATGAACATGCTGAGAAGGTTTCTTCGAGCGAAACATCCCGGCAGCAGCAGACAAGGGGTGTTCTGAAGATTGTTGAAGAATACATACCGTTATAGATAGCCGGCAAGGTATTTTTCATTTGAGGTTCCAGTAGGATATTGTCCATGATAGCTTCATATCCCATCTCCTCAATTTGCCCGGATATCAGAAACTTGTATTCTTTATTAGTTACAATATAAATATCCTCAAGAGACACCATTTTGAGGCATCTTTTCATAGTAAGCTGAAATATGGATTGCTCCATACCATTTAGCTTCAAAAACTGTTTCGGATAGTTCGTTCTGCTCAATGGCCACAAACGTGTGCCTGAACCGCCAGCTAGTATAATGACTTTCATAATTGACTCCTTTGACATGTATATGCTAATTATATCATAGCGTGGACAGCATTCAAAGGAAAAAGACAAATACTGGTTGGGATTTATATACACTTATATCCTTTCAAATAATAATGAAATTCTTCTTCCTATATTGTATAATTATATTGTATAATTAATATGTTGCATATTGCCATGAGGCAGATTTTGTGAATAAAGAGCTATGGGAATTCGTTTTTCGTATTTCTTGTAGTCTACCCAAAAACAATATCGAAAAGGGGTTAACCTATGAAAAAGGCACTTATAACGGGTATCACAGGTCAAGACGGATCATACTTAGCTGAGTTCTTGTTGAATAAGGGCTATAAGGTCTTTGGTATTAAAAGACGTACCAGTGATTTGAATTATGGAAACGTGGAGCACATTAAGGATGAAATTGATTTCATATATGCAGATATGACAGATTTACCCTCCCTTGTAGCCGCAGTAAAAAAGGCTATGCCTGATGAAGTCTATAATCTTGCTGCGCAGTCTTTTGTGCAAACTTCATGGGAACAGCCTATACTTACCAGCGAAGTAAACAGTATTGGTGTTGCTAATTTGCTTGAGGCAATCAGATTAGTGAAACCGGATATTCGGTTTTATCAGGCTTCGACAAGTGAAATGTTCGGGAAGGTTCAAGCTGTACCTCAAAATGAAACCACACCTTTTTACCCGAGAAGCCCATACGGAGTTTCTAAATTATTCGGGCATTGGATTACTGTAAATTATCGTGAAAGCTATAATATGTTCACTTGTTCAGGAATATTATTTAATCACGAATCGCCGAGGAGAGGACTTGAGTTTGTTACACGAAAGGTTACCAATGCGGTTGCCCGAATTAAATACGGGCTTCAAAAAGAACTCAGAATGGGAAATCTGGACGCAAAACGGGATTGGGGTTTTGCTGGTGATTATGTTAAGGCTATGTGGCTTATGCTACAGCAGGATAGCCCGGATGACTATGTTATAGCTACCGGTGAAACACATACGATTAGGGAACTTCTGGAAGAAGCTTTCGGATATGTAGGTCTTCGATATGAAGATTATGTTGTAGTAGACCCTCAGTACATACGTCCTGCCGAAGTGGACATCTTATTGGGTGATTACACCAAGGCGTATAATAAGCTTGGGTGGAAACCTGAGGTAAGTTTTAAAGAACTTGTAAGAATGATGGTGGATCATGATCTGGAAAGAGTAAAAAAGGTCGTGGGCAAATGAGGGTATTGATTATAGGTGCTGCAGGTTTTGTCGGTAGGCATCTTATTGACTATCTTTGTGTGCAACAAAATGTTGAAATTTTTGCGACAAAACTTGCCGGGCAAGCGATTGAGAATCAAAATATACCTGCTAATAACATCAAAGATCTTGATATACTTGACAAGGAAGAAGTAGTAAGTGTGATCAGTGCTATTTTGCCCGATTATGTCATTAATCTGGCGGCGCAAAGCTCTGTATCCTATTCATGGGAAGATCCGGGATTAACCGCTAATATTAACATAATCGGTACGATTAACATATTGGAAGGAATACGAAAAGCAGCACCACACGCAAGGACACTTCTTGTTGGTTCCTCTGAGGAGTATGGTGAGGTAAATGAACGAGACCTTCCAATTAAAGAGAGTACCGATTTATGTCCCAGTAATCCATATGCAGTTTCAAAAGTTTCCCAAGAGTTATACGCCAAAATGTACACAAAAGCATACAATCTTGAAATTGTAATGGTTAGAGCATTTAACCATATTGGGCCTGGACAAAGTCCTAAATTTGCTATTTCAAGCTTTGCGAAACAGATTGCACAGATAGAGAAAGGTATTCAAAAGTCCGAAATACTGGTTGGAAATCTAGCAGCTAAAAGAGATTTTGCTGATGTAAGAGATATTGTGAGGGGATACTGGGACTTGGTCAGAAAAGGCATCAGCGGAGAAGTGTATAATATTGGCTCAGGTCAAAGCTATTCCTTACAGAACCTATTGCAAAAGATGATTGATATGAGTAATAAAGATATAGCTATTAGGATTGATCAGAGTAAATTTAGACCGATTGATATACCTGAATTATGCGCGGATATTACAAAGATTAAAGAGCATATCAATTGGCAACCGCAGATTGATATAAACAAAACATTATACGATGTGTTAGCCTATTGGAGAACTATAATTTAGTTTAATTTGTGGTACTGGTAAGAAGTGGTGAATGCATTGAAGATAGCATTTGACGTACAGTTATTGCTAAAAGGATACAGGACAGGAATAGGTTGGTGTGCGGATAATATTCTTAAACAGTTGCCGCATAACAATGATGTTGTATATCAATTAAATTGTTTTGCTAATGAGTTGCAGAACGAAAGGGTTGCTGATACAGCCAAGTATACTAGCTTAGGATATCAGCTTAAGACATGCAGTTTTTTAAATGGTTCTTTATATCGCCTTATTTCAAGCCACATATACTTACCATATCATCTTTTTTTTTGGGAGAGATTCTGATATTACCGTTTTTTTTAACTATATAGTGCCACCGGGTGTAAAAGGAAAGAAAGTTGTCTTTATCCATGATATGGCCTTTAAAGTACATCCTGAAACGGTGCGAAGAAGAACAAAATATGTACTGAATCTTGCCCTAAAAAAATCATGCAAAAGAGCAGATCATATAATTACTGTTTCTCAATTTAGCAAAAAGGAAATAATTAAGTATTTAAATGTTCCTGAAGATAAGATTTCTGTTATGTATAACGGAGTTGATCTATCTCTGTATCATCCAAACTATATGGATGAAGATATACAAAGAGTTAAACGAAAATATAACATTCAAAATAATTACTTCTTGTACTTAGGAACTTTAGAACCAAGGAAAAATTTGGAGAGATTGATTGAAGCATATGGACTTTTAATAAAAGAAATGCCTAATTGTCCTGTGTTAGTTTTAGCAGGTGGGAATGGATGGCTGTATAATAACATCTATAAAATGGTCAACTTAATGCACTTAGAGAAATATGTTTTCTTTACAGGATATGTTAAGCAGGAGGATGTTCCTTTACTTATGAAGGGAGCATTTGCCTTTTTGTTCCCCTCAGTTTATGAAGGCTTCGGTATGCCGCCTTTGGAAGCAATGGCCTGTGGCACACCTGTGCTCGTTTCAAATACGGCTTCGTTGCCTGAGATAGTTGGTGAGGCAGGAGTTCAAGTGGATCCTTATTCAGTCGCTTCAATTAAAGAAGGAATGAAGCTGCTAATTGAAAATGATGAATTAAGGAATGAGCTTTCTTCCAGAGGTATTATAAGAGCACAACGCTTTACATGGGACAGGTCTGTCAGTGTATTGTTAAGCGTTTTTGAAAAACTAAAATAAGTAGGTAAATAGGTAAATAAATCTGAGCGTTGCTGGTGGAAAAATGAAAACAATACAAGAAATATTTGAGTATAGACAGATGATATTCAGTCTGGTAAGAAAAGACCTAAGGGGTAGATACAAGGGGTCTGTTTTGGGGTTTCTTTGGACATTTATAAATCCCCTTTTGCAACTCGTTGTCTATACAATTGTGTTTTCCAACATCTTACGAACCGACGTAGATAAGTATTATCTGTTTTTATTTGTTGCTTTAGTTCCCTGGATTTTTTTTCAGGCGTCAATAGTCGGTGGTTCCAGTTCAGTTCTTTCACAACAGGATTTGGTTAAGAAGATTTATTTTCCGAGGGAAGTCATACCTATATCGTATGTTACAAGTTGCTTTGTAAATATGTTGTTTAGTTTTATAATAATCTTTATGGTAGTTTTAATTTCAGGTGTTAGCCTGAATGTTTTAGGATTACTATGTTTGCCTGCGTCTGGGATGTAGATGGAGTTAAGGATATTATTTCGAATGAGAAGGTCCTTATGGTATCTGGAAGGCTGGATTTGATTGAATTGATATATACTTTGTGTAACGATAATTATGAAATAACTTCTGGATATGTATACAGGTTGGAGAATTATAAGATTTTTGATGATATAGGTTTAATTGAAGTCGCACAAGAATCCGATATGCTTGAGATTGCGGAATTAATATGCTCTGACGTTGAAATAGGGGGGCATTATCATGTCTCAGACTTGGCTAATCAACTATTGGAGCGTATGCGGACCGGAATGGGCAGAAACTTAATAATACGTGACAATGGTAAAATTATAGCACATATTGCAACTTATGCTGAATATAACAATATAGCAATTACATCAGGCTTAATTGTACATCCTGATTTTCGTAAATTTCCCTATGGAACTCTGTTGGAAAGCCGATTAGTGCATATTCTTCAAAATGAAGGCATGAAGGTGTTTACTTTCGTAAACAAAAGAAACAGGGCAAAATTGCTAGACGCAATGGGTAACACCATGTGCGGTATGTATGGAAAACTGGTATTGAAAAATGCATAGGAGGGAGGTAATAAGATTGACAACGGAACTAAGCTATCCCTTTGATAGTGAATATATAATAAGAAAAAAGCGTTCCATCAGGAAGAATCTGCTTAGTCAAAACCGCAAATGGATTGAGAAACGAATCGCAATATTAGGAGGTTCGACAACTACAGATATAAAGGATATTTTAGAGCTTTTTCTGTTAGATGCAGGAATAAAACCTGTTTTCTATGAGTCCGAATTCGGGAAGTATTGGGAAGAGGTAATATTTGATAATAGTAGGCTTTGCGATTTCAAGCCAGACTTAATATTTATCCATACCAGTAGACATAATTTAACCTTTTTACCGTCTATTACGAATAGTGAAGATGAAATTACATTAATGCTCGAAAGACAATATAAACATTTCGAGCAAATGTGGAACCATCTTTCTGATAAGTACCATTGTCCAATTATCCAAAATAATATGGAAAAGCCCTACTATCGTCTATTAGGGAATAAGGATGTCAGTGATATACATGGGCACACAAATTTCATTAATAGATTGAATGCCAAATTTTACGAGTATGCTCAGGCTCATGAAAACTTTTTTATACATGATATAGACTATCTTTCATCACAGTATGGGCTTGATGAATGGCAAAATCCGCTATACTGGTACATGTATAAGTATTCCCTTTGCGTACCGGCAATCCCTTTATTTGCCTACAGCTTATCCTCTATTATCAAAGCAATATATGGTTTGAACAAAAAAGCGATAGTACTTGATCTGGATAATACATTATGGGGTGGAGTTATTGGGGATGATGGAGTCGAAGGTATACAGTTAGGCCCAGAGTTACCCATGGGACAAGCTTATTCAGATTTTCAGAACTATTTGCTGCAATTAAAAAAAATGGGTATTGTTCTGAACATTTGCTCAAAGAATGACATGGAGAACGCGATTGCAGGATTAAATCATCCTGACAGTTCATTGTCTCCGGAAGATTTTGCTTGTATTATTGCAAATTGGGAAAATAAAGATGAAAACATAAAACACATTGCTCAGCGAATTAATCTCGGACTAGATAGCTTAGTATTTATTGATGATAATCCTGCGGAGAGAGAGATAGTTAGAAGAAATCTTCCTGATGTTGCGGTACCACAGATCCAAAAGATCGAAGATTATATACGCATTATTGATCATTCACGTTTTTTTGAAGCAGCACTCATTACACAGGATGACATTAATCGTAATGAAATGTATAAAGCCAACTTTGAAAGAGAAGAATTCCTTCGTAATTTTAGCAGTTATGATGATTATCTGAAAAGTCTTGAAATGGTAGCTACAATTCGTGGCTTTGAGCCGATCTATTTCGATAGGATTGCTCAGTTATGTAACAAAACAAACCAGTTTAATTTAACCACTAAACGGTATTCTGTTGCTGAGATTAAAGAGATCGCTGAAAATGATAACTATATTCATTTGTATGGTACATTACAAGATAAGTTTGGTGATAATGGACTAATTGGTGTAATTATAGGTGAGAAAATCAAAGATGAGCTACATATTCAACTTTGGTTAATGAGTTGCAGAGTTTTTAGGAGAAATATGGAATATGCCATGTTTGATCGATTGATTGAAGAATGTTTGCTACGTAAGATAAAATATATACATGGGTATTATTATCCTACTTTAAAAAACAGGATGGTTAGAGATTTTTATGCATCAATAGGTTTTCAAAAGATAAGGGAGGACGATTCAGGTAATACTGAATGGTTATTTAAAGTACAGGAACATACAAGACTAAATGAATTTATTAAGGTCAATAGATGAGCATAAGTATAAAAATATAGGCATATTAGGAGGACAAAATAATGAATAGAATCGAAATATTAGAAAAGATAAACCATATCCTAAAGGACGTTTTTGATGATGATAGTCTGGTTGTAACAGAAAGTACAGAATTGAGCGATATCGAAGGTTGGGATAGTATTGCACAAATCACAATAATTGCAACAATAGAGAAAGAGTTTAATGTAAGGTTTAGGCTGGAAGATATCTTAGAAACTAAGAGTATTAATAAACTAATAGATTTTATAGAGAAGGAGTTAAAATGATGATAATCCATCATATTGGATATATTGTTCAAAATTTGGAGGAATCAATAAATGGATTCTTAAATCTTGGTTTTTCATTAAACAGTTCAATTATATATGATGAAATACGAAAAGCAAGAATATGTTTTCTGTCAAACGGTGGTTATTGTATAGAATTAGTTGCACCAGATAACGAACAATCTCCGATATATGGATTATTGAAGAAATATAAGAATTGTCCATATCATATCTGCTATTGCAGTAATGATCTTCAAAAAGATATTGATACATTATGTTCTAAAGGGTGGCTTTTGTTCAGTAGTCCACAATCTGCACCTGCCATAAAAAATAAAAACGTTGTTTTTTTATATAACTTATCAGTTGGCATGATTGAACTGGTTGAAATGGGAACTAATGATTGAAATTTCATAGGAATAAATTGAAAGGAAGTATTTTCGATGCAGGCATTAATGTTGGCTGCTGGAATGGGGCGGCGTTTAGGAAAATATACCAATAACCAAACAAAGTGCATGGTGAAAGTCGCCGGGAAAACGCTTCTTGAACGAACTGTGGAGGCAATTAAAGAAGCGGGAATTAAACGATTTATAATAGTAGCCGGATATGAGGCTGAAAAATTGATACAATATGTTCAAGCCAATATTACTGGTCTGGACATTGAGTTTGTTATTAATAAGGATTATGCGACCACGAATAACATATATTCTCTGTACTTGGCAAGAAATTATTTGACACAGGATGACACAATACTTCTTGAATCTGATTTAATTTTCGAAAAAAGAATAATTCGTGAGATGGTGGAAAATCCAGAAGAAAATCTAGTCGCCGTTGCCAAGTACAAACATTGGATGGACGGCACAGTAACAGTGCTTAGCGAAAACAATGAAGTCAGAGAATTTATCGAGAAGAAGGACTTTCAATTTGGTGAAGCTACGAACTATTACAAAACAGTTAATATATATAAGTTCAGCAAAGAGTTCTCAAAAAATCAGTATGTTCCGTTTTTGAATGCCTATATTAAAGCCTATGGCAAAAACAAGTACTATGAGCTGGTACTCAAAGCAATTGCGCATCTTTCTTGCGCAAATTTAAAGGCATATGACATAGGAGATGCTGCTTGGTATGAAATCGACGATGCGCAAGATTTAAATATCGCAAATACATTGTTTGCAGATGATGGGGATAAGCTTTACGCATATGAACGTCATTTTGGTGGTTATTGGAGATTTACTGGACTTAATGATTTTTGCTATCTTGTCAACCCTGGCTTTCCCCCAAAGAAAATGTTGGACCATTTGAAATATTTCTTTGATACCCTATTGAGGGATTATCCCTCAGGGATGAACAACCAGATCTTGGCTGCTGCCAGGATGCTAAAGGTTGATGAAAGCTTCCTCCTGGTTGGAAACGGCGCTGCAGAGCTGATTAATATTTTGGGACAAGCTATTGAGGGAAAAGCTGCATTGTCTATTCCTGCCTTCAATGAGTATATCAGATGTTTTAAAAAGTGTGAGATTATCCCAATTTATGCTGAACAGTTTAATTTCAGACTTAATAAGCAGAAGTTCATTGAGTTGAGCAGTAATTGCGATGCGATTTTCATAATTAATCCCGATAATCCCAGCGGCAGTTTTTTAACTAAGCCTGATATGATGGAGATCCTTGAGGCATGTAAAGAACATAATACCTTATGCGTGTTTGATGAGTCTTTTATTGATTTTGCAGATCAGGATATACGATATACATTGTTAGATGATGCAATACTTAAAGAATACCCCAATTTGGTAGTAATTAAGAGTATTAGTAAATCCTATGGGGTTCCGGGATTGCGTCTTGGCGTTCTCGCATCTTCCAATACAGCTCTGCTCGATGCAATGCGTAAGATGATGCCTATATGGAACATTAACTCATTTGCAGAATACTTTTTGCAGATCTATAGTCTTTACGAAGGCGAGTATATTGATTCTTGCAACAGAATTGCAGAACAGCGTGGAAAGTTGAAAAAGAAACTAAGCGAAATAAGTTTTCTCAAAGTTTTTGATTCCCAAGCCAATTATCTGATGTGCGAAGTTATGGCTCCTTTTACCTCAAAAGAGCTAGCAAGCCGATTGCTTATTGAGCACAATTTACTTATCAAGAATCTTTCGGACAAAGATGGTTTCTTTGGAAGAAACTTCATACGCGTTGCTGTTAAAGACGAAAATGATAACGCTTTGTTATACAACGTACTTGAAAGGATTGACAAGGAGAGGTCAATTGAAAAAGTAAATTCCGGTTTGCAAAAGTAAATTCCACAGTTTTTGCAAAGCAAGAGAAATCTATATTTTTCGTGTTTTTTGATGAGTTT
>Ga0209537_1003686_pt1 | contig 13804 bp, 12 predicted proteins | sample BioPla4DNA1_FD_187698 | JGI IMG/M metagenome (GOLD analysis project Ga0209537, IMG submission 187698) | Biogas fermentation microbial communities from Germany - Plant 4 DNA1 (SPAdes) (version 2) | ecosystem: Engineered > Bioreactor > Anaerobic > Digestate | place: Bielefeld, North...
CTTCGAGGATACGAGAAATGCCAGTCCAGAAATTAGGGCTTACATCAACGCCGCTTATAACGAATACTTGACAGAAGGGGTAGGTCGGGATAATAGCGGTAAGCTTCAGTTCGGTTACGGTCAGACAGTGACACGAGCCCAGCTGGCTACAATGGCATTAAGGATTAAAGACTATAAAGAGAACCCACAGATGTTCAAGCATGAGAGAGACTCGGATAGGAAGATGCAGGAGCAGAAATGGAAGGAAGAACAGGAGAAAAATAAGGGAGGTAATAAAGGTGGCGGTCAGGTAACGGAGTATATCACGTGGAACGGTTATAAAATACCTAAGGGGTCAGTGTTTTATGAGATGAATAAGGACGGAGTGCTGGAGTCTGGGTTGGACTTTTGTGGGGCAGTATGGTTTACACAGTACCCTGAACAATATGATGAGTTATACAATATTTTGATTAGTAAGCTTGATGCAAATACAGTAAAGCAGGCTATAGATTATGCCAAAGCCAATAAAAAGACTGTAGAAGATGATATATACAAGATATTTAAGACACCGCAAGGATACACTATCAAGGTGGATAGCGTTCGAGGTGCTTTTATGGTAGTTTTTGAAGTCAAAGCTCCTAAAAAATAAATATTCAAGGGGGGTTGAGCGGTGAAGTTTAAATTAATAAGCATATTGCTTATAGCTAGCCTGATAGCGAGTACACTTCCAGTAGGCACTTATGCGGTAGCCGCACCTTCAACTGGAGAGGATATTGTACTAGAGCTTGATACAAAGTTAGACGTAGAAGGATTCATAGAAAATATGAATAAAGAGATAGAAGATATTTATGGGATAGATAGCAGTAGTATAAAATTTGAGGTCTCAACTAAATTTGGTACGGCAAAAATATACCAGGTGTACCTCATAAAAGGGAACGCTGAAGAATTTCTAGGTTATACTTTTGCTTACGGAAATCCATTCGGTGATAAAAAGACTATAGAAACGAAAAGAGGCAAAAAGACGGTTTATAGATATTTAGGTAAGGCGCTGAAATCTACGAGTGACCCGAATGATGGGTTTACTAACATTGAATTCCCGTATGATGCATACAGCGGTTGGACTTTCCCGGACTTGCTCCCAGGGTCGGGGTATCATTCAACTTTTATAGAATATCCATGGTTGGGCTCAGAAGATAAAGTGGGTAAAAGATTAGACAGTTCTATAAACTTTGCATTTTACAGCAACAAAACCGCTACTGGAAAACTTAAACAGCAAATAGTTACCGGTTTAGTCCTTGTACACCCCGAGATGGTCTCTAAGAATTTAGGTCCCGACGGTAGGGTCCCCGCAGAAGATATTAAAAAGTTAGAGCAAATACCTTGGGAGAAATACGTCCACATCTATCAACCTCCAACCTACAGCTCCTGGGGAATGGGCTGCATCTGGCATAAGGACAAAAGCGATGGCCAAATATGGTATAAAACCATATAATTTGTTGACTGTATTGAAATAAAAAGGAGGAGTTTATTTTGAAAACGAAATACATATTAAAGGTTGTGTTAATTTTTGTATGTATAGTAGGTCTTATGCTTCCGAGTGTGGCGTTAGCCAGTTCTGAAGCTACCTATCGCAGTAAAATCTACCCTGAAGTGTCTTACACATTAACCGACCAGAAGTTGCTCGAGCTAAAGTTATCAAAGGTACTTTATGAGAAAGCACCGAGCACACCTGGTGATGTACGAGACGTCGAGATAGCTGTTAATATACCTTTGGAGCAACTGGATACACATAAATTATGGGCGGACATGGTATCAGGTGATATATTGATGTCTAGTAAATTTACTACTTTTGATTATATAGATGCCATAGGAACTCCAAAAGGCACACTTTTGATTTTCAGGAACGTTAGGGTAGACGATACAATGCACTTGAACGACCCGAAGAACGAGGAGGCTGTGCAAGCATTACTTAAAGGAGCACAGAAGTATTCTTCAATTGAAGATAAGCTTGCATATATCAACGACACAATAGCACTAAACACAAAGTTTAGCAATGATGTGCCAGCAACAGAGGACGTTGATTTCATCGGGCTAGTGCTGAGGGAACACAAAGGTGTATGTACACATTTCGCAATGACATTAAAATATATTTTAGATAGGCTTGGGGTACCTTCAGTGGTTGTCATAGGACTGGCCGCGAACCATGCCAGCAACTTCGTTTACGTGGACGGTGAGTGGAAAGTATGGGACCTAACGTGGAATATTTGCAACGGGACAACTGATGAAATTGTAGCATGCTGGTACAAGGGGGCAGACGGTAAGCCTGTAATTATAAGAACTCCTGGCATTAGGGAATACTTTTTAATGGACTTTGATGGACCTATATTCAAATATGGGTATCTAGATGAGTTAGGCAAGGAAGCCTTTAGGCAGTTTGTGGTTGGGGCTGAGGCTAGGGTAGCAATAGAATATCCGGAACTGCCAACAGCACTTAAAATTGACCCAAGCGATATCTTAGCTGACATAGATGAAATTAAGGATTACATCGCCAAGTACGGTGGTAAAAAGAAGTTCATCAATGAACCCGACAGCACTACAGTAGCGCCGATTCTTCCAAATGACCATACAAAAGTGCCAGACCCTGTGACGAATACAAGTGCGGGTCAAATTGATCCAAGCATGATTTCCGGTGGCAGTTTTTCTATATCTACGGACAATTCCGGTAAGCTTGTAGTCAAGAATAATTCTAATACGACAACGCAGGTAAGTCAGCAGAAAGCCAAAGCCCAGCCAACCAGTTCTTCAGTTATAATCAACGGTAAGAAAGTCGCTTTTGAGGCATATAACATAGGCGGTTACAATTACTTCAAGTTGAGAGACATTGCAATGGCACTGAATGGCACTGGCAAGCAGTACGAGGTCAAGTTTGATGGCAGTAAAAACGCCATTCTAATCACAACAGGTTCCAAGTATACGGCAGTAGGTGGAGAGCTCAAGGTATCAGGGGCAAAATCTGAGAAGTCAGCAGTGCCAACACCTTCTAAAGTGTATATAAACGGTAAAGAAGTCCAGTTTACTGCGTATAACATAGACGGTTACAATTACTTCAAGCTTCGCGACATTGGTAAGGCACTTAACTTTGGCGTCTTATGGGATGGGGCTAACAATACGATTAGAATAGATACCACAGAGGATTATAAAGATTAGATTTATCTACATGAAGTTTTGATAAAAGGCACTTAAGAAATGAACCTTAAGTGCCTTTTACGTTGTATTAAGTAACTTTTATAGGATTTAATTCGACATTATAAAATTCATAGTGATGCAATATTATCCCAATACCAACCAATTTTTAAGGCCTCAAAATCGGCTTGTATTTGACATAAATATGCAAGTGTTTCTGGAGACGCATAAGCCCAGAAGGACTAAGCAAGAAAGACCCCTCGACTAAGAAGCAAAGATGCTATAGGAGACTTGGAGTCAGACGTTTACTGGTGTAAATCAACACCTCTAAATAGCACCAAAGAGCAAGAGTAATAGTGGGGATATACGGTTGCAGAATTACCAAATTACCAAAAATTTTTTAGTTCTCACATGGATAAAAAGACAGTTCATTATCGGCTATCAAGCAGCATTACAAATTTGTCGCGATACAACATTCCCCCAATTTCTCCTATTTTAGCGACATGAAAATCGGCGTGTATTTGATATAACAGTGCCAATATCAATGGGGATGATACATAGCTGAGCCAGCTAGGCAGGAACTAAACTAGACAAATAGGCACAGTAACGAAGTAGATAAAGAGCTTATGTGTCAGCAGTAATGACGGATAGTTTAGCAGCAACTAACTTTACTGGTGTGCTAAAATACCTTACGATGTTTAAAAAAAAACGACATATAATCAGAATCGCCACGCCAGGCATCTGCTTCCAAATTAAAAATGTTTACAAGTTAGTTGCTTTCGACTACCATGGATAACTGCCTTATAAAATTACAAGTTTTAAGCTCAAAAACCTATGAAGTTCAGGGTTACATTGATTGTTTAGTAAGCATTAAAGCCTGCAAACTGCCAGTCTAAAGGACTTGCGAATTTGCAGGTTTTTATTTTTTATCAGCAAGTTGACATAAAGGAACTTCCAAGCAGTGTCTCAAATGGGTATTTGAAACGCTTGACATAGAATTTCAATTGAGGACTTACTTCCTATAGTAGCACCTCCAATATTTGTAGTTTGAGTGACTTAAATTGAAAAATTTAATAGACATATTTCAAATTTCAAGTGATACAAGGTTTTTACGCTTGTAGAATTTAAACAGCCTTCTTGAAGTTTTCCATGCTTTGATAAAAATGGATGATACATTTCCTTAAAATCTGGATACCGATGAATTTTCACTTCCTATCCAAATAAACGAGCGAGCCCTACAATTTCGCATTGTATGATGCTTACTAATTTTAGGATTTTACATATGGATTCTAAAGGGGGTTAGCATAAAAATTTAGTTTATAATACGTCAAACTCTTGCTGATGCATAAAAGTTTGGAAATATTGGTGTCTCAATTAGGTATTTGAAATTGGAAAAGCGTGTGCGATTTTAGTTTATGCGGTAAAAATTAAACTCAAACTACCTGTAAAATGACATGTAATTCAATTATAAGCACTATCTCAAATATATAAATGAAAACTAAAATACAGGAAAAAGGGAGGGAAAAACCATGGTCTTAGGGCAAGACTACATCAATTATATCAAGGATGACATCAATAAGAATATGGATAACCAAAGTGAACTAGTAAAGGAACTCAAGAGTGAATTTAAAACCTATGATGAAATGCTTCAAGTAGCCTTATTCTTTATGAGAGAGTCAAAAAGGAGGTATATTACCATAATTCAGCTTCAGTCACTACTTAATAAAAAGGGGATAACCAATGAAGAAATACGTAAATTCATCAGTGAAGGCTTTGATGAAGGAGCAATGAGTTTACTCGAACATAGAGATAGAGTAAAAAACGGACTAAAAATAGCTTATAAACATCATGCAACAGTTGAAGAGTGCGTTAGATTGATGAGTCTATACAACAATATAGACAAAGTTGCCGAAACATTAGGCGTAAGCCGTAGCACTGTATGGCGTAGGTTAAAATCAGCTAAACAGTAAGATGAGTTACAGGACTTATCAAATCAGGTGGAATTACAGGTGTAAGATTTACCAGCTTGGTAGGTTTACCAGCTTGTTTGATGGACTCCATGTCTTAAATTAGGGGAACAACCTGGCGTTTAGAGTTTAGGCGGCTTTGTTAGATTGCTTAAATGGACTCTATGTCCTAAATTTGGCGAACTTGTCAATAAGATGACCTTGCCAGTTTTGAGGACTATGTTAGTATAGGGTCACCAGGATTTATATTTTGGAGGTCTTCTTGTTTAAGGTCTCCAAGCTTCATAGTTTTGGCAACCTTGCCAGTTTAAAGGAACTTCATATTTAAAAGACTTCAGGTTTGAGGGAAACCTGCCGATTTAGGGAAACCTGCCAATTGAGGGAAACCTGCCAATTAGGTGGTTGGCAGTCTTAGGGGTTTAGAGGGGAACCCTGCCAATTAGGAAACCTGCCATTTAGCGACACCTGCCATTTGAGGGAAACCTATCGGTAAGGGGTTTAGCAGTATTAGGGGTTTAAAGAGAACCTAAGGTTTGGGGAAATTGGCGGGAATTTGGGTTTAAAGGAAACCTCAGGTCTTAGGAAATTGGCGGAACCTCAGATTTAGCGGGAACCTAAGGTTTAAAGGGTTTGGCGGAACCTCAGGTTTAGATGGTTTGGCGGGGACTTCAGGCTTGGGAAATAGGCGGGGACTTGGGTTTGAAGGAAACCAGTTGTGTGACTTTTGAGGGTACTTTAAGTTTTAAAGCTTGCCGATTGTGATAGCCTCCACTTTGTTGGGTTTAGTGGACTTGCCTATTTTGCAGGCCTGTGAGGCCTATTAGTTTGTGGACATGCCAAGGTTTAGGTTGAATTACCTATTTTGTAAGTTTGCCAGGTCTGGCAGGTTTGTAGGTTTGTAAGGCTTACCAAGTTTAGAAAGGTTTGCCAGTCTTGCCAGGCTTGCAGGTTTTACAAATTTGCAAAGTTTTAGCAGGTTTAGCGTGATTAGCAGGTTTTGATGGACTTTAGGTTTAAGCGGGTTTTGCCGGGTTTGCTTATGTTGGAAGGCTTACCAGGTTCAGTGGGTTTTAGCGGGCTTGCCGGTTTTTAAGTTTTAAAAATCTGCTGATTGAGGCGGTTACAGCTCGTTTAATGGACTCCATATCTCAAATTGGGGAAACAACCTGGCGTTTAGGCATTGCATGCTGGACACTCATTATGGGAACCAGTAGTTTGTAAGGAACCAGCAGTTTGTAGGGAATTTCACCTATCTGCAGAGTTTGCCTATTTGAAGAGCGTGCCTGTATCTAGAATAGAGGGACTAGCAGGTCGGCAGGTCTAAAAAGCCTTGCAGTTAGAAGGACTAAAAGGTTTAAAAGGGACTGTAGATTTAGCCAGTTTTGCAGGTTTGGAAAGACTGACAGGCTCATGGATTCAATAGTTTAGAGGCTTAAACATTCAGTCAGTTTAAAGGTCTGGATGGTCTGGCCAATTGTGTCTGCTAGTGGACTTGGAGTTTAGAAGAATTGCCAGTCTAGCTAGTTTGACAGACTAAAAGAGTTTATCAGGTTTTCATGTAATCTGCTTATAATAAGCCCGAAATATGACTTGTAATTAAAATAAATGTAAGTAGAAAGTTTAAGTGAAAGGAGGATGGCTCATGCCAAGAAAGAAAGCAGGTGAAGCAGTCTTTATTGAAATTGGAAAGCCGCGTGAGCTGACAGATGAGGAAAGAGACAAAGCATACATTGAAGAACTTAAAAGAAGCGATGATTTAGAAGCGAACATCGAATTAATCCTAAGGCATTTGGGGCTGTTTACAGGACTTGTAGCCAGGAGAGCATTGAGAGAAAGATGGCCTATAAGCCGCATAACAAAGTTTTATAACGTGACCGAGGAAGAGGTCCAAGACATAATAGATGCGATGGTTTATAAAAGCTATCGAAAATACAATTTACAAAAGGAACTAGGTCTTATCAATGCCGATGAAGGCGTTTACGAGCGGATGGCAGACGAAATAGATTTCTTGGGGATTTCGAAAAAGGAATTGCGTCAAAGAGTTGAGAGATACCTGAAAAAGCATTCGGAAGAAGAGAGGTGAAGGTGTGATAAAACCTATTATATTTGAAGGAGATGACTCCTCTTATGGCTGGGATAAACTAACAATAAGCTTTGCATTCGAAAATAAGCCCAAGTTGTTAGCATTGATAAACAAAGAGCTTATGAAATACGGATTAGCTGGCAGAATAGAAGCTTTAGAGGTTTATCAGGAGCTTTTATTATATCTTGCAAGTACCAAAGATTTTGATGCCACTCCTGGAAGAGGGAATCTGGAAAGTTATGTGGTGGTTTGCCTTAAGAACATTGTGAAAAGGGCGGTATCATCTTATTATAAATACGTTAGCCAGTTAGTTTACGACATGGTGTGTGATGATGAGGAATTATCAGCCATTGATCTGATGCCGGATGAGGGAAAAATGCCAGATTATATAAATATAGAGGACGAGGTTAGAAGTGCAGAATGTTTGAGGTATAAGTACGGTGTAGACATACCACTACTAGTTTACTTGAGGTTTTTATGCGATGACGATGAGACTTATAGGGGATTGGTTGAGCTGTTATTAGGGATTAAATATGTGTCGGAATTTAGGGCATTGGAGAAGAAGGTGAGGCAAGATGAGGTGTTTATAGCGTTTATAAGTGCATTGAGCAGTTTGGAAAGAGAAGAAGCCTTGAAAGCACTGAAGAAGATAGTTTATGGTGCGGAGAGCATAGAAAGGGCATTGCAAGGTCATTAGGTTCACAGGTTTTCTGGAAACATCTGGGAGGTCAAATTTGGGTTTTAAGAGGGGTTTTTTATAGGGGTAAGGTTTTATATTCGGGTGGTTCGAAAAGAGGCTGTAAAAGGGGTTTTTGCAAGTTTCAGAAGGTTTTATTCGGAGGCGGGTAGTGGTTGTGGAAAGTAGTTTAAAGAGGGTTTTAGGGGTTATAGGAAGGGTTTATTTGATGATTGTTAGAGGTTTTGGCGGGTACAAAATTTGCACGCTTCAAGCCAATAGGTTTTTTGTCCATTTTTACACCTTCCCTCATTGGGGACTGCAAATTAAATTTGCAGTCCTTTTCTTTTTGTTTGAAGGCGTGCCAAAGTATTTCGGAGACTTCAAATAAGCGTAAGGTTTAAACGGAAAGCTTTAAGGGGTTTGCAGGTAAGCATAAAATTTTTGGTTTATCTACCGAGAAATCGACTTATATGTAAGTATAGTATGAAAAGAGAATTTGAATAGGAGGTTGATTTTTATGACCAGGACAGAGGTACTGAGAAAAATCAAAGAAAAACAGCGAGAGGTGGCAATTCAAGTCGCCCAAGAAGCTTTAAAAGAGCTTGGAATTGAGCCTGGAAAATTCAGCGTAGATGAGGCATCCTCAAATATCCGAAGAGACATAAGCGATTACGAAATAGGCTTATTGTATTTTCTTGGTTACAGTACTTATAGGATATCGTCAAGGCTTGGTCTTTCGCCTGCCGGTGTAAAGTACCGCCTACAGAAAATGGGAATCTACGAGTATGCAAACGATATGACAATGTATTTAAATGGAGAAACAGGGGATTAAGGAGGGTTTATTATGGGTAAGACGAAAGAAGCATTCATAAGCAAGATAAAATACTTACGAAGTTTGGAGCGGATAAGAGTAGCGAATGGGGTAATCATCGGGTCCGGTGACATCAGAATGTTTTACGATTTTGAGACAGGCAGGGTTTACACGGTAGTCCAGAATAAGATTTGGGGTTGGAAAATAAGGGGCAATGGTGAGGAAGGCGAGCGCTACACCAAAGGTTATCTAAAGAGGCAAATTCCAGGAACAAGAGTCCATGTTATGAGTCATCATATCGCTTGTGTAGCTTTGGGTTTATATGATGATGATAAAAATCTAGGGTTGGAGGTTAACCATAAAAATTATAACAAAGCAGATAATAGACCTCAGAATCTGGAGTTATGCACGAGAACCGAAAACGAATACCACAGAAAGCTGAGAGATATCCTTATAAAACACGGCGTTTGGAGGGATGAAATGGCTTTCGAGGCGAAGTTTGCAAGGCAAGCAATACTTGAGTCAAAAGGAGATACCTTAACTTTGTTAAGGATGGTCGACGATTATTTGAGAAGTCACGGATATTTCTAAATATTAACGTAAAGGAGTGGATTTGTATGAGCAGGAAGGTAACTTTACTTGTAAGTTTATTGGTCGTTTTAGCATTTGTGTTTTCAACAGTTCCCACAAATGGAGTGGCTATGGAAAGTGAAGTCGTGCCTGAAGAATTTACTCCAATCTACAGTGTAGAAGATTTAAACAGCATTAGGGATAATCCTTATGGGCAGTACATCTTAATGAACGACATAGACTTATCAGGATATGACTGGGAACCAATTGTATGTATACTTCCTTCTGGTGGTAGGGTGCCCTTTGAAGGAGTGCTTGATGGTAATGGACATAAAATCAAGAACTTGACGATTAATAAACCTGGCGTAATGAATGTAGGTTTATTCGCAGAAATCGAGAGCTATAACAAGCCTGCAGTGGTAAAAAATCTAATTTTGGAGAACGTTAACGTGACAGGCGATGTTAATGTAGGTGGACTTGTTGGATTGAATCGTGGAGTCCTTGAGAACGTGCGAGTAAGCGGGACTATTAAGGGTGAAAAATATGTAGGTGGTATATCAGGCGTAAATGTAGGGTATATAAGCAGTTGTAACACGTCGGGAACGATAACGGGTAATGATTACGTGAGCAGTATAACTGGAAGTGGTAGTCCAAAGTCAATTGTAAATTGCAGTTCTACAGCGGTTGTAAACGGGAAAACAGGTAGTTTAACAGGAGGAGTAGAAACCTGTACGACATTCAATGGTGCCGATGAGGCCTATGGGTTCTGGTATAATGTAAAATACGACAAAGCAGAAATTTACATGTACACGGGAAATAAGGAGGATGTCGTGATTCCGTCGCATATTGACGGTTATCCTGTAGTGGAAGTACACGGGTTTACGGGTAATCAAACCATTAAGTCAGTGGTGATACCCAATACGGTTGAGAGACTGGTCAATGCTTTTGACAATTGCGGTAATCTGGAGAAGGTAGTCGTGCCGGAGACGGTCAAGTTGGTCTTAGGCTCGTTTGGTAGTGTTTCAGGAATAGGAGTCAAAGAGGTCGTATTTATGGGAATGGACACAGAGATAGAGCAGTCAATCGGTGATGGTGTCCTGATTAAGTGTAAGGCGGGCTCCAAAGCGCATGAATATGCGTTAAAATTTAATAGAAAATATGTTTTAATACCTTAAGCAAGGAGGGGTTTACTATGAATAAGAGAAGCTTAGAGGCTATAATGAGACGTGTGGTGAAATTAAGAAGCGTTAAAAGGTATTATGTGGACCGTATAATAGGAGGTGGGGGTGCTCTTGCGGGCGATTTTATTGTAATAAGGGACGTGAAAGATTTTTCGAAAGAGTCTTATTTAAAAGATAGGAGAGACCAATTAGGTTATGTGTATGACTTAAATAATGGTTTAATACAACTTAGTCACAAAGGAAGGTATTTAATGGACGAAGATGCTCCTTTTGGTTGGGAAGAGGTTGCGCCACATATTTGTATTATAGGTCCAGAAAATCACAACAAAGAAAAAATAAAGCCCTTTATATTTGGAAATGGCAAGATTCCGGAACAATATATAGCTGCTGTGGCGTTAGGGTTTTATGACGACGACAATAATTTGGGATTGGTTGTCAATCATAAAAATTGGTGCAAAGATGATAATAGACCAGATAATTTAGAGCTTTGTACGTTAGATGAACAAAGATGCCATGAAGTTACAAAACAAATACTAGAAAAATATGGATTATTTGAACCGTGGATGGCGTTAAATGCTTTTATAGCGTATAACATAGTCATGTCTGCTAAAGGAAATAAAGATTTGTTCGTAAATGAAGTGATGAGGGCGATTTATGCTTATCCTAAAATAGGCGTGGTATATACTCCCATACCACGATATGAAGTCATGCCTATAGATTTCGGGAAAGATTTTGAAGAAGCATTCCAAGAGGCGAACAGGAAAAATTGGAATTATCGCCCACGGATGATTTAGAGAACATGAATTTAGAACAATCAAAGGAGGAGTTTACTATGGATAAAAAGTTTTTAACTTTTAAGAAAATTGTTATACCGTTTTTAACAGCAATTATGCTTTTAATGCAGGTCAATATGGCATTTGCAGCAGATGTAAAGAACATTTCGCAAGCAGCAGATAGCAAAATAGTTGTTGTAAGTCAAGTAGGTGGAGTCCTTGAAGAAGCGATGAAGAAAGGATTGGAACAACAAGCTAAATATGATGAGAAGTATTATGAAAAATTAGCGGAAGCTAAAGCTAAAGAGGTAGACTACAATTTCAACGATGTCCACCTAAACGATTGGTTCTATTACGATGTAATGAAAGCGCGTGAATTGGGTCTTATTGCCGGTGTTGGAAATAACCTCTATGCTCCAAATAAGACAATCACTTATGCAGAATTCATCACTATTTTGGTGAGGGTGCTTGGTGTGGATGTAAGTAAATACGAAAAAGGCAAGCATTGGGCATCGCAAAATATCCAAGCGGCTAAAGACTTAGGCATTATTGAGGGGTTCGAAGTCATTAATATTGATGCGGGAATACCGAGAGAAGATATGGCAAAATTTACCTGCAGGGCTTTAGGTTTACAGCCTGTTAATGATGGTGAGGTCATCTTTGCTGATGTCGGGAAAAATGTAAGTGTAGAGGACAGAGCATATGTTAATACAGCCTTCAAGGAATACTTAATTGAAGGTATAGGGCGTAGCAAACAAGGAGAGCGTTTATTTGGATATGGTCAAACCGTTAATCGTGCACAGCTGGCAACAATGGCTTTAAGGATTAAGGCTTATAAAGAGGATAAAGAAGCCTACAAACAGGAAAGAGCCGCATTAAGACAGCAGGAAGAGCTTATAGCCAAGGCTAATTTGACTTGGGAAGAGCTTGGTAAACAGGGCGGTATTGTTAGCGAGAGCCAGTTGACGTCTGAGATTATTGAGAAAATAAAGAGCATCCCGACAGCCAGTTATAGTGGGGTGCCACATAAGATAGGGGATAAGGACTTCTTCAGCTGGGGTAACCCTCCTGGAGATGAGGAAAACAACGATTGGATTGAAGCGATTAAGAAAGCTTTTCCTGGTAAGACGGTTGTAACTTGTCGAGAGCTTTGCTTCGGTAGACCCGATTTTTACGATTATAATTACAGAGTGATAGTTGATGGCAGGCAGTTGTGGAGGGTAGAGGTCGGTTATGAAGGTAAAGGAAAGCCAGCAGTAGGTATGGGTTACTTTGAAGACGACAATATCTTCGATAATAAGTACGACCCTTACGGTTACGATATGATGTCGCCCAAAGAGGGGGTTTATAGGTATGAAAAATAAAATCATTGCATTGGCAGTAATGGTAGCATTTGTATTTTCCATTTTACCAGTAAAATACGTTTATGCGGCTAACGAGCCGCTATTTCCGTTTAAGGTAGGAGAAATAATAGTTGATTGTGAAGGGCAAAGACCTATTAATGATGAGGATAGACCTAAAGTTTGGAGAGATAAGAACGATAGGTTAACAAGATTAAAGCTTTACGAACAGTCAACATACCAGGATAAATTACCTAATCATTACTATTACCGAACAGTCGGCTATATTATGGCGTTATTAAAAGCACCAAACGTTAGAGATGATAGTATAATCACGTCCAGATATTACGATAACAATACTTTACGTTTAGAAGAAAATAGAAGGATGCGCGAGAAAATTAAAGAAACACCAGGATATGACTTTGGAAAACCATCTGTAACGTCTTATACCTTTTCACGTCAATTTTTTGACAATCTTTTTGGTAAAGACGTCGTAGACAAGGCAGATTGGCTTTTAAGGATAGGTTTAGTAGAGTTTTATAAGACCGACAGTGAAGGTAACGAAGGGCCAGCATTGGGAAGTATGTATGCAGTTCATGAGGATATATTCAAAGACGTTACTCTTGCAATGCAGGACATGATAGCATATGGATTGGTCGTAGATGGTGCCTTTTATCCTTATATTGATGATTTCGTAACGAGAACTAAATATATCAATCTAAGGACAGGAGAAGAAATTCCTGTCTTTAAATTCAAGCAGGTCGACATAGTAGAAGATGAAGAAGGCAATATAGTAGATGTAAATATAAGTGATGCAGAATTAAAAGACAATAAAATTTTAATAAAGCCTTATGAAGGAGCCACATTGAAGGAATGGGTACTTGTCAAAAATCCACCTGAGCCTATAACTGAAAATATTACTTGGAAAGACGTTCAAAGCATGAATGGGAAAATCCAGACAGGAGGCCCAAAGGAAACACCTGAAATTACGTATTTAGCGAGTCATACGGTGTTTGTGAGATATACTTTAGGAGATAATGACGTAGACCAGCCAGGAGGTCAAATTGGCGGCTCCGAACAAGACATAAAAGGCGATTTAGTTTTATCGGAGAAGCGTATAACGAAGGTGTTCAACCTATCTCAGTTGGGACCCTTACCTAACCTGACATTCACTTACCCAACTGCGGGTGAGCATATGCATAGAGACATTGATGGAAATGTATACTATGTTGAGCGCA
>Ga0209537_1003688_pt1 | contig 13802 bp, 13 predicted proteins | sample BioPla4DNA1_FD_187698 | JGI IMG/M metagenome (GOLD analysis project Ga0209537, IMG submission 187698) | Biogas fermentation microbial communities from Germany - Plant 4 DNA1 (SPAdes) (version 2) | ecosystem: Engineered > Bioreactor > Anaerobic > Digestate | place: Bielefeld, North...
GTTTTCGCTTAATTCTTCTTGTATTTTTTTTGAGTTTCAAAATTTACTATATTTTCCAATCCTTCTACTGAAGGTTTATAAACGTAAAGAATTTTGGCTCCATAATAATTTTCAATATCTGATCCAAAAGTTAGATTCTGATGTTCATCAATATAAAACGTACCAAGAACACGACATTTAAGACCGGCATACTGTATTTCATTTCGTGACAATTCATCAAAAACAACACCATCATGTAATTCTTTAGTTTCTAAACTTTTGAATTTATCTATTTTTGTTGCTAACCATATATCTTTACTAGGAAGTTCATATTCTTCTGTAACACGCAGTAGAATTATTTCAGGGTCTTCGTCAGATGCTATATTTACTTTGAGTTCATTAGTAAAATTATCAAAGGTCGATTTTAGCCAATTAGGAGACGCTGCGAAGAGAAAACTGTTATGAGGTATTCCGTTTGCACGCTCTTTCCATGCATCATTAGTAAGGACTGTAAAAGTGGAATAGGTTACATCAACTGCAAAACCAACAAAATGAGCGTTTTGGACAATATTTTCAATTTCTTGAACAACTTCTGATTTTTCACCCATTTGTTGAATGATATTCGTAAAACTATTTTGCAAATTCATAACCCCCTTATCAAAAGAATTATAACTACTTCACGTATGCTATATAAACATATATACATATTATAACAAAAAATAATAAAAATTGGAAAAAACTATTATAAATTTAACAAATGGTTAGTTGTGAAATTAAATATAACACCGAATTATACAACTATAACAACATGTCCTGTATGATGTAGATATTCAAAAAATAGCTAAAACGAGGCTTCAAAATTATCCAACATAATTGTACCATGAAATATCATCCCGTTAAACGCCTAAATGCTTACAAAAGAGGACAAATTATTGTACTGCACCGAAAAAACAAAAGATAGTTTGTTATATATGAAAAAGCTAGCGTTTTAATGTGCTGGCTTTTTCATTTGGTGCGCCCGGCATGGGCGATAGCTTGGCGGTGAAAGTCCGCTGTGGGCTTGGCAGTGGGGACCACTAGCCAAAGGTAAGGGTGTCCACCGTGAGGTGGGATCTGAAGGAAGCCGGAGGCAAAGTCCCGACCCGATGAACAAGAACCGCATACGAGGCTGAATTGGAGCGGACGAGTTTGCCAAACAAAACGAAGTCCAACACTACCCGAACTCCATACAGTAAATGCGGCGGGTACATGGGATGAAGGCTGTCGCTCTTACCCGGGGAGGTCTGGCAGATACGCCATGAAGATGAATTTCGATATGGCAACCCGGGCAGCAATGCACGGCTGAACTGCCAGAAGTCAGCAGAGGCCATAGTAGGCAGGTGGTCATGAACATTTGCCGAAGGGCCGAACGCCAGGAGGTTTTGGAAGTTTGAGGTACTCGACGGATACGCAAAGAAAGCAGAAAACTTCATACGAAGGCTGGCCTGCAGAGAATAGGGTGGAACCCGAAGGCATGCAGGAAGCGCCGAGTGTATCTGCGGCGTCCAAGAACGGAAGAAACGGCGGCAACGAGTACTCCAGTAATCTGCTTGAAGCAATAGTGGACAGAGATAATCTGAACCGAGACTACAAGCGGGTAAAGGCCAACGGAGGCAGTCCTGAAGTAGATGGTATGACGGTGGATGAACTTCTGCTTTACCTGAAACAACATGGTAATGCCATTCGTCAGGCCATACTGGAAGGGACATACGCCCCGCAACCTGTCAGGCGAAAGGAAATACCCAAGCCTGGCGAGGGAGTCAGATAGCTAGGTATTCCTACAGTAGTTGACAGGGTAATTCAGCAGGCAATTGCACAGGTGATAACCCCTATATTCGACCCGGGATTCTCTGAACACAGTTATGGGTTCAGGCTGGGAAGAAGTTCGAAAGATGCCGTAAAGCAAGCAAGAACATACATCCAAGACGGTTACCAGTGGGTGGTGAACATTGACCTTGCCCGGTACTTTGATACCGTGAATTATGATAAGCTCATGAGTTTTGTGGCAAGGGAAGTAACGGACAAAAGAGTGCTTAAGCTCATCCGGGCTTACCTGAAATCCGGGGTGATGGTAAACGGCGTGGTAGTAGATGTAGACATGGAATGCCCTCAAGGTGGCCCATTAAGTCCGCTACTTAACAATGTTATGCTGGATGAACTGGACAAGGAGTAAGAGAAGCGGGGGCACAAATTTTGCCGTTACGCCGATGACTGTAACATCTACGTAAAGAGCCAAAGAGCTGGGGAAAGGGTTATGAAGAGTATAACAAACTTTCTTGAAAGCAAGCTGAAGCTACAAGTCAACAGGGAGAAGAGCGCAGTGGACAGACCCTGGAAACGCAAGTTTCTGGGATTCTCCTTCTACATAAGAGATGGTGAGGTAAGAGTATTGGTCCACAACAAACCGGTAAAGAAATTCATGGACAAAGTGGGACAAATCCTTTCTAGGAGTAACGGTCAAAGCACGGAAAAAAGGATAGAGGCTTTAAACCGTTGCATCATTGTTTGGATAAACTATTTCGGGCTGCTGGGTATGAAGCACCTAGCCCGTAGGCTGGATGAATGGATTAGGCGAAGGTTCCGCATGTGTATATGGAAGCAATGGTGGAAAATCAGAACAAAGCATGACAATCTAGTAAAGCTTGGGTTAGAAAACCGCAAAGCATGGGATTCGCCAACACGAGAAAAGGCTATTGGAGGATTTCCAATAGCCCAATCTTAAGTCGCACTTTAACCAATGAATATCTTGCGAACCCCGGTTTCATAAGTCTGACACCACAATACTCGAAATACGCTCATTCTGACAAACCGTCGTATGCCAGGCAGGCATGTACGGTGGTGTAGGAGGGTCGGCGGCCAAAAGCCGCCACCTATCCTAATGCATTAATAAATGCAAAAATGATAAATTAATGATAAATCTTGTTGTAAATACTATTAAAAACTTTAATAATATTGATATTTGGTGTGCCCGGAGGGATTCGAACCCCCGACCTTCTGATTCGTAGTCAGACACTCTATCCGGCTGAGCTACGGGCACATATCAGCTATATCATTGTAAATCATTTATGATTTAATGTCAACCCACAAAAACACAGTGCAGATTTTTTTAAGCAGATAACAGATTAAGAAAGGGAGGCTTGCGATAAGTCCTCCCTTTTGTTCCCGGATTTAATAAATGGTTGTTATAAGCTAGCTCATAAACTGTGAGCGAATATCCTGTATATCAGCTGGACTAACCTGCTTGGCAGGTTGATAGTATCCTTTTTGTTTTGCTACATTAAAAAGATCGTAGTGGAATGTTTCACAGTTATTTCTAAGCTGTTGGACTGTTTGCCTGAACTGAGGATTTTCTGCCTCGGTTATTACACCTGCATAAGTGGTTATACTGCTTTTTAGCATGGACAATACATCATTGACCATGTCCTTTTCCCGCATAATATACCTCCTTATCCTAATAATGACATTAATTGTTGTTTAGCTTTTTGAGCATCCTGAGCCGATTTCTGGAACATCTGTCTAATCTGTGGGTCATCTGCCTGCTGGGCGTACTCCTGTAGTTTTTGGTATGCTGTTTCGTGGGCTCCGATAAGATGTCTGAGATTTTGAAGTTCCAGCTGGTTAAACTGTGCCATATGCAACACTCCTTTCATGGATTTGCTAACTATAGTATCCTCAACTGAATTGTCGCTTATTCATTGATTAAAATAAAAACAAATGCAACAAAATATTAACGGTAACGTCTATCTATGACGAAGGAAGGATGAAAGGAGTGGCACCAAAATGGGGTAACTGTTCGAATTATTGTTTGTTTGCTGACGGTTGCAGTTGGATTTTTGGTTGTATCATGCGGCTTTGTTGACAAATATATGGAAAAGCCGGATTTGTTTGAAGGAGAAGCTTCAATTAGTAGTTCACGTTTGCCGCAACCTGCCAAGGAGATTGACAGCAGATTGGTGAAAGCCAATACAGAATTTGGGTTTAAAATATTTAAGCAGCTGATTACACAGGAACCAGAAAAAAATGTGTTTATTTCTCCCGCCAGTATTTCCATGGCTCTTGCCATGACTTATAACGGGGCGGATGGAGAAACCAAAGATGCCATGGCCAGGACCATGGAAATAGAAAATATTGATATAGAGGTATTCAACAAAGCCTACGCCGATTTAAGGACCATTCTTCAAAATCCCGATCCTCATGTTCAGATTTCAATTGCCAATTCCCTGTGGATGCGGAAAGGGATGTCTTTTTACAAGGAGTTTTTAGATATCAATGAAAAATACTATGGTGCGCGGGTTGAGGAACTGGATTTCAACTCTCCCGAAGCTTCAAAAACGATTAATGACTGGGTTAGAAAACAGACAAAAGAAAAGATCGAAAAGATAGTTGACGATATCATAGAGCCCGATACAATCATGTATATTATAAATGCACTGTATTTTAAGGGTAGCTGGACTCATAAATTTGATCCAAAGCTGACACAGGAGGAGCTATTTTTCCTTGAGGATGGTACTGAAAAATCCTGTTTTATGATGTTTCAGTCAGACCAGGAATACCCTTATTATGAAGGAGAGAACTTTCAAGCTGTAAGCCTTCCTTATGGCAAGGGACGCTTGAGCATGGTACTGTTCCTTCCCGATGAGGGGGTTAGTCTGCAGGAGTTCTGCCAGAGAATTACGGTTGAGAAATGGGACGAATGGATGGATTCATTCATTAATACCGAGGGGCAAGTCGGTCTGCCTAAATTTAAAGTAGAGTACGAGGTTGAGCTTAGAGAAACACTGGAAGCTCTTGGGATGGGAATAGCCTTTGATGCGGCAAAAGCTGATTTCAGCAAGATACATCCCATTGCTCCCGGAGCCAATATCTATATAGACAAAGTTAAACATAAAACCTTTGTGGAGACTAATGAGGTGGGAACTGAAGCCGCAGGTGTTACTTCGGTCGAGATAAAGAGAACAGGTCTTCCGGCGCAAACCTTTAGCATGATTATAAATCGGCCGTTCTTCTTTGTCATTCGTGACAATGAGACGGGAACCATACTGTTTATGGGTGCGATTGTTGACCCGGTGTTTAATGGGTAAATAATGGAAAGCTAATATATAATGTATTTGTATATAGCTCTGCCATAGTGTAATAATATGGGACATCCGAAATATTGGATGTTACAGAAATAACGGTAGAGCTTTTTTATTCTCCAGAAGGAATATCATATGGAAAGTCGAATATACTAAATGAACTAAATATATAATTCTACTAAATATTATATATGAAGAATATTATTCCAGCCACTGGAGCTCCAAGGCTAAGAAACTGTAACACTTGCTACGGAGCCTTCATCAAACTCGCTTCGCTCAAACAGTGATTAGGCTTTATCCTCCGCTGCGTTAACTGGTTCTAAGCCTTTCCGCAAAGTGGTTTCCATAATATTCTTCATGGAACATTGTTAATGAATTGTTGATAAAGGACTTTAGAGTAAAAATTGTCATGCAGAAAGATCCGTTTGGACCATACTCTGATAAATTCATATCAGGATTTCTGTTTTTTCATTGCTCATCATTTAGATAGCGGCTGTAAACAGGCGGATTTCAATTGTGCTATCTGATTAAGAAGAACAGAATCTGTATAAAACAAACCATGTAAGGAGGATTCAAAATGAGTCACAGCATTAAAGAAAATTCAGGGGATAACAATATGCCCATCTATTTGGATCCTGATCGGCCGTTGGAGGAAAGGGTGGAAGATCTTGTTTCCCGGCTTACCCTTGAAGAAAAAGTTTCTCAGATGATTTTTGCTTCGTCGGCCATTCCCCGCTTAGGCATTCCCGAATACAACTGGTGGAATGAATGTCTTCATGGTGTGGCCAGAGCAGGGGTGGCCACAGTTTTTCCTCAGGCTATTGGGATGGCTGCGTCATTCAACGATAAACTGATGCACAGGGTTGCATGTGCCATATCCGATGAGGGGAGGGCTAAGCATCACGAATTTGCACGTCAGGGTGACAGAGGGATCTACAAGGGATTGACATTTTGGTCGCCAAACATCAATATATTCCGTGATCCCAGATGGGGACGGGGGCAGGAAACCTATGGAGAGGACCCCTATCTGACCGGACGTATGGGTGTGGCTTTTGTAAAAGGGATCCAGGGAGATGATCCTAAATATTTGAAGGCGGTGGCTACGCCGAAACACTATGCCGTACATAGCGGGCCTGAACCTTTGAGGCATTCCTTTGATGCCCGGGTTAGCCCAAAGGATCTGAGGGAGACATATCTGCCGGCTTTTAAGGAGTGTGTTAAAGAGGGCAAGGCTGTATCGGTAATGGGTGCCTATAACAGAACCAATGGGGAACCCTGCTGTGCCAGTCCCACTTTGCTTCAGAAGATATTAAGGGATGAATGGGGTTTTGACGGATATGTTGTATCCGACTGTGGAGCAATTACTGATATCCATGCCCATCACAAGGTGACCGATACCGCTGAAGAATCGGCTGCCCTGGCGGTGAATGCCGGATGCGATCTAAACTGCGGCAGGGCCTTTGAGAGCCTTGTAAATGCGGCAAAACAGGGGCTAATCTCAGAAGAGGCAATTGACACCGCTGTAAAACGGTTGTACAGAGCCAGGTTCCAGCTTGGTATGTTTGATCCGCCTGAGCGTGTTCCATATGCTCAGATACCTTATGAAGTAAACGATTGTGAAGAGCACAGACAGCTTGCTCTGGAGATGGCAAGGGAGTCGATGGTTTTACTAAAGAATGAAGATGGATTGCTTCCCCTTTCTAAAGATTTAAATACAATTGCTGTTATCGGCCCCAATGCTGATGACAAAAAAGTACTTTTGGGAAACTACAACGGTACTCCATCCAAATATGTGACCGCCCTTGAAGGTATACGTTCAAAAGTTTCCCCTAAAACCAAGGTGATTTATGCAGAGGGATGCGATATCACCGTTTCGCAGGAGGGATTCTGGGGCGAAGAGGCCACCCGTGGATTTGCGGAGGCTATATCAGCCGCTCAGAGAGCTGATGCAGTGATTATGTGCCTAGGTCTGTCACCAGAATTGGAGGGTGAGGAAGGCGATGCTGCTGCATCCAGTGCCGGAGGCGACAAGACTAGTCTGGATTTGCCCGGAATGCAGGAGGAGTTGCTGAAAGCGGTGTGTGCCACCGGTAAACCCGTTGTACTGGTGCTCTTCAGCGGCAGTCCGGTGTCTATAAATTGGGCACACGAAAATGTACCGGCTATACTTCAGGCATGGTATCCGGGAGAGGAAGGCGGTACGGCTATAGCTGACGTGCTTTTCGGAGATTACAATCCGGGAGGCAGGCTCCCTGTCACTTTTGTCAAATCCTTGGATCAGGTACCTCCTTTTACAGATTACAGCATGAAGGGCAGAACATACAGATATATGGAAGAAGAACCACTGTATCCTTTTGGATATGGATTGAGCTTTACAACCTTTGAATACAGTAATTTAAAGCTAAGTCGGGAGACCATAAATGCCGGGGAATCCATAAACATTTCTGTGAATGTAAAAAACACCGGTCATGTGGCTGGCGACGAAATTGTGCAGCTTTATATAAAAGATTTGGAAGCATCTGTGGATGTTCCAATTCATGAACTCAGAGGTTTTAAGCGAATCAAGCTTCAGCCGGGTGAGACTGCCACCGTATCGTTTACACTGACACCCAGGCAGATGGCTTTAATAGACAATGACGGGAAATGTATTCTTGAACCGGGAAGGTTTAAGGTAATGGTAGGGGGCCGTCAGCCGGACAGGAGAAGTGAAGTTCTGACTGGTACACAAGTTCTTGCGGCGGAATTTGAGGTAAAGGGCGAACCTATGGAAATGGAATATTAAAATTGGGGGAATCGGAGATGAAAGTTTATTATGATGTTGTAGTGGCTGGTGGAGGCCTGACGGGTGTGGCGGCTGCAGTGGCTGCAAAACGTTCGGGGGCGGGAGACGTGCTGTTGATAGAACGTTATGGTTTTTTGGGTGGCATGGCCACTTCCGGTCTGGTTAATCCCTTTATGACCTACTTTAAATCCAAAAGACCATTTACTGAGGAAAATCAGCTTATATTCGGCATATTTCAGGAGATATTGGATGAACTGGATAAACTGGGTGGACTCAAGGATAAATCGGTAATTGATGCCGAAATTATGAAGCTGGTATTAAACCGGATGGTACAGAAAGCCGGCGTTGATATTCTGTTGCATACTTTTATCGAAGGGGTTGACAAAACTGACGACAACATCATAGAAAGTGTCAGGGTAGCCAATAAATCAGGTGTTTATCCTGTAAAAGGAAAGATGTTTATAGATTGTACCGGGGATGCTGATGTCGCTTATATGGCTGGCGTGCCGTGTAAAAAAGGCAGGGATGAGGATGGTTTTGCCCAGCCAATGACCATGTGTTTCCGGGTGGCCGGTGTGGATCGTTCCCGGATGCCTTCCAGGGAGGAAATAAACCGGCTTTACAGAGAGGCGGTTGCAAGGGGAGAGATCAACAATCCCCGTGAGGATGTGCTGTTTTTTGATACCCTTCAGCCTGATGTAATTCATTTTAATACAACTCGCATTGTAATGAAGGATGCCACCGATGCTGAGCAATTAACCCAGGCCGAGCTGGAGGTAAGAGAACAATGCTGGGAAATGTTTAATTTCCTAAAGAAGTATGTATCAGGTTTTGAAAATGCTTATTTCCAGGTATCAGCTCCTCAGATTGGTGTACGTGAAAGCCGTCGTATAGCAGGCAGGTATGTACTGACAGGAGAGGATGTGCTGCAGGGACGCAAGTTTGACGACTCAATATGCTATTGTGCCTATAACATAGATATCCACAACCCCTCGGGTACCGGTACGGTTCTGGAACCTTTGGCTGAAGGTGATTATTACGGTATACCATACAGATGTCTTTTGCCTTTGAAAGTGGATAACCTGCTGGTAGCCGGGCGGCCTATCTCCAGTACTCATGAAGCTCATTCATCATTAAGAATAATGCCTACCTGTACTGCTATGGGACAGGCTGCCGGTACAGCAGCTGCCATGGCTGTAAAGGAAGGGGTATGGCCTTATCAGATAGATGCACAGAAATTGAGGGACCGGCTGAAAACCGATGGTGCCATACGTTAATTGTATAACCTGTCAAAATTATTTACATTTTTTAAGAAATTTAAGATTATTAATTTAAGCTGGGGAAGAACAAATAAACCAAAAAAGCGGGATAATCTGTCGTTAACTAAGTGAAAATAATGCATCACAAGGTTTTGATATTATTTTTTATGAAAGGCTTGTACTGTAATAGTACAGGCTTTTTTGTTCATTCTTGATAATTTAAAGAGTATCTTGTTCATTATCTTTAAATTCATTGCTATACGGCTGTTCTTTACTCTATAATTTTGATAGTGAGAAAATTTTGATATATACTGGGAGGGTGAAATTTTATACACCGGTTAGAAAAATTGTTTTCCTTTTTATCCGGGAATGTAAAATGATATGGTATTAATGTAAAAAGTGTTGTAAAATAGTACGTAATATTTAAAACTGGTAGTTGTAATTAATATAGTTTTCAGGAGGGAGATGGAATGGCAAAGAGTTTTGATGAAATAAATAGCAAAATAAAAGATGGGGAAGTTGTAGTCGTTACCGCAGAAGAGTTTAAGGATCTGGTGGAGCAAAAAGGGGTTTCACAGGCGGCTAAGGAGGTTGACGTTGTTACAACGGCTACGTTTAGCCCAATGTGTTCCAGCGGAGCCTTTCTAAACTTTGGCCATTCGGATCCTCCTATCCGGATGAGTAAGATATGGCTTAATGATGTACCGGCTTACGGGGGTCTTGCAGCTGTGGATACCTATATCGGTGCTACGGAATTGTCGGAAACAAGAGGTTTTGAGTATGGTGGCGCTCACGTGATCCAGGATTTGCTTGATGGGAAAAGAGTTGAGCTGCGTGCTGAGTCATACGGAACTGACTGCTATCCACGCAAGGAAATAACTACCTATATTACACTGGACGATTTGAATCAGGCTTATCTGTACAATCCCAGAAATGTCTATCAGAATTACAATGCGGCTACCAACTCCACCGACAGGATGCTGCATACTTATATGGGAACGCTGCTCCCGCAATGCGGGAATGTGACCTATTGTACCTCAGGGGAGTTAAGCCCTCTGTTTAACGATCCCGTATTCAGAACCATAGGTATCGGTACCAGAATATTCCTAGGGGGAGCCCAGGGTTATGTTGCATGGGAAGGTACCCAATATATTAGAAATCAGGAGGTTATACGTGACGGTGTAGTACAGTATTCCGGTGCAACCCTGGCGGTTATAGGGGATATGAAGAATATGAGCAGCCGGTTTATACGGGCAGCTTCTTTCGAGAAGTATGGTACTACGCTGTTTGTTGGAATAGGCATACCTATTCCTGTGCTGGACGAAGATATGGCTAGTTTTCTTGCGGTCAGGAACCGGGATATCTACACCCAGATTGTAGACTACGGTGTGCCCAGACGTTCCAGACCGGTATTGCGCAAAGTCAGCTATGAGGAGTTACGAAGCGGTTCCGTGGAGCTTAATGGCAAAAATGTGCCTACAGCTCCCCTTTCCAGCCTCAGAAAAGCGCGGGAAATTGCACAGTTGCTTAAGAGTTTGATATCACAAGGGAAATTCTTCCTACAGGAGCCAATACAGAAGCTCCATGAGGAAGGCCGATTTAATCCGCTGAAGGAAACGGAGGTGGAGTAGGTGCAGAAGGTGAAGGTGTTCATGTATTTTCCTCCCGAGAAAACGGATAAACCTATTACCTATCGTCTGGTAAAGGATTACGGCCTTATGTTCAATATTCTTCAGGCTCAGATTCAGCCCAATAAAAAGGGGAGATTGATGGCTGAACTTGAGGGGACTGCAGAGAATATTGAAAAAGGATTGCAATATTTAGAGGAACAGGGTGTTGAGTATAGGATTTTTAATAAGAACATAATCTGGCATGAGGAAAAATGTGTGCATTGCGGGGCATGCACTGCTGTCTGTCCATCAAGAGCTCTGAATATGAACGGCGATGAATGGACGCTGACTTTCGACCACAGCCAGTGTTTGATGTGTGAGCTTTGTGTTAAAGCTTGTCCCCTGAATGCCATGGATGTTAACATTTTTATATAAGGACAGGAAATATGGCACAAGAGAGGATTTACCGGCAACTTTATAAGGCTAAGGATTTAGTGTATTTCAATGTAAAGGTTGAACAGACTGACCTGGATATTGCTGCCCGTTCTATGCTGCGTAAGGAAGCATTACAGTTGGTTAAGCGATATCGTAAGGACATTGAGGAGTATATCAAAAGAGATCGCAGTTTTTTAATTTCATTGACACCAATACCCTGTTTTCCGGATGCTCCTGATATAGTCCGGCGGATGTGCTACGCTGCCCAAATGGCCGGTGTAGGTCCTATGGCGGCGGTGGCCGGGGCAATCAGCGAGTTTGTAGGCAGAGAACTTTTGAAATTCTCAGACGAGATTATCGTTGAAAATGGCGGAGATATTTTTATCAAAAGCCAGCAAGACAGGGTTGTTGGCATATATGCCGGGGATTCACCCTTAAGCAATAAAATTGGGCTAAGAATATTGGCTAAAGACACTCCTGTAGGTATTTGTACGTCATCAGGCAAGATAGGGCATTCACTAAGTTTTGGCAAGGCAGATGCAGTGATGATTTTATCAAAGGATACTGCTTTGGCTGATGCGGTAGCTACTGCTGTAGGTAATATAGTAAAGGGTGCTGATGATATGCAAAAAGGGATTGACTATGCCAGAAGAATTGAAGGCGTATCGGGAGTTGTAATCATTGTAGAAGATAAATTCGGTGCCTGGGGAGATATCTATCTGGTGAAGCTGTAGCATCAGGGATGTTGATATCAACCTGAAAAATATGTAAATTACACTATGTATAGATTTATGCCCGTGCGGAGGTATGAAAAAGCTAAATAAAGCAGAAAATACTATTTGACTTATATTTATGTTTGCCTTATAATTATAAACGATCTCCGTTTGGCGACATTGAGTATCCATACGGGATGTCGCGCACCCGTAGCTCAGTAGGATAGAGCACCGGTTTCCTAAACCGGGTGTCGGGGGTTCGAATCCCTCCGGGTGTACCAGAAAAAGGCTGGAAAATCAAGCTTTCCGGCCTTTATTATTTTTGCTGCGATTTTAGAAACGGTGTCATTGCAAACATAAAATTTAATTTGCAAACAGTTTCTCCATTCTGGATACAGCTTCTTTTTGAATGTTAGGCAGCACATGACTATAAGTGTCAAGTGTGACGGAAATTTGGCTGTGGCCAAGACGTTCGCTTACTATCTTTGGATTTATGCCTTGCTGTAAAAGCATAGTGGCGTGGGTGTGCCTCAGGTCGTGGAAACGTATTTTGGGGTAACCTAGCTGCTTGATCAGTTTTGTAAATTTCTGACCTAGGTAATGGGGGTCATACGGTCTTCCGTCTTCCCAAGCGCATACAAAGTCTTGGTCATTATAGGCAGAACCCATTAATAGCTTAATTTTATTCTGCTTTCTTTTGTGTTCTTTTAAAGCTTGGACGGTGTAATCCATTAAAGCTATAGTACGCATTGATTTAGTTTTGGTTCTTTAAGCGCAAGTATGCCGTTTATACGCTGTAAAGCATATTTGACTATCAAAAATCCTCTTGAAAGGTCTACATATTCCCACTTTAAGCCGCATATTTCGCCTGACCTCATGCCGGTTTGCAGTGCTAACAATACCGGTATAAAAATTGGTGTATCGGCAATATCATTTAAGAACTTCTTGCTTGTTTCGATATCCCACACTTGCATTTCTACCTTATCGGGACGCGGCGGTGTGACGGCATCGGCGGGATTTGATATGATAAATTGCCAGTTTACTGCGTGTTTTAATGATAAACGAAACATGCGGTGTATTTTTAAGACAGTGCTTTTGCTCAAATTTTTCTCCAGCAGAAATGAGTAAAAGCCTTGAATATGAGCTGGTTTTAACTTTGGTAATATGATTTTGCCTATATTATGGGATTTTATATGAGCGGCAAATTCAGTGTATCGCCTGTAAGTGCTAGGTGCCACATTGATTTTGGCGTAGGTATCCAGCCAGTAATTGAGATATTGAGCTACTGCTATATTGGCGGGCTCAAAATATTCACCCTTCTCTATTTTTGCGATTATGTCTGCCAGGGCTTTTTCGGCTTCCTTTTTTGTTTTAAAACCGCTGTACCATTTTTGTTTGCGTTTGCCATATTCATCACGGCCGACATCGACCACAATACTGTAAGTGGATCCCCTTTTACGTATGTGGCCGCGCACTATTATCGCCTCCTTTTTTATGCATATTCATAAAGTGTTTTGAATTTCGGCTATTGTTTTAAAGGATATTAATGATATGTTATTCTGAGTTTTCCGAATTTTTAAATTTGTTTATTTTATACTCTACCAACTCTTCATTAACCTGTAATACATTTGCGATATAGCATATTGGTTCAAGGATCATTTCTTTAATAACGTCATTATCAATTAAGAGGTCCGCTGCAAATTTATTGGCTTCCCGTTCGTATATGCCGATTGGAAATAATGTGTATTCTCTGATAAAACAAATCGGTTCAGATGAATGCAGGACGGCATGTCCAAGTTCATGAGCTAATAGAATCCGCTGACTGTATTCGTCAAGCGTGCTGTTGACGACTATGAATTTATTATTTAGGATTTTTATGTAATACCCCTTGGTATGGGGTGAGTACTGTT
>Ga0209537_1003690_pt1 | contig 13799 bp, 14 predicted proteins | sample BioPla4DNA1_FD_187698 | JGI IMG/M metagenome (GOLD analysis project Ga0209537, IMG submission 187698) | Biogas fermentation microbial communities from Germany - Plant 4 DNA1 (SPAdes) (version 2) | ecosystem: Engineered > Bioreactor > Anaerobic > Digestate | place: Bielefeld, North...
ATATATTTTTTAATTACAAACTTATCAACTAAAGGTATCATTTATTTACTCTCCTCTAAAAGAATTTAGCAATTCTACATCTTTAAAGAAATACTAACTATTCAAGTAATTACTTTGTTATATGTTCATCATTCTAGATATAGGGGAAAAAGCCTTAGAACGAATTTCTTCTGATATAGTAATTTTAGGTTCCATTGTCTCTAAAGATATCAATACATCTTCTAAAGACGTTAATTTCATGTTTTTGCAAACAAAATTAGAACATGCACTATAAAATTTTTTTTGGGGACAGATCTTTTTCATTCTATTTATAACTCCACTTTCAGTACAAATAATATATTCTTTGAAAATACTATCTTGTACATAATTTACCATTGAACTTGTGCTTCCCACAAAATCTGCTAATTTAAGAACATCCATTCGGCATTCCGGATGGGCTAATACTAAGGCCTCAGGATGCCTATTTTTAGCGGACTCAACTTCTTCCACAGTTAATCTGTTATGAATAGGACAATAACCATCCCATAAGACAAGATCTCTGCCTGTTTTTTCTTTTATGTATAGCCCTAAATTTTTATCTGGAACAAAAATAATTCTACTATTCGAAGAAATAGAATTAACAACCCTCTGGGCATTTGAAGAAGTACAGCATAAATCGCTAAGAGCTTTAACCTCTGCTGTAGTATTAACGTAGCTTACCACTTTGGCATCAGGATAAAGTTGTTTTAATGATTGAAGTTCATTTGCAGAAATCATATTCGCTAACGGACAGCTAGCGTCTGTTTTTGGCAAAAGAATTGTTTTACTAGGTGACAAAATATAGGCTGTTTGGGCCATAAAATCTACCCCACAAAATACTATAACTTCTTCCTGTGCTTCTGAAGCTATACGAGCTAATTCCAGAGAATCCCCAACAAAATCAGCTACCTCTTGAACCTCTGAACGTTGATAAAAATGGGAAAGTATCAACGCATTTTTTTCATTTTTTAAACGTTTTATTTTATAAAAAACTGATTTTTTCAAATTTACACCTCTTTGTATTTTTGTAAATTAATCAGAATTAGTATTGACTCTATTTTACTACATAGAAATTGAAAAAAACAAATATATCTGAAATTAATATAATTAACCATAAACAATATGTTATAATCAAGTAATATTCTATATAATTCTAAATTTGTGGTTTTAGAAATAAGGATTTTGGAATTTCTAAAGATGTTATAATCCCAAATTTTAAGGAGGCAACTGATGTTACATGAAATATACATGCAACGTGCCTTGGAATTAGCTAGACGCGGATGGGGAACAACTAATCCCAACCCTCTTGTTGGAGCAGTAATAGTAAAAAATGGTGAGATAATAGGAGAAGGATATCACAAAAAACCCGGGGAGCCTCATGCCGAAATAAATGCTCTTGCACAAGCTGGCAAAAAATCAGAAGGTTCGACTTTATATGTCAACCTTGAACCGTGTAGCCATTTTGGAAGAACCGCGCCTTGCACTGACACTTTAATAAAGGCTGGCATAAAAGAAGTCGTTATAGCTATGCAGGACCCTAATCCTGAGGTTTCAGGTAAAGGCATTAAAAAACTTAAGCAAGCTGGTATCAAAGTAATTGAAGGAATACTAGAAGAAGAAGCTAAAAAGCTAAATGAAATTTTTATCAAATATATAACTTCTAAAATGCCTTTTGTAGTCTGGAAATGCGCCATGACTTTAGACGGAAAAGTGGCTACAGCTTCAGGAGATTCAAGATGGATAACAAATGAGGTATCAAGGGAATATACTCACTGGTGGCGATACAGGGTTTCATCAATTATGGCTGGAATAGGAACAGTTCTAGCAGATAATCCTAACCTCACAGTAAGATTACCAAATATAAATGTCGAAAAACAACCTATAAGGGTTATAGTAGATAGTTTTGGAAAAACCCCTTTAAATTTTAATGTATTAGATACAGATCTATCTCCAACTATAATTGTTGCTTCTGAAAACATTGCAAAATCTAAAGTTGAACTTTTCAAATCTAAGGGTGCTGAAGTAATAATTACTAAATCAAAAGATAGGGTAAACTTACCCGAATTAATGGCAGAACTTCATAATCGAGAAATTGATAGTCTGCTTGTAGAAGGGGGACCCACCCTTGCAGCTTCATTTTTGGAAGATAACCTTGTAGACAAAGTGATGATTTTTATAGCCCCTAAAATTGTTGGTGGAAGAAAAGCACCTTCCGCTGTTGGAGGAAAAGGTGTTGATAAACTTGTTAATGCTTGGAATCTCAAAAATATTTCTATTAAACGCTTAGGGGAAGATATATTAATTGAAGGTTATTTTATTTAGTGGAGGAATTAAGATTGTTTACTGGTATCATTCAAGAGATTGGAAAGGTACGAAATATAATTAAAGGTTCAAAATCAATTCGTCTTGCAATAGAGGCTCCTAAATTAGCCCCTAAAATAGCTATAGGGGATAGTATATGTACAAACGGGGTATGTTTAACAGTATCAAAAAAAGAAGATAATATATTTTGGGCAGATGCTACCCCAGAAACAGTAAAACGAACAAATCTTTATGACCTAAAGCAAGGAAATTATGTTAATCTTGAGCCTTCTCTTAAACTCCAAGATTTAATAGGAGGACATTTAGTTAGTGGACACGTTGACGGAATTGGTATAATAAATAGAATATTTCAGGAAGAAAATTCCCTATACATTACAATACATGTTGAACCAATAACACTCTTCTATATTGTCGAAAAGGGGTCTGTTGCCGTCGATGGAATTAGTTTAACCGTTGCTAATATTGATGAAAAAGGATTCACAGTGTCGATTATTCCACACTCCTTACAAAACACCACCTTAAAATATAAAAAAACTGGAAGCAAAGTGAATATAGAATGTGACATGATTGGCAGGTATGTAGCAAAATTTATAGATAATATGGGAAAAAACAATAAAAGTAATATCTTAAACGAAGAATTTTTAAAAAATAACGGATTCATTTAAGGAGGACCTATATGAATCAAATTAAGTTTAACTCAATAGAAGAAGCTCTAGAAGATCTTAAAGAAGGTAAAATGGTAATAGTTGTAGACGATGAAGATAGAGAAAATGAGGGAGATCTCCTAATGGCAGCTGAATTCATAACTCCAGAAGCCGTAAACTTTATGACTAAGTTTGGCCGTGGGCTAATCTGTGCTCCTATGACCTCTCAAAGATTAAAAATGCTTGATATTCCTCAAATGGTTTTAAACAATACCGAACACCAACGTACAGCCTTTGCAGTCTCAGTCGATGCAAAATCTGTTAAAACGGGCATTTCAGCACATGAACGTGCTTTAACCATAAAAACACTGGTTGATCCAAAAACTACCTCAGAAGATTTAATAAAACCCGGCCATATATTTCCCCTTCAAGCAAAAGAAGGCGGAGTATTAATACGAACAGGTCATACTGAAGCAGCTGTAGATCTTGCAAGATTAGCGGGTTTATACCCTGCTGGAGTAATATGTGAAATAATGAACGATGACGGAACTATGGCTCGTTTGCCCCAATTATCAGAATTTGCCAAAAAACATAATTTAAAATTAATTACTATAGCAGATCTTATAACTTACAGAAGAAAAAATGAAAAACTAATAAAACGAGTAACTGAGCCAATAAGCCTGCCAACAAAATATGGAAACTTTGCTGCAGTTGCATATGAAAGTTTAATAAACAAAGACCACCATATTGCTTTAATTAAAGGAAATATTTCAGATGGAAATCCAGTACTAGCTAGAATACATTCAGAATGTTTAACTGGGGATACTTTTGGATCTTTGCGCTGTGATTGTGGTGATCAACTGCATAATTCGATGAGACAAATAGAAAAAGAAGGCAGAGGTGTATTACTTTACATGCGTCAAGAAGGAAGGGGCATAGGTCTTATCAACAAATTAAAGGCTTATAAACTTCAAGAAGAAGGACAAGACACCGTTGAAGCAAATTTAACACTGGGTTTTGATGCTGATTTAAGAGATTACGGTGAAGGTGCTCAAATATTAGTTGATTTAGGGATAAAAAAACTAAGACTATTGACTAATAACCCCAAAAAAATAGTTGGACTAATGGGATATGGGTTAGAAGTTGTTGAGAGAGTACCTATAGAAATACCCCCAAATGAAGTCAATAAGTATTATATGGAGACCAAAAAATCAAAAATGGGTCATATATTAAATTATTTTGATACGGAGGAAAAGTGAATGAAAATATATGAAGGCAATTTAATAGGTACTGGATTGAAAATAGGCATTGTTGTAAGTCGTTTCAATGAATTCATAACTAGCAAATTGTTAAGTGGTTCACTAGACACATTAAAAAGGCATGGAGTAGCTGAAGAAGATATAGAAATATCATGGGTACCAGGTGCCTTTGAAATCCCTTTAATTGCCAAACAAATGGCTCTATCAGGAAAATATAATGCTATTGTTAGTTTAGGTGCAGTAATTCGAGGGGCAACACCTCATTTTGATTACGTAGCATCAGAACTGTCAAAGGGAATTGCCCAAATATCACTACAAACAGGTATACCTATTGCTTTTGGTGTATTAACCACGGATAATATTGAACAAGCCATAGAAAGAGCCGGTACCAAAGCAGGCAACAAAGGTTCGGAGGCAGCAATTACAGCTATTGAAATGGCAAATCTTATAAAAACTGTCAACCACCCACCACTTAAACTCTGACGAATTTTGAAGTGGGAGCTTGTAAAAGCTCTATTTTAAAGGATAGAAGGATGGGGTATCCTGTGCTTAAAATGGATGTATGTTAGGTCTTTAAGAAATGAGGATTTCCTAAAAGTGAGCTTTTGAACTTATAACGGGTCCAGGGCGGAGCCCTCCCCCTTCCATAAGGATTTTGGAATTTCTAAAGTGGGTAAAATAAATATTTTTAGGAGGTTTGATAAATGATTCACGAATTTAAGAATAAAAAACCTATTATTGCAGATGATGTTTTTTTGGCACCAGGATGTCAAATAATAGGAAATGTTAAGATAGCCAAGGGATGCAGCATTTGGCATAATGCAACTTTAAGGGCAGACATTGGGCCCATAACTATTGGTGAATACACTAACATTCAAGATAACGCAGTTGTACATATTGATTATGATTATCCTACTATAATTGGCAATGGCGTTACAATAGGTCATGGTGCAATAATTCATGGTTGTACAATTAATGACAATTGCCTTATTGGTATGGGAGCTATAATTCTAAATGGAGCTGTAATTTCTGAAAACTGTCTTATTGGTGCAGGAGCATTAATAACAGAAAACAAAGAAATTCCACCTAACAGTTTAGTAGTAGGCGTTCCTGGAAAAGTACTACGTAAGTTAACAAAAGAGGAAATTGAAAAACTTAAAGAATCAGCAAAAGAATACTACTATTTATCAAGACAATATTTATAAATGATATACCCTTTGAATAAATAATTAAAAAATGTTCCTAATAAAGGAACATTTTTTAATTTAATGACTAGCTTTTATTCGTCCTTTAAAATTAAACTTTATTTATTATTTAGCATATTATGCCCTGAAATTCAATCTTGATTATTAATAGCTTCTTCTAAAGTATGCCACGAAAGTGTGAAGCATTTTATTCTCATTGGAAAGTTTGAAATATCGGAAAAAACCTCCATACCATCTATTAAATTCTTATCGTACTCTTTTCCTTGAGACATTTTTATGACTTCATTCAAGATCTTTTCTGCCTCTTCAACGGTTTTTCCTTCTATTATTTCACACATCATAGCAGCAGAAGCTTGACTAATAATACAACCATGTCCTAAATACGATGCTTCAACTATTTTACCTTTATCAACTTTTACAAAAATCGTTATTTCGTCTCCACAAGACAAATTCTTCCCTTCTGCCTTTTTACTAGCGGGAATTTCTTTTCTATACTTACTGTTTTTGGCATAGTCTAGAATTATATCTGAATAAAGATCTTCAATTCCTATTTTAACCACTCCCAAACTTTTTTTAAGCCTTCAATTAAAATGTCTATATCTTCATTTTGATTGTAAATATAGAAGCTAACTCTACATGTAGATCTAACTCCAAGTTCAGTCATCATTGGTTGCGCACAATGATGTCCACTACGAATTGCTACTCCAGCTATTTCATTTAATAAATGTGCTACATCATGCGGATGAATACCTTTTACGTTAAAAGAAATGATAGAACTTTGTAGATTATTTTTTGGGCCATAAATCTCTAAAAAATCTAACTTTTTCATCTTTTCTAAGGCATATTGAGTTAATTCATTGTCATGTTGGGCTATATTATTCATGCCAATTTGTTGTAAAAAGTCTACAGCTTTTGCAAGACCAATACTTCCTTCTACGTTGGGAGTACCAGCCTCAAATTTATAAGGGAGTATGGTAAAAGTTGTATCTTCCATACTTACCTTATCAATCATTTCTCCTCCATATAGGAATGGAGACATTCGTTCTAAATACTCTTTTTTCCCATATAATATTCCTATACCTGTAGGTCCTAGCATCTTATGACCAGAAAAAGCTAAAAAATCAATATCTAATGACTTTACATTAACAGAAATGTGAGGTACATATTGTGCACCATCTACAATAATTATTATATCTTTTCTTATTTTTCTTGCTTTTTCTACAATCATATTTATAGGTATAACTTGCCCTGTAACGTTAGATATCCCAGTTATACTGATTATTTTTGTTTTTAAATTTATATATTTTAAATACTCATCTAATTCAAATATACCTTTTCTCAATGGGAAATATTTGATTTTAATATTGAAGATCTTACCAATTTGCTGCCAAGGTACAAAATTCGAATGATGTTCCATGGTAGTAATTAATATTTCTTCATTTGGTTTAACGATCTTAGAGATAGCTAAAGAATAAGCCAATAAATTTAAGGATTCTGTTGTTCCTTTAGTAAAGATAACTTCTTCTTCTTGTGCGTTAATAAATTTAGCTATTTTTTGTCTGGATGACTCAAACATCTCAGTTGCCTCAGAAGCTAATGTATGGGTCGATCTGTGAACATTGGCATGATGATTCAAACTATATTCAGTAACAGCTTCCATAACTTGCTTGGGCCTCAATGATGTAGCAGCGTTATCCAAATAAACTAATCTATGACCATTTATTTTTCTCTTTAATACAGGAAATTCTTCTTCATATTCGTTGGAAGACAACATTTCGTACCTCCTGACTAATGTCTTCCCCATACCTATTTAGCTTATCTACTGCTGGTTCGAAAATTCCATAAGCAATCATTTTTTTGGCAGCTTCTCTAGAAAATCCACGCGTCATTAGATAATATAATTTATCTGATTCTATAGTTCCGATGCTTGCTGCGTGCGATGCAGTCACCTCATTTTCATCCACTGTTAAACTTGGTATTGCTTCGGCTTTGGACTTTTCAGACAAAGTTAAGGTATAGCTTGATTCAGCAGCATTAGTGTCTTTTGCCCCTCTCTTAATATCAAGAAAACCCCTAAATACAGCTTTAGAGTTATCTTTTATAATTCCTTTACCATTAATACTTCCTGTGGTTTTTGGTGCATAAAACCTCATTAAATAAAGCATATCTATAATATTATCATTAGTTGCTAAATAATAAGGATTAACAGTAGCTACTGAATTTTTCCCTGAAAATCTAAAAATAAAATGAGGAGCAGTAATTTTTCCGCCTATATTAATATCTATTACTTCAACTTTTGAATTTTCCTCTAATTCTATAAAGATATTATCTATATTGATATCATTATTTCCGTTTAGATTTATGTTAACTAATTCTAAAGAGGCATTTTTATGGACAATTATTCTATTTGAAGTTGTTCTAAAACCTTTTCCTTGATCATTGGATCTTAAAATTCTTATAACTGTAGCTTTTGAAAAAGGTTTTAAATTGTAAACAGACATTTCATATATTGGAGCTTTCAAATAATAGTTAATTATTATAGGTTCTCGTGTTTCTCCTTCTTCTGTTTTAAGATAAAAACCAGTATTGGAAAATGCTTCTGCCATTAACAAAAACTTCCTATGAGCCCCTTCAAAATCGTATTTTGCAAGGATTTCAATCCCATCTTCATCTATACCATTTATACCAAAAATTTTTCCTTTAACTGCTGTTGGAGCAAAAGATATGTATTTTTCAGGTTCATAGCCATTTAATTTAGTTCGTTTCCATTTAGGAAAACCCCAATTTTTGTATGCTTCAAATCTATAACTTTTAAAAGTTTTTAAGTAATCGTTAGATATATGCTCTAACGAAGATTGAAATTCAAAATCTCCATAATCTTTTTTTGCTTGTATCTGCGGAACTTGCCATTCTACAGCTTTTATATTATTATGTTTCATATCTATTGTTTTTTCAAAAATTGTGTCCAACTTTTCCACCTCTTGTTGTTAAATTGAGTAATTAAGCTTTTAACCTATAGAAGATTCTATTTCTAAATTTATAAGTCTATTTAGCTCTATTGCATATTCAAGTGGAAGCTCTTTTGCAAAGGGTTCAACAAAGCCTCTTACAATAAGAGCTTTCGCTTCAGATTCCTTTAAACCTCTACTCATTAAATAATATATCTGTTCTTCTCTAATTCTTCCTATCCTTGCTTCATGTCCTATATCAGCGTCATCTGTGTGTACCTCAATTAATGGAATCGTATCACTTTTTGAAATGTTATCCAACATTAATGCTTGACAAGATACAGAAGCTTTTGCACCTTTGGCATTTCCTCCCACTCTAAGCCAACCTCTATAAAATGCCCAACCTCCACCAATACTTATACTTCTGGCATCAACATTGGCGCTTGTGTAGGGAGCTAACATGAACACCTTAGAACCTGTATCCATATGTTGCTTCGGACCTGCGTAAGTAATTGCTTTAGTTTCAGTTTTTGCACCCTTACCTCTTAAAATAGAAGCTGGGTAAATCATAGATTTCTCACTACCCATCGAACCCGAAGCCCACTCCATTATTCCATCTTCATCAACTATGGCTCGCTTTGTATTTAAATTGTAAGTGTTCTTACTCCAGTTTTGAATAGTAGCATATTTTACTCGTGCACCTTTTTTTACATATATTTCTACCGCCCCTGCATGTAGATTTGTTATTTCATAAAATGGGGCTGAACAGCCTTCAATAAAAACAACTTCACTACCTTCATCTGCAATAATTATAGTATGCTCCATCTGTCCCATACCTGGATTATTCATTCTAAAATAAGCCTGAAGTGGTAAAGGAACTTTTACTCCTTTAGGAACATATAAAAAGGTGCCTCCGCTCCAAACTGCACCATGAAATGCCGCATATTTATGATCTGTAATAGGAATAGCCTTCATAAAATATTCTTTTACTAAGTCAGGATATTCTCGTACGGCACTTTCCATATCCAAAAATATTACCCCTAATTTTTCCATTTCCTTTTTTATGTTCTGATACACAATTTCTGAATCGTATTGAGCACCTACTCCAGCTAAAGCTTTTCTTTCAGCCTCAGGAATCCCCAATTTATCAAAAGTGTCCTTTATCTCTGAGGGAACTTCTTCCCAAGATGTAGCTTTTTTTGCATCGGGTTTAATATACGCAACAATTTTACTAACATCTAAGTCAGATATATCAACACCAAATCTGGGATCCCTCCATGTTTCAAAAACTTCTAAACTTTTTAATCGAAGATCTCTCATCCATTTTGGTTCTTGTTTTTGATCAGAAATTGCTTCTACAACCTGTTTATTTAATCCTGGTATTGTTTTATATGCATATTTGACTTGGCTTTTGAAATCAAACTTACTTTGATCTATTAATAAATCTTCTATATTAAATTCTTTATCTCTAGACATTTTTTCACTCCTCGTTTATATTGATTCCTAATTCTTTTTCTATTATCGAATACCCCGTTTCTTCAATTTGTTCAGCTAATTCTTTTTTACCAGTCATTACTATTCTTCCATCAATATAAACATGAACAAAATCTGGAACAACGTAGTTTAAAATCCTTTGATAATGGGTAATAAGTAAAATCCCCATTTCTTCTGTCCTAAAACTGTTTAAACTTTCGGATACAATTCTTAAAGCATCTATATCTAATCCGGAATCTATTTCATCAAGAATGCATAATTTTGGTTTAAGAAAACCCATCTGTAAGATTTCACTTTTTTTCTTCTCTCCACCAGAAAAACCCGTGTTAATATATCTTTCTAAAAAATCTTGATTTAAATCTAACTTTTGCGTAAGTTCAGATATTGATTTATTCAAATCTAAAAGAGTTCTCTCATCTTTTGAATGAATGTTTCTATATGAATTTATCAAAAATTGTCTCATCTTTATACCTTCAATTTCTTCAGGTATCTGAAAAGATAAAAATAAACCTAATCTCGCCCTTTCGTCAGTTGAAAGATTCAATATTGATTGACCTTCAAATAATATATCTCCTGACGTAACCCTGTACTTTGGATTACCCATTATAACATGAGCCAAAGTAGATTTACCTGAACCGTTAGGACCCATTAAGGCATGTGTCTCGCCTTTATTAATAATTAAATTAACACCTTTTAATATTTCAACCCCTTCTCCTATGACTTCTGCTCTCAAATCACGAATTTCTAACAGTGCTGTCATCAATTCTCCTCCTCAATATCCATTTTAAAAAATTAATTCCTAATTGGTTTTTAAATTCTACCATATTTGTCCACTTTAAGTCAAGGCTAAACAGAGTATCTTAAAAGGCTATTAAAATACCACACAATATTTAAATAATAATGAAAAATACTCACTCAATTCAATAACATAATACCTTTACTAAAAACCTAATGCAAAATGTGTCTTAAATGTTATACTATTTATATCAAAAAGATTTTGAATTTCTTTATTAACCAAAGATACTTCCGTGCTATTTTCAATAATCCTTGTGTTCAAACCAAAACCTAAACTCGCTTTCCAATAACCAAAATTCTTTTCTATACCTAAAGACAATGGCATAAATTCTAATAAAGAAGTTTTTAGCTTTATTCCCCAATTGATCAACTTACTTTCTAAATAAAGTTCTCCATAAGGAATAATATCAATAACTAATACAGGAATCCTAAAAAAGGCTGACAAACCCAGTGGAAAAGAGTATTCTTCTCTAGATAATTCTATAACTCCATTCTCATTAGAAATTGAACCTTTAAAAGTATCCCCTTCAAATTTTAAAGTTTCTTGATGATGTATTTTATACAAATAATGAATTAAAAATTGTATAGTATTGAGAGATATAAAATTAATTAATTGTATCACATACTTATAATATTTATATATATGAATAATAGTTAATTTCTAGATTCAATATAATATAAATTTATAGTTACAAACAAATTTGTAAAAGATGATATAATAAAATTAATTCATAATTAAATTTGAAGCTAATTATACTTAATTAATTTAAGTTAACTTCAACTATTATTAAATTCTTTTTTGTTGTTTTACTATATTATATGTGGGGGGTATTTATATGTTTAGAAGAAAGTTTTTGTTTATAGGTATCTTAATTGCTGTGTCTTTGTTCTCTTTTTCTAATTCAGTAGATTTTGCAGGAGGTTCAGGAAGCAAAGAGGATCCATTTTTAGTATCAAATTCAAACCAGTTATATAACATACGGCATTTTTTAGATAAACATTTCAAACAAATATCTGATATTGATTTAAGTACTTATGAAGATTGGGAACCTATTGGGAACAATACTTCACCGTTTTCAGGGACATATAATGGGAATGGTTATAAGATATTAAATGTGCAAATGAATAAACCAACGGATAAACCAAAAGGAGATATCATAGGGTTGTTTGGATATATGTCCGGTAATTCTAAAATAGAAAATGTATGTCTAGAAAATGTAAATATAGTTGCAAGAGCAGACGTTGGTGGACTAATTGGCTATGTTTATAGTGGTACAATTAGCAACTGTTTTGTAAGCGGTAATATATCTGCGGATAACAACGTAGGTGGTTTAGTAGGTGGGAACTTTACTGGCGTAATAGAATGGAATAGAACAGATGTAACTATTCAAAGAAAATCACATATTGGCGGACTTGTTGGTCATAATAGAGGAAAAATAAGCAATAATTGTGCTTTTGGAGATGTACAAAGTGATATCTATACAGGCGGTTTGGTTGGATATAACAGGGGCGAAATAGAAAACAGTTTTTCATTAGGTAATGTAAAAGGTGAAAATTTTTCTGGAGGTCTCGTTGGATACAATGTTAGTGGTATCATTAAAAATTGTTATTCAATAGGAGAAGTTTCAGGTGTAAGTAAAATAGGTGGACTAGTAGGGGAAAATTCTCTTGGTGGAGTAATAGAAAATTGTTACTCCACAGGAAATGTTTCAGGTATTACATATGTAGGTGGCCTTGTCGGTAACAACAATAGTAGTAAAATAGAAAATTGTTACACATGCGGAAATACCACTGGAAATAATTTAGTGGGTGAGGTTGTAGGATTTGGCTCAGGATCTGAATTTAGAAAAACAGAGATCGAATTAATGACGAAAAAAGATACCTTCAAAGATTGGAATTTTTTAAGTATATGGAGTATTGAGGAAAATATAACTTTTCCTTATTTCAAATGGCAAGATAATATATCACACAATTATTTACCCAAATAGATATTACTCAAAAAAAGGCTACAAAGATGTCAGACTTTTTATCTTATTGTTATTCTAATTGTTAGCCTTAAGATATTGATATAAAATATCTTTTTTTAGTTTCTGGGCTTTTTCTTCTCCTGCCAGATACTTTATTATCTCTATTGCAAAATCTACTGCTAACGCGGGCCCTCGTGAAGTTATTATATTTTTATCTCTAACAACAGGTTTTTCCACATATATTCCGTCTTTCAATTCATTTTCAAATCCCGGATAAGAAGTTACCTTTTTCCCTTTTATTATTCCAGCTTTTGCAAGAACTATTGGTCCAGCACATATTGCTGCAACTAATTTACTTGATTCGTTCATTTTTTTTACTATATCGATAACTAAATTATTATCTCTTAGTTTTTCTGAGCCAGGCATCCCTCCCGGGATAATAACACCATCATATGAAGATATATCTTTCAATTCATCAATCTTTTTATCTGCTATAACAGTTATTTTATGAGAACCCTTCACTTTGTTATCATTCGTTATTGACACTGTATCAACTTCTATTCCTGCTCTTCTGAGATAATCTACTACTGTTAATGCCTCTACCTCTTCAAATCCTTCAGCTAAAAAAACCAAAGTTTTCATAATACCACCCCCTAGTTTAATAGTAAAGTATTGTTTTGTAGATTCTAATCACCTGTTTTTATCTTCTTCTTTAGTTTGACCTAAAAAGAGAATGAAAGTTCCGCGTTGTACCTAGTTTAAATTGAAAATCTCTGAAAATGAATCCTTTCTAAAATGGGTAGGTTCACAGACATCATATTTCTTTCAATCTTTAATATGTCTTATCCCACTACCAATCGGATGTGTAGTATCCCCTTTGTAACGAGGAATTAAATGTATATGCAAATGAAAAACCGTCTGTCCTGCATCGTATCCAACATTTACCCCAACATTATACCCGCTTGGTTTAAACTGTTCATCTATGATTTTTTTGCATTCATTAATAAGTTGATATAAACGAACTATTTCTTCTTCAGTCGCTTCAAAAAAACTATCAAAGTGTCTTTTTGGAATTACAAGTATATGGCCTTTGCTAACCGGGTGTTTATCGTATATAGCAAAAGCTAATTCATTTTGCACAACTATA
>Ga0209537_1003705_pt1 | contig 13741 bp, 14 predicted proteins | sample BioPla4DNA1_FD_187698 | JGI IMG/M metagenome (GOLD analysis project Ga0209537, IMG submission 187698) | Biogas fermentation microbial communities from Germany - Plant 4 DNA1 (SPAdes) (version 2) | ecosystem: Engineered > Bioreactor > Anaerobic > Digestate | place: Bielefeld, North...
CGGTATTGGAACTCTCTTGGTTTTCGTTATTGGACTGTGGTCCGGTGTAGGCTTGCTGGAAGCAAGGACTATGGCTTTTACGACCTTGGTTTTCTCCCAACTTTTCCATGTATTTGACTGCAAATCCGAAACCAGGAGCATTTTTGAAGTCGGAATCTTTTCCAATCCTTTGCTGTTGTTGGCAGTTGCCACCTCAATAAGCATGCAGTTAGCGGTTATCTATCTGCCGGTCTTGCAGGGCATATTTAAGACTGCGGCTCTTGGTGCTTGGCAGTGGGTATTAATTCTCCTTGTCGCCGGAGGACCCAGTGTGCTCCTTGGCCTTGCCAGGTCAGTTAGAAATGCTATGCGCCGCAGCAGGGTTATGGTTAGTCGTTAAGTAGTATTAAATAAAAAACGGAGAGTAAATTAACCAAGTACTTATAGAAGACGTCTTCATGTGCACTGACCCCCAATGATTAGATTTTTAGGTCTAAATTTTGGGCGTCAGTACACTTGAAGGCATCTTTTTTTGCCGGTGAACGTGTCCAAAAACTCCGCCTAAATGCTCAGCTTCATATTTCAGTTGAGGGTATTTCAGTTGAGGTTGTCGGTTTTATAAGGTATTCCTTACTTAATTCATTTTTTTGTGATATAATATAATTGTGATTGTAAATAGTGTAACCTATTAGTATATTACTATTCTCGTAAATAATGCAAGGGTTTGAGGGTAATTTTTATGTTTAAAGTAAATGATTATGTCGTATACAACTCAACAGGGGTCTACAAAATTGTAGACATTAGGGAAGAAAAGGATATTAATGACAATTATGTAGACTATTATGTCTTGCAGCCGGCCTACGGTCATAATCTGACAGTTAAAATCCCGATTAACAGCCGTAAGGTTTCCATGCGTAGGATAGTGAGCAAGGACGAGGTTCTAAACTTAATATCCGCAATGCCGGATATAGAACCTGTTTGGATAAATGACGATAGGAAAAGATATGAAGCCTTTAAGTCAGCTCTTAAAACTGCAGAATGCCTGGAATGGATAAAAATAGTCAAAACTATGTATCTCAAAAAAAAGGAAAGAATGAGTGACGGCAAAAAACTGGCGAAGGCCGATGAAGATATTATGAAAGCCGCCGAAAAGAATATTAACGAAGAGTTTGCAGCAGCCTTGAATATTTCACCCGAGGAAGTGATTCCCTATATCCGAAAAAGAATCTCCTCCTAAAATTTGAGGGGAATATGGAGGAACACAATGGATAGCATCTCTTGTTTCCGTAAGAAGAAACAGGAGGACCGTCCTTGTGTTCCTTTTCTAGTTTCTGTTATCCTCTCTTGACCCTGGCCAATCTGCATAGTATTCTGTAAGAAAAGGTGTAAGCTTCACCAAGGAGGAAGACCTATGGATTTTATTAAGATGCATGGTCTGGGAAATGATTTTGTCTGCCTGGATCATTTTCTTTCCTCGCCGGAGATAAATTACCCTGAGACTGCCCGTCGTCTCTGCCATAGGCAGTTGGGCGTCGGCGGGGATGGATTAATTGTTGTTCTTCCCTCCGATAAGGCTGACGCCAGGATGAGAATTTTCAATCCTGACGGTTCGGAACCGGAAATGTGTGGTAACGGTATTCGTTGCTTTGCTCGTTATGTCTATGATCTTGGCTATGTGCCAAAAGAAACTATGACCGTAGAAACCTTGGCCGGAATTTTGACTATTGATTTGGAAGTAAAAAACCGTAAATTCGAAGCCGCAACAGTATGTATGGGAAAGCCTATTCTGGAGCCTAAACTTATTCCGGTGATTACTGACCGGGAGGGGCCGATAATTGAGCAAGAAATAGAAGTATGCGGGCAAAAATTGTTATTTACGCCTGTTTCTTTGGGCAACCCGCACTGTGTGATATTTATCGACGATTTCGATGGCCTTGAATTTGAGCTGCTGGGGCCGGCTCTGGAAAAACATCCGTTTTTTCCGCAAAAAACAAATGTTGAGTTTGTGAAAGTAGAAAATCCACACGAACTGACCATGAAAGTATGGGAGAGAGGAGTGGGACCTACGCTGGCTTGCGGGACAGGAGCCTGTGCTTCCCAGGTGGCTGCTGTCTTAACCGGTCGGGCAGAAAGAAAAGCAACCATACACTTGCCCGGAGGCGACCTGCGGGTAGAATGGGGAAGGGATAATTTAATTTATATGACCGGGCCCGCAACCTATGTTTTTCAAGGCCAAATACTTGAAGATCTACTTCCGGATAATTTATAATAATAATCTATGTAGTTGTTCTGCCAAGAAAATTCATTTCATAGATTAGCGCTAATTAAGGGGGAATACTTATATGGCATTGGTAAATGAAAACTATTTAAAACTGCCGGGGAATTATCTTTTTTCAGAGATAGCTCGCAGGGTAAATGAGTTTAAAAAACAAAATCCGGCGTCTGATATTATAAGAATGGGAATTGGCGACGTAACGAGGCCTCTCCCTCCCGCTGTTATTGCTGCTATGCATGAAGCGGTCGATGAAATGGGTAACCCGGAAACTTTTAGAGGTTACGGACCTGAACAGGGATATGAGTTCCTGGCGGAAAAAATAATAGAAAATGATTTTAAACCCCTTGGTGTGGACTTAAAGGTAGACGAAGTCTTTATTAGTGACGGAGCTAAGACTGATACTGCCAACTTCCAAGAACTACTGGGAGTGGATAATATTGTGGCCGTTACTGACCCTGTCTATCCTGTTTATGTAGATAGCAATGTGATGGCCGGTCGGACGGGAAAAGTTAATGCCCAAGGACAGTTTGATAAATTGATTTATTTGCCTTGTACCGAAGAAAATAACATGAAACCTGAGTTTCCCACCTCAAGGGTAGATATGGTTTATCTCTGTTACCCTAATAATCCGACAGGTACGACCTTAACCAAGGAAGATCTGAAAAAGTGGGTAGATTATGCCCGAGAAAACAAAGTGCTTATTTTATTTGATGCGGCTTATGAAGCCTTTATTCGCGAGGAAAATGTACCGCACAGTATTTTTGAAATTGAAGGTGCCCGCGAAGTTGCGGTAGAATTTAGAAGTTTCTCCAAGACTGCTGGTTTTACAGGTACAAGATGCGCTTACACTATTGTTCCCCATGAACTTATGGCCTACGATTCCCAAGGGCAAGCTCACAGCTTGAATAAATTATGGCTAAGGAGACAGACAACTAAGTTTAATGGGGTATCCTATCCGGTTCAAGCAGCTGCCGCTGCTGTTTATACCCCTGAAGGCCAGCAGCAAGTCAAAGAAACTATTGATTACTATATGGAAAACGCCAGGCTGATCAGAGAAGGATTGCAAAAAGCAGGCTTCAAAGTTTTCGGTGGCGTAAATGCTCCTTATATCTGGATGCAAACACCCAACAAAATGCCTTCTTGGGACTTTTTCGACAAATTAATGAAAGAAGCGGAAGTGGTAGGTACTCCAGGCGCCGGTTTTGGGGCCAACGGCGAAGGCTATTTCCGGCTTACTGCTTTTAATACGCGTGAAAATACGGAAAGAGCAATTGAAAGGATTATTAACAGGTTAAGCTAGCAGAATTAAATCATACTGAGGGTGTTGTATTAACAAGGACAGGGGCATTTCCCCTGTCCTTTTAAAGGTCTATATCTATAATCTATATCCGTTCATCCTTTAATTGTTGGAGTCGAAATCTTTTATAAAAAGCACACAAATAACCGCTCCTGCTAAAGCTATGGCGAAGGTCATTAAAAATACCGGAGTAAAAGAGCCGAGGGCATCGGCCATAAACCCCCCCACGACCGGTCCAAATACCTGCCCGATCCCAAAGAATAAAGTCACAAAACCTAAGCCTGCCGAGGCTAGTTTCGGACCCAAAAGATCGCCGCAAACGACTGCCATAATCGCCGGGACACACACCGAAAAACCGTAAAGAATAGTGGAAGGTATATAAAATAAAGGTATGTCACCTAGGGAAAAGAGTATGGAGGCTGCCGCCTGTAAAGTGAACAAAGAGACAAGAGTTTTTTTACGCCCGATAATATCCGATAGCCATCCCCATACAATCCCGGATATTAAACTAATCCATCCTAAGACCATAAACAGTCTGGCCGCCAGCACAGCCTCAACCCCTATACCGGCCACCAAGTGTTTAACAAAAAAAGTCATATAGATAATATAAGAGAATCCGAACATAAAATATACAATTCCTAGAATCCAAACAGCGGGCAAAGAATACACCTGTTTCCAATCCGAGCTTTTGTTATAATTAGGAGGGAGGCTTATCTCTTCGATTTGACCTACTGGTTTCAAATTTTTTTCAGCCGGGTAATTGCGTATTAGGGAAAAAGTTAATAAGGCTGCCAGAAGTGTAATACTGCCAAAGAGAATCCAACTTGCTCTCCAAGCTGTTTGCCCGTAAAATATAATAAAAACCGGGACGATGAAACCCGCCAGAACCATTCCGATCGGACCGCCGGATATGGCGATGCCTGATGCCAGGCCGCGTTTTGATTTAGAAAACCAGGCCGGCCATAAGCCGAAAATCGATAAATGTACGGCTCCGCTTCCTAGACCTGCTATCAGGCAAAAAACAGCGACCCAATGATAACCGGGAGATAATCCCTTCAAAACCATTCCTAAACCGGCCATAACAAGCCCGATAGTTGCGATCAGCCTGCTCCCGTACTTGGAAGCCAAGGCCCCACCAACAATGGCTAAGGTTAAATATCCTAAAAAACTCATTGTTGCCAGGAATCCCGCCTGGCCATTGTCAATTCCCAGATCGGCCTGCATGCTGGGAAGTACGGCTGAAAAACTAAAGCGGGTAAAGCCTATGCCTCCAATAATGGCGAAAGTGCCGATGGCCAGGACTGCCCAACCATAGTGAATGGGAAAATTTTTTTTCTCTTTCATGATTTACCTCATTGTTTTAAATTTTTATCATATAAGATTTTTATTAAACAAAATTCGGTTTAATCCTGCCAAGTAAAAAAAGATTTAAGTTAAGGCCAATTATGCAATAATACTTTAAAGGGAGACGATCTTCTTGCTAAACAGTATGACCGGTTTCGGACGAGGCGAGGCCAAGGGTCTAGGATATCACTTTTCAGTGGAAATGAAATCCGTCAATTATCGCTTCCAAGAGACTATTGTCAAGATGCCGCGTACTTTTCTTTCTTTTGAAGACACGATTCGCAAAATTATTCAGGAAAAAGTCAAACGAGGAAGGATCGAAGTTTATGTAAATCTTAAGGAAACAGAAGAAAGAAAGAGAATGGTCAAAGTTGACAAAGATTTGACGCTGAAGTATGATATTTCTTTGAAGGAACTGGCTCAATCGTTAAATACCACCTATCATACCAATATTTTCCGCTTAGTAAATTTACCCGAGGTTTTGAGTGTCGAGGAAGAAGAAATTGAAGCGGAAATTTTATGGCCGGTTTTAGAAAATGCTGTTCAAATAGCCCTTGCTCAGCTTCTGGATATGCGCCTGCAAGAAGGCGAAAGGTTGAAAAATGATTTGCGGCAAAGGATTGTTTTTATGCAACAGCTGGTCCAAGCAATTGCCGACCGGGCTCCAAAGGTAGTGAACGAATACCAGGAGCGATTAAGGGAAAGACTAAAGGACTTGCTTGATAATAATAATATAGAAATTGACGAAAGCCGCGTAGCCATGGAGGTTGCGCTCCTAGCGGATAAAGCTTCTATCGATGAAGAAGTAGTCCGGCTTAAGAGCCATCTCGAAGAGTTTGCCCAAACCTTGTCATCCTCGGAACCGGTGGGCAGGAAGTTAGACTTTTTGGTTCAGGAGATGAATAGGGAGATTAACACGGTTGGTTCTAAGGCCAATGATTTGGAAATAACAAAACTAGTGGTCGAAGGAAAATGCGAATTAGAGAAGATCAGGGAACAGATACAAAATATGGAGTAGTAACTGGAGGGTATTTTTAATGGACATTAAATTAATAAACATCGGGTTTGGTAATATTGTCTCGGCTAACAGAATTATTGCTATAGTCAGTCCCGAATCAGCACCTATAAAAAGAATTATCCAGGAAGCACGGGATGCCAGAATGTTGATCGATGCTACCTATGGCAGAAGAACCCGGGCTGTTGTAATATGTGACAGCCACCATGTTATCTTGTCTGCAGTTCAACCCGAAACTGTTGCTAACCGCCTTTCGGCCAAAGAAATCAACCATGAAGATTTTACGGAATAATTTTTGTTGGTTTAATACTATTGCCGGGAGGGTTAAAGTGAAAAATAATAAGGGGATGTTAGTAGTACTATCGGGGCCGGCCGGAGTTGGGAAAGGGACTATTTGCCGGGCCCTTCTTGCTCAAACGGCTGATCTGGAGTATTCCGTATCGGTTACGACCAGAGATTGTCGGCCGGGGGAAAATGAAGGGAAAGAGTACTACTTTCGCACCAAAGAAGAATTTCAGAAAATGATTGAAAACCAAGAGTTCTTGGAATGGGCGGAGTTTTGCGGCAATTATTACGGTACGCCAAAATTTCATGTCGAAAAAGCCTTAAATGATAATAAAACAATATTATTAGAAATAGACATTCAAGGTGCTAAACAAGTAAAAAAATTATACCCTGACGGAGTGTTTATTTTTATTGTCCCTCCTTCCTTGAAGACGCTTTCGGAGAGACTTCATGGCCGGGGTACGGAAACAGAAGAAATTATTCAACTTCGTTTGGCTAAAGCCGTTCAGGAATTAGACGAGATTAAGGATTATAACTATGTTGTAGAAAACGATTACATTGATGCAGCCGTAGAAAAAATACGGTGTATAATAACAGCAGAAAGATGTAGTGCCAGTCGCTATCCCTTGAAGATAAAGGAGGAATAATTATGAGGCAACCTTCTCTGGATATCCTAATGTCTAAAGTAGACAGCAAATATACCTTGGTAGTAGCTGCCTCCAAGAGAGCTCGTGCTTTAATGGAAAATACCGATCCTGAAGAGAGTAAAGATATAAAACCTGTAACCAGGGCTTTAGAAGAAATGGCACTTGATAAAATAATAATTGATTATCCTCGCGAGGTAAAAAAATAATGTTAGATGGAAAACATATTCTACTTGGCATTACCGGTGGTATTGCCGCCTATAAATCCGCGGAAATTGCCAGCAGGCTCCGAAAACTTGGGGCTCAGATCAGTGTAGTCATGACCGAATCGGCCACAGAGTTTATTACCCCTTTGACCATGCGTAGTATCTCTTCGGGGCCTGTTTATACGGATATGTTTGACGAGCCCAAAAGGTGGAATGTGGAACACATTGCTTTGGCCGAAGCGGCAGATCTGGTGCTTGTTGCTCCGGCCAGCGCCAATACTTTGGCCAAAATGGCCTTAGGCCTGGCTGACAATTTTCTGACTACGGTTCTTTTGGCAGTACAGGCCCCAATTTTTGTGGCTCCGGCTATGAACAATGCCATGTACCACCATCCTGCCACCCAGGAAAATTTAAAAATCTTAAGGGAGCGAGGTATACATATTATAGGGCCGGACAGCGGATTCCAGGCCTGCGGTACTGAAGGCGACGGTCGCATGAGCGAGCCTTACCGTATTGTCGAGGAAATTGGAAATTACTTTAGAAGCTCCGTCCAACTGAAAGGTGAAAAGGTTCTTGTGACTGCCGGGGGAACTCGTGAAATGCTTGATCCGGTGAGATACCTGGGCAATTTAAGCTCCGGGAAAATGGGCTATGCCATTGCTCAGGCCTTTGCAGAAGCCGGGGCAGAAGTAACCCTTGTCACCGCCCCAACCAGTCTTACTCCGCCTTCAGGGGTAAAAACTGTCCCTGTTGTTTCTGCCCAAGAAATGCAGCAGGAAGTATTAAAACTGTTCGACGAACAGGATATAGTAATTAAAGCGGCAGCGGTGGCTGACTATCGTCCGGCTGTTTTCCAGGAACAAAAGATCAAGAAAACAGGACAGGGGCTTATTTTAGAGTTAGTGCAAAATCCTGATATTTTGCAGTCTTTAGGAGAGAAAAAAAACCACCAATTTATTGTCGGCTTTGCGGCCGAAACCCAAAATATTATCGAAAACGGCCTGGCCAAAATGCGCAAAAAAAAGACAGATATGCTGGTAGTAAATGATGTAACCGCTGAGGGAGCCGGTTTTGGTTCCGATACCAATATAGTGAGTATCCTTTTCCCCGATGGCCAAAGAATAGATCTTCCCCAAATGAGTAAGTTGGAAGTAGCCAAGCGATTGGTTCAAATAATTACTGCGACCAGAAAGAAGCAGCAAGATAAGGAGTGATAAGCATGGGGTATAAATTATTTACTTCCGAGTCAGTAACTGAAGGGCACCCGGATAAAATATGTGATCAGATTTCGGATGCAGTTCTTGATGCAGTTATTGAAAAAGACAAAAATTGCCGGGTTGCTTGCGAGACCTCCGTTACCACCGGACTTGTCCTGTTAAGCGGTGAGATCACCACAAACTGTTATGTTGACATCCCCAAGATTGTCAGGGAAACCATCAGAAAAATCGGCTATACCAGAGCCAAATACGGTTTTGATGCCGAGACTTGTGCTGTTCTGACTTCTATTGAAGAACAGTCCAGCGATATAGCTATGGGGGTTAACCGGGCTTTGGAGGTTAGAAATTCAGACAGTGAAGTTGAGGAACTTGGCGCCGGTGACCAGGGTATGATGTTCGGTTATGCCACCGCTGAAACAGAAGAATATATGCCGATGCCGATCTCTTTAGCCCATAAGTTGGCCCGTAGACTGGCCGAATTACGTAAGAATGAACAAATAAAATATCTAAGGCCGGACGGCAAGACTCAGGTAACTGTTGAATATCGCGATGGACGGCCTTTTAGAGTAGATACAGTTGTTGTTTCTACCCAGCACCACCCGGATGTCTCCCAGGAACAAATTCGCAAGGATGTTCTGGAACAAGTGGTTTATCCGATTATCCCGTCCACCATGCTGGATAAGAATACTCGCTATTATGTCAACCCCACAGGTAGGTTTGTTATTGGCGGTCCCCATGGAGATGCCGGCTTAACGGGCCGGAAAATTATTGTTGACACCTACGGTGGTATGGCCAGACATGGCGGAGGTGCCTTCTCCGGCAAAGATCCTACCAAAGTTGACCGTTCCGGAGCCTATGCTGCTCGTTATGTCGCTAAAAATGTAGTTGCTGCGGGCCTAGCGGAACGCTGCGAACTTCAGATAGCCTATGCCATAGGAGTTGCCAGTCCGGTTTCTGTATCCGTGGAGACTTTTGGCACAGCCAAAATATCCGATGATAAAATTGCTGAATGCATTAAGCAAGTCTTTGATCTTCGTCCGGCCGCTATTATTAGAACCTTAGATCTGCTAAGACCCATTTATCAGCAAACCGCCGCTTACGGCCATTTCGGACGCCCGGATTTGGATCTTCCTTGGGAAAGACTGGACAAGGTCGAGGAATTAAGAGCATTAGCCGGTATATAAACTACGAAAACTGCCATTTTTCAAGAATTTTAACTCTAAAATGGCAGTTTTTTTGTTCCAAAATGTTAGCTTTTCCTCCTGCACTGTTATATAATTTACATATTAAACTTTACTATATATATAATAGTGAAGAAATTGTTAGCTTTGGGTATTGGAAATAAACATCTTGACAATTACAGTTGCCGATTTTATGATGACAAAAACAGGTTCGGTAGGAGGATTGAATGATGTCTCAGGAAGAATTATTAAATGGTTTAAGAAGAACTGTAGAACAGGTGTTAAAGGCACCTTATTACCAAAAAAAGTTGGCGGAGGTAGGAATCCATTATGCGGGTGATATAAAAACTCTCGATGATTTTCGCAAGATTCCTTTAACAGAAAAAGAAGACCTGCGTCAAAATTACCCTTTTGGTTTATTTGCCGAACCAATGGATAACATTATTCGAATTCATGCTTCTTCCGGTACAACCGGCAAACCTACGGTGGTCGGATATACCCGGGAAGATATCAAGTTATGGGCTAAAATTGTGGCCAAGGGCTTTAGGCGCTTAGGAATTACTTCTAAAGATGTTATCCAGGTTGCTTATGGCTACGGTCTCTTTACCGGCGGTATGGGTATTCATTACGGGGCAGAAGAATTGGGTGCCGTGGTGATCCCCATGTCCGGAGGTAATACAGCTAAGCAACTTATGATTATGCGTGATTTTGGCACTACCGTATTGTGCTGTACTCCTTCTTATGCTCTTTACTTAGGCGAAAGCCTAGCTGAAGCCGGGATATCCAAAGATGAACTAAAACTAAGAATCGGGGTGTTCGGCGCGGAACCCTGGACCGATAAAATGAGACAAGAGATCGAAGCTCGTTTAGGTCTAACAGCGGTCGATATTTACGGTTTAAGTGAGACCATGGGCCCCGGTGTATCTCTGGAATGTTTAAAAGGCGTGGGGCTGCATATTGATGAACACTTTTATCCTGAAATCTTAGATCCCCAGGGCAACCCTTTGCCTGAAGGGGAAGTGGGAGAATTAGTTCTTACTACTTTTGATAAAATGGGTTTTCCTTCCCTGCGCTATAGAACAAAGGATTTGACCAGTATTACCTATGGAACTTGTGTCTGTGGCCATACCGGCTGGACCATGCAAAGAGTTTCCGGCAGGGTTGATGATATGCTTATTATCAGGGGCGTAAACGTATTCCCGAGCCAGATTGAGGAAGCTATTCTTTCCGTAGGCGGTATCGAGCCTCATTACTTGATTATCGTCGATAGAGAAGGCCCCTTGGACGTTATGGAAGTCCTTGTCGAACTGAGCGACGCCAGCTTCGAAGACGAAATTCGTGAGTTGGAAGAATTGCAGAGCAAGCTCAGGCAAAGAATTGAAAATATCACCGGCCTGTCAGCCAAAGTGCGCCTGGTCGAACCCAAAAGTATACCCCGCAGTGAAGGCAAGGCCAAAAGGGTTGAAGACAGGCGCAAGGGAAAAATATAATAAAGGGGGAAGTACTATGCTTCAACTATCTGTTTTTCTGGAAAATACGAAGGGACGGTTAGCAGAGGTACTTAATCTTCTTGCCGAATTCAATGTTAATATTAGAGCCCTGTCGCTTGCCGATACCAAGGACTATGGGGTTTTAAGAGTAATTGTTGAAAACCCGGAGGAAGTGGCCGCCAAGCTTAAGGATCGTAATTGCGTTGTTAAGCTCACCCCTGTTTGGGTTTTGAAGGTACCGGATAAGCCGGGAGGGCTCGCCTCTATGCTTAATAAGCTTGTGGCTGAAGGAATTGTAGTGGAGTACATGTATGCTTTTGTAGAACGGGAAAAAGAACAGGCTCAAGTAGTAATACGGGTACGGGATGTTGAATTAATGCAAAAGGCTATAAAAAAATATAATTTAGAATAATAAATAAACCAGATACTTTAGGAAGGTGTCTTCATGTTGAAACTTGAAGGCATCTTTTTTATTCACTCAACTTGCCCAAATACTCCATTCGCCCGGTCACGTAGCTAAGAACCTGCTCATTTCCGTATTTGGGCAAGCTTTCTTTATGATGAAGAAATCAGAAGTTGTGTTAGTTATACTCATGACATCGGCGGCTAGAGAGCTTTTTTGTCAGATGGGCCTATTCTAGTGACCGAATAATTAAATGCCCATATATTAGTTAAGAGAAAGTTCAGCAGGATTTGGGGGGGATAAGGGTGTTCAACTTCCGTAGACGTCTTCTGTTTCCAATACATATCGAGCATCCTGACGAAAAAATGGCCGCCCTATTAGCCAGAGATTTAAATGGCCCGGACGGCGAGTTTGTTTCTTTTGCCAATTATTTATATCACAGTGTTCATATAACCAATACTTATTTACGGGAACTTTTGGGCATGGTGGCTGCAGAAGAACTGGGGCATTGGGAAATAATTGCAGTTGTAATCAGGAAATTGGGCTTTGATTATTTACCCTCGCCTGATATTTCCACTAGGATCAGTGTTGGTCAAAATAAAAGTAAGATCCAAGATTTTGAGGTCCTTAACATGCTAAGATACCATGAAGATTCTGAAATAAAGGCCAAACAAAGGTATTTAAAACTTGTAAAGTCCACCGATGATCAGTCTCTGAAAAAAATATTCCAGTTTTTGGCCTGCCGGGAAACTGTTCATCAGAAGCTTCTCCATAGAACAATCTCTCTGGTAAGTGAAAAGGCAGAAAATGAACAGTTCAGTGCCGTTATTCACGAGTACAAAATGAGTTTAAGGGTTGTTAAATGATGGTAGGTATTAGGAGGAGAAAATGAAATGAATTTCACATTTTCCAAGATGGATTTTAAAAATTTAGTTGTCGGCCTAGACGCTCCGGTACTGTTGCGGAGCGGCAAAAGCATAAGGGGGATCAACTTCGATAATGCTGCTACAACCCCGCCCTTGATCAAGGTTATCGAAGAAATCAATAGCTTTGCACCTTACTATTCTTCCATTCATCGAGGAGGTGGTTACAAGGCTAAAATTTCCTCAGACAGGTACGAAGAAGCTAGAAAAACAGTGCTCAAGTTCGTTGGGGGCAATCCTAACAAGGATGTCGTAATCTTTGTGCAAAATGCTACTGCAGCCATAAACAAAGTTGCTCATAGATTGGCCCAGCAAGCTGAAGAGTACATAAACAGCGGTTCAAAAAAGAATAACCAAAACATGGAGAAAATGGTTGTTTTAGCGACCTCTATGGAGCACCATTCCAATGATTTGCCTTGGAGGAACAATTATGAAGTTAAATACATAGAAGTAGATGAATGTGGAAGACTTAGTCTTGACGATCTGAGGGCCAAACTGGAGAAATATAAAGGACTGGTTAAACTTGTTACAGTAACCGGCGCTTCCAATGTTACGGGCTATGTTAATCCCATTCATCGTATTGCTGAATGGGCCCATAGATACGGGGCCCAAATCCTGGTTGACGCCTCCCAGCTTATTCCCCACGCCCCTTTTGATATGAAACCCTTTGCCTCGAACAAACATATCGATTTTGTGGTTTTTTCCGCTCATAAAATGTACGCTCCTTTTGGAGTAGGCGTACTCATCGGTCCCAAAGACTTTTTTGAACATGGAGATCCGGACTATTCAGGCGGCGGAACGGTCAAAGCCGTAACTCATGAGCAGGTTATTTGGAACGATCCTCCTTTCAAAGATGAGGCCGGGACGCCAAATTTGATGGGAGTTATTGCTTTGACGGCCGCTATCAACGCCTTGACCCATATTGGGATGAGAAATATAGAAAAACATGAGAAAACGCTTACCAGACAACTAATCCAAGGACTTAAAAAAATCAGCTCCATCGAGTTGTACTGTACTGAGGATGAAGATCAGGAACGGGTAGGGATTGTTCCTTTTAACATGAAAGGGGTTTATTGCGACCACTTGGCTGAGATTTTAGCCGGGGAGGCAGGAATAGCGGTTAGAAGCGGCTGTTTTTGTGCCCATCCCTATATTCAGAGACTGTTAAAAATAGCACCGGATAAAGTGAATTCAGTAATGCAAAATCCCAATGGTATCAAGCCGGGCATGGTCAGGGTAAGTTTTGGTTTCTATAATGAGCACGAGGAAGTAGAAAAATTTATTGAAATACTGCGGGAAATAGGGAAAGACAGATGGCGTTATTTGAAACTTTATAGCAATAAACATAAGTCTGCATAAACCCTTTTAACATTACCGAAAATATAGATATTAAATATATTTCGGTGATGGCGGTGAAGTGCAGTGCAGTCCCCAAAAAATAATTCCGGTCATAAACATGCCGGAAAGAAACTTAGTTTAATT
>Ga0209537_1003710_pt1 | contig 13730 bp, 9 predicted proteins | sample BioPla4DNA1_FD_187698 | JGI IMG/M metagenome (GOLD analysis project Ga0209537, IMG submission 187698) | Biogas fermentation microbial communities from Germany - Plant 4 DNA1 (SPAdes) (version 2) | ecosystem: Engineered > Bioreactor > Anaerobic > Digestate | place: Bielefeld, North...
GCGATCTCATGAAATCCGTAAAGAGGCTGCTTTCCATAATGCCCGGCAAAGTCCTGGAGGGATCAAAGTGCAGTGTAGCAGCATAGGCATCATAGGACTGGGGCTCATAGGAGGCTCCATAGGCAAGAGCCTGCTAAAAAACGAGGCGTCTCACAGGGTGCTCGGCTGGGACGTAAATGAAGACGCGATAGACTTCGCGCTCGCGTCAGGTGCCGTCACGCACGCCTGCGAACCTGAAAAGATGGCGGGCGAAGCCGAACTGCTCATACTGGCGGTGCCCCCAAGCCAAATGGAACTGCTAAGCGAAAAAGTAGCGCCCTTTGCCGGCAAAGGGTTAAAAGCCGTGACGGATACGGCGAGCACCAAATCTGCGATAGTAAAGCAATTATCGGCAATCTGGAAGGAAAAGTACGTGGGGCTTCATCCAATGGCCGGCAAAGAAAGGGCGGGCATCGATAACTCTTCGGCAGATTTATTTGAGGGCGCCGCATGGGCCGTCGTCCCGAGCGCGCTTTCGAGCAAAGAAGCCGTCGAAATAGCGACCGATCTGGTTTGCTCACTGCATTCGGTCCCGATCACCCTAACTCCCGAAGAACACGACGCCATCGTGGCCGTGACAAGCCACCTTCCCATGTTTTTGGCCACTGCGCTGGTGACGTTGGCCGCACAAAGAGCTTCAGAAAATCCCAAACTTTCCAAATTCGTCGCCGGAGGCTTTAGGGATACGACCAGAGTGGCTTCCTGTCAACCCTGGCTGATATCGGAAGTATGGGAAACAAACGAAGGTTTTATAAAAGAGGCATTAAGAGACTTCATAAATATTTTATCCGAAATGTCCTCAAAGGACTCAAGAAGCCTCGCAGAGATAGCAACCGAGGCCAAAAGGGCCAGGGAATCTCTGCTTGCAGGACGAGGTGAAGGCAAATGATTGAAATAAGACCGGTAGAGGGAATAAGGGGCGAGATAAACGTTCCTGGAGACAAATCGATATCGCACAGGGCAGCAATTTTAGGCGCCCTCTCAAAAGAGGGGATAACTGTCGGCAACTTCTCGACCGGAGAAGATTGCGAGACCACGTTGGCATGCCTTAAAGCATTGGGCTGCGAGATAACAAAGCCAGACGACAAAACCGGGGCGAAAGATTTAAGGGATCCCGATCATCTCAGATCCGGCGCGGCAGGTTTTGAAAACAAAGTAACGATAAAGGCACCCCAAGGCTTAAGGGAACCGAAAAACATACTGGACGCAGGAAATTCGGGGACCACGGCCAGGCTTTTGTTGGGACTAATATCGGGGATCCCAAATTTATTCGCCGTCATCAACGGCGACGAAAGCCTTAAAGGGCGGCCCATGGGAAGGGTCACGGGACCGTTAATTTCCATGGGAGCAAAAATAGACGGCAGGGAATTTGGCGAAAAGCTGCCCTTAGCGGTCAGGGGCAAAAAACTAAATGGCGGCATCCACGTACTTCAGGTGGCGAGCGCCCAGGTGAAAACGGCGATTCTTTTGGCAGGCCTCGGAGCACAAGGGGCCACCACCGTGATAGAACCCTCGCCCACCAGGGATCATACGGAAATCATGCTTGAATTTCTTGGCGTTCCCGTCTTCAAAAGCGATCTCAAGACGACGGTCTATCCGACTTCTCTCATAAACGGTGGAAGTTGGACCATACCTGGTGATTTTTCCTCAGCTGCATTTTGGATAGTGGCGGCGGCCATAACGAGGGAAAGCGAGCTGCGAATTAAAAACGTAAACGTAAATCCCACGAGGACCGGGTTGCTCAAAGTACTAAAAAGAATGGGGTTAGCTTACTCCGTCGAGGACGAAAGCCTTAGCGGAGGCGAAAAAACGGCAACGATCGCTGTCAAGTCCTCGTCACTTAAGGGAACAAAGGTGATGCCCGAAGAGATACCTTCCTTGATCGACGAGCTTCCCCTTTTGGCGGTGGCCGCCACCCAGGCGGAAGGGATCACCGAAGTCACGGGAGCTCAAGAATTAAGGGTCAAAGAAAGCGACAGGATTCACACTATGGCGGTGGGCTTAAAAAAGATGGGAGCACAAATAAAAGAAACAAAGGACGGTTGGATCATCAAAGGCAAGACCCCCCTTGCAGGCGGTAAGACAAAAAGCTACGGAGATCACCGCATAGCCATGGCCCTGGCCGTGGCGGGCCTTGCCGCGACAAGCCCCTTGCATTTGGAGGGAGAAAGCTGCGTCCGCATATCCTATCCCAGTTTTTTCGAAACCTTGAGAAAACTGACCCAAAACACAGAAGTCAGGGAGGGGATTCAACCATGACCATACGTTTTTTATCCAGCGGCGAATCTCACGGGAAGGGTCTTTTGATCATTATCGAGGGCATGCCCTCCGGGCTTGCGATCTCAAAAGACGACATAGAAAACCAATTGGCTCGAAGAAGGCGCGGCTACGGCCGGGGCGACCGAATGAAGCTTGAAAAAGACGAATTTGAGTTTTACAGCGGCCTCAGAGGAGGCGTCACCACGGGAAACCCCATCGGGGTCGTCCTTCACAACAGCGAATGGGATAAGTGGAAAGACGTCATGGACGCCGGGCAAAAGGCCATCACGCGGCCCAGGCCGGGGCATGCCGATGCGTCGGGCATGGCAAAGTTTGGCCTTGAAGACGCAAGAAACGTCTTAGAAAGGGCCAGCGCCAGGTGCACTGCTGCCTGGACCATAGCAGGGACGCTTTGTCAGATGCTCTTAAAGGAACTCGGGGTTACCGTAAAAAGTGCAGTCACGTCCATAGGAAAAGAAAAAATCGATCTGCCCGAAAGCGACGAAGAATGGGCGAGGGCATGCTCTTCGGACATGGGAATCCCAAGAAAAGAAGACGAACCGCGCCTGCAAAGGACAATAGACAGGGCAAAGGAAGAAGGCGACTCCCTTGGCGGCACCTTTGCAGTTGCCGTAAAAGGCGTGCCGCCCGGCATAGGGTCTTACAGCGAATGGGACAGACGATTAGACGGCCGATTAGCCCAGGCTTTGATGTCCATACCCTCGGCCAAAGGCGTCGAGGTGGGAGGAGGTTTTTCGCTTTCTGAAATGCGCGGGAGCGAGGTACACGACGAATTCTTCCTTTCCTCCGATCGGTGGCGACGAGGTACAAACAATGCCGGCGGGATCGAAGGCGGCGTTACCAACGGAGAAGACATATTTGTCCGCGTGGCCTTAAAACCCATCCCGACCTTAAGGAAACCCCTTCGCACCTTCGACATCAAGACAAAAAAAGAAGCGCTCGCCCACGTGGAAAGAAGCGACGTTTGCGTCGTCCCAGCCGCCTGCATCGTTGGCGAAGCCATGACATCGCTCCTATTGGCCCAAGTCATATGCGAGCAGTTCGGCGGCGATAGAGTAGAAGACTTAAAGCACCGCTTTGAAGAACACGTAAACAGGACGAGGAGGATGTTTCATGTCTAGTGCCATGCAAGTAATAGCAAAGGAGTCATCCTTGAGGTTGTATCTGGGAGGTTTCATGGCGGCCGGCAAAACCTCGGTTGGAAGCAAACTGTCCGAAATGACGGGACTGCCCTTTCTCGATACCGATGACCTTGTAGAAGCCATGGCCGGGATGAGCGTTGCCGAAATATTCGCAAATTACGGCGAACCCTATTTCCGGCAACTTGAGAAACGTGCCCTCGACGAAACCTTTAAACTGAAAAACGTAATCGTTGGTCTGGGCGGCGGCGTCCTGGTAAACCCCGAGCACAAGGCAAAGATTTTCGCCAACGGGACGCTGATAATGTTAGACGCGGCCGTAAAGACCATAATGGAGCGCGCATCCCGCCAGCCGGGGAAAAGGCCGCTTCTTAAAGAAGGCAACGTTGCAGAGCTGTTAAATAAACGACGCGAAGCCTACAAGGACGCCCACCTGCGCGTCTCGACCGACGAGATCTTCATTGATCAGGTTGCTTCCATCATCATCGATAATCTGGGCAAAGACATAATACAGCCCGAAAGGATATCCGGCGGAAGCTATGAAATAATGCAGGTCAAGACAAAGAAGGGCAGCAGCTATCCCATAGTGATAGGCAGAGGCATATTGACCTCCTGCGACGATATTAACGATATCTTAGGAGCCATCGCAGAAAAGCACAGCGGTGCACCCTTCGTGATAAGCGATCCGCTGTCATTTACTCTGTTTTCGAGGCAAATCAAAAAAATATCCGGTTCACACCTGCTACCACGGGGCGAGGAGGGAAAGACCTTGGATCAGGTTTCGCTCATCTACGAAAAACTTGCTAAGCACAATATCGACAGAAAAGGCTTGATCCTTGCCATAGGCGGAGGATGCGTGGGTGATGCGGCGGGCTTTGCGGCTTCCACCTGGATGCGGGGCATAGACATCGTACAAATACCGACAACTTTAATAGCTCAAGTTGACAGCTCCATCGGCGGGAAGACCGCCGTGGACTTGCCTCATGGCAAAAACCTGGTGGGGGCCTTTCACCAACCCTGCTGTGTGATCGTGGACGTAAACTGTCTTCTCAGCTTGCCCGACGAGGAGTTCAGGCAAGGAATGGCGGAGGTCATCAAATACGGCCTGGGCGAAGACCGCGAATTTTTCCGCTGGCTTTCGGAGAACAGAAAATCCATCCTTGAAAGAGACCCCGAAGCCTTGCTTAAAATGGTAAAACGCTGTATCGAGCTTAAGGCCTCAGTTGTGGGAGAGGACGAAAGAGAAACTTCGGGCGCGAGGACCCGCCTAAACCTGGGACACACCGTAGCTCACGGCCTGGAAGCCTGCTCTAATTACAGCGAGATAAAACACGGAGACGCCGTTGCCGTCGGATTGGTCGTGGCGGCTAACCTCGCAGTCATGCTTGGAACCTGCCAGCGGGATATCTTGGCCGAGCTTAAAGATCTGCTCGAATACTTTGGCCTGCCCACCAGACCATATAAAGTCTTTGACGAGGCCCTCCCCTTCATGCAAAGAGATAAAAAGTTCATAAGCGGAAAGCCCACAATGGTGCTGCCAAGGGAAGGCAAAAAGTGCGAAGTGAAAGAAATCTCGATAGAGCTGCTCAAAAATGCTTACCAAGCGGCAGTGCGATAAAAGTGCATAAAGGCGTTATCGCTGTACGGACAGGTTTGCCGGTCATTATTTTATAAACTTTATCTGGGGGTAGGAACCTAAGACGCGCAAGCGCTCGACCCTGGATCTCATCACCGCAAGCGCCTCCTCTACCCTTTCTTCCCCAACATCGCCCTCGAAATCCACGAAAAAGAAATACTCGAAGGGATTTCCGGGTAGGGGACGCGATTGGATCAAGGTGAGATTGAGCCCTGCTTTGTACAATGGCTCCAAAGCTTGAAACAAGGTCCCCGGCTTATGGGCTACGTTAAACAATATCGAGGTCTTGCACCTCTCGGATGACCTTGCGAAGGCACGGCCGATGAGCCAAAACCTGGTAGCGTTATAGGGGTGATCTTCTATGCCTTCGTCTAAAATATTAAGCCCGTTAAGCTCTGCCGCGAGCCTTCCGCAGATGGCGGCGCTTTTCTTTTTCGTCTTTGCGATCTTTGCGGCGTAGCTCGTGCTTGATGTAGGTATTTGCCGTGCCCCGGGCAAGTTTTTATGAAGCCAGTTCCTACATTGACCGAAGGGCTGGGGGTGAGAGTAGACCTCCTCGATGTCAGCCATCGTCTTTTCTTCGCTCGCCAAGGCCAACCTTATGGGCAGTTGTCCCTCGCCGATCACCGATATGCTTTGCTCGGCAGTAGCAAAGGCATCCAGGGTGGAGTAAACGGTGCCCTCTGTGGTATTTTCAACAGGCACGACCCCTATCCCGGCTTTTTCCTTCGATACATGATCAAACACTTCTGCAGGGTTTTCGACGAAAACTACATCTACGAACCTTCCTAAAAAAGAAACAACGGCTTCATGGGAAAAGGAACCTTCAGGTCCCATGCAGGCTGCTTTTATCGGCCCTTGAACGGCCCTGCAAAAGGATATGACCTCTCGAAAAAGCAAGCTGACGAACTTCGGATCCAATTCATCGGTCAAATTACAAAGCCGCTCTATGACCTCCATTTCCCTGGAAGGATCATAAACCGAGGCATCGCCTTTGACTTCGCCTATCTTCTTGGCCAAATCGACCCGTCTTTCAAGAAGGTGAAGCACTTCTTCATCGACGGATTCAATTTGTTTTCTCAAACGATAAAGGTCCTGGCTTGACACGACTAACGTCCCCTCTTTCTGTATTTCTAGCAATTATACAATATCCCTCAGCGTCAGGACCAGAGACGCCTCCCAACTGCTGCCCCTAAAGCGCTAAGTACGATAATTCCGCACCGACAATGCTTTCCCTTTGTATGATCTTTTCAGAAAGATAAACTTTTGCACTAGAATTACATTTTAACGAAGCCCTTCCTCGGATAGGATATGCCGCGATGAATGTTGCCCCTCATAAAATCACTCCTGTTCGAAGATGCTGGATTGATGATAACAGCAGATAAGGAATGTCGCCCCAGGCTTCATCATTCATCGTCCGAAATTTTTTAAGCCAAGGAGATCTTGGGATTGGAGAATGGAGAAATATTGGGAGCGAAAAAAACAAGAACAGGGGCAATTCATAACCAAAATAACGCCCCTGATAAAAGGGATTTAAACCTAATCCTTTTTAACCAAGGGCGATTTTACTGAAAAATATAGACTTGATCCAAAATAAAACTCTTAAATCTCTTTAAACTTAAACAAAACGGCAAATATTAAGTGATTTTTTCAGCAGTTCTGCTTCCAAACTTGATGACCTTTTTATATTCATACTACAAAACAGACTTTTCAAGTCTTTCCGATGTAGCAGGCCCTTATTTTCCGATCAATCACCCTGCCCATGATTTTCTTATCATCGCGATTGAAGATCAACTAACATGTTTTTTCAAGAGTTGTTTCTCAGCGCCTAGCGTATTTTTCGATGGGCTGAACAATGTCTTATAATTTAAACCACCATTAATCGCACATTTTATCAAGTTCTGTCAGCCCGTAATCTAAAGCATCCATAGCAATATCTACCAACTCGGGAGTGATAGTACAATTAGGAGAAATATTCATGCAGTTGGGCTGGAATCCTTCAAACAGCACACCTTTCTCTAAAGCTTTGGCTCCGACTATATTGACAGGCCAATTTGCAATATTATGACCTAAAATTGCACCCCTGTCTTCTGCGACAAAAGGCTCCTGTTTTGCCTTATTTTTGACCAGCTCTACATTCCACAGACATCCACTGCCAGAAAAGTAACCAATGCATTTATGTTTTTCTTGGAGTTCTGCCAACTTTTTACCTATGTACTCACCGATCTTGGCAGAATTTTCGATGACCTTTTCTTCAATGAGTACTTCTAGATTAGCTATAACTGCTGCCATCACAACTGGATGTTCTGAGAAGGTGGGAACTGATGTCCACCGATGTGTATTAAGTAATTGGGCTATCTCTTTGCTTACCGCAACACCGCCGGCGGGAAGCTGTGAACTTATCAAACCTTTAGCCATTGTCATTATGTCAGGCTTTGCACCCCCTCCGTATTTCTGATAACCGAACCACGCACCAAGTCTGCCGAATCCGCAAATTACCTCATCATCGATCCATAGTATTCCATATTTTTTAAGCATCTTCACTAGCTGAGGATAATACTCCGGGGCCGGTGCGATATTGCTAGCACCATAAGCTATTTCAGTAATCATAGCGGCTACAGTTTCTGCACCGATACTTAGAATCATGCTCTCGGTAAGAGAAACACAAGGGAGAGTACCATCGCCTTTATTCTTGCAATCCGGATATTTGTGTCCTAAGCTACATCTATAACAATTATGTCCCGGAACTACAAAAACCCCGGGCACATCTGCTCCTGGTAAAGGCTGATACCCAGGTTCAGTTGCCGAGCTAAGATAGCGAGCTACGGAGCGAAGGCGAGAGCACGCACCCGATCCCAAAGTCCAACCATGATAAGCCCACTGCCTGGTAATGATGTTTGGGCGATTAGTATATAATTTTGCTACTTGTAAGGCCATTTCAACTGCTTCACTTCCTGTAGAAACAAAACGCACGCCACCACACCATTTATCAGGGCCAAGAATATCTTCTACTAAGATCTTTGCAGCTATTGGCGTATATGGGTTAGCAAAACAGACTTCACCCACAAAACCAAAGTCCTCGGTTGCCTCTCTTATTGCCTGGGATATCTTCGGGTGTTTTAGCCCGACATTACAGCTGTAATACCCGCTTACCATGTCTAATAGCTTAGTACCATCGGATAAATAAATGAAATGCTGATCAACCTTTTCAGCAATTTTTCGGGCGATTGGCACTTCTTCCGCTGTTAGAAGAGGGTTTAAGAAGTACTTTTTTTCCCATTCCATAAGTTGCTCCCAATTAAAAGGTTTTTTCATTTTTTATTCACTCCTCCTGATCTTTTTGAATCTCTTTCCGAGAAGCACTCGTCATTAAACTACCAATTTTCTTCGCTTCACAACTTTATGCCATTTTCGTACCGCCCTTAAAACTGACCTTACATTTCACCTCCTTACCAGGTTCTGCGAGATTGCTAAAAAAATCACTTAACATTTGCCATTCTATTTACACTTAAGCTTAAAGAGATTCAAAATTTTGTTTTGAGATATGCCTTTGGTATTTTGCTATTAAAGGCTTTGAGTGCAAATTTTTAGATTATTTGCATCCTTACCCTGGTGATAACACACTAATCTCTTAGATTTCATAACAGATCGGCCGAAAGCAGATTGCCTTGCGCCTTTCAAAAATATTAAACACTTTTCTCTGTTTAAGGCTTTAAAGCAAATGCTGTCTTTTTATTTTTACGCAGAAAACTTACATTGAAGGAATACAACTTTTCTATAAGTTTTGTTTCCAGGTAATAACGGCTTAAATATTTAAAGTACATATATAGTTAATATTCGGAAGTCTATGAAAGGATCATCTGATTCACACTGGCTTCTGGTTCTATTGAGCCTCTGTCTGAGGGGTTAAACTAAAGATGCTAAAGAAAGGTTTTTAATGAGGCAAAAAAGAATACGCAATGTATTCACAAAAAGAATCGTATAGGATTCCTATCATCTTTTCTATCGGATACCAGTCAATACACTAGTTAATCTTATAGGACAATTTTGGGGGCGTTCCCTACGTCGGGATCGAAAATTGCTATTTGCGTCGATCTACGCCCAAGGGTGAAGGTGATTAACTATCGTTTGCCAACCTTTTTGATTTTTTAACGCTTTTATTATATCGAACCTGTAGTTTGAGTGTCAATTAGAAAAGTAAAAGTTCATATTAGAAAGACGATGTTGGATTTCTTACCACCAGAATTTTCAAAACTATTTGAAATAGTGCCAGAGAAGCTGCTGCGCATTAAGAGGGAGAAATAAGATCCGGTTGAGACCGGCTCTCAAGAGCTATGCATGGTAAGCTATACACGAACTTCTTGACACTATGTCGATGAACTAAAGATAACCATTATTTTAATAAATTCTAACATTATCGGTTTCGATCAAATATCGTATATATAATACTGATAATGACAATGACACCGATAAAGAAAGCGATAAACCTTTAAGGTTAAGCCCTGCTGGCTTGCCCAGGCTCTTCTCATTGTTCCTCAAGCAGAACAAGCTTAGTCTGATATTTCCCCAACAGGCGGAAGATAGCGGAATAAGCATTATAAGATACGCCTTTTACAAGGGAGCTGCCACCCGCTTTGCGCAATATCATTCCCGGGCAAATTGCTGACGAAAAATGCGGGAATTATAATTTCATACCACAATGCTTTTCTAAAGACAGGAGGTAATCCCTCAGTTCGCGGAAATCCTCGTAGAAGGCGGTAATCCCGTAACGTTCAAACTGATGGTAAGCATCCTTCTCGAGGGAGCTTATTAGCCACAGAATTTGTCGGCCTACGTCTAAGGCGTAGCCCTCACCTTCATCGTATTCCCAATATTTGGCCAACATATCCGCGGCATTCAGCGATGCAAGGCCGTCAACGAACTCGTCCAGGGTAATCTCGTCGGTGTTCAGGCGATAAAGCAACTTAAGTGCTTTCTTGCCGATGCTCATGACGCTTCGGATGAAGTCATCATCGTATTTTCCCTTACTCTCGGCTACACCTTTAGCATCTGTCATGACGCATCACTTCTCGCTAAGTGAAGTTATTAACTTCGAAACGATCTCGTCAAAAATCCGGCTAAAGGCGGAATCCGGTTTTTTGTCAACGAGAGGGGTTCCTTCATCGATGCATTCTCCCATGTCAAGCTCGATGGGTATGCTTCCCCAAAAGGGAATTTGCATCAGACGGGCGAGCTTTTCGCCCTGTCCTTCGCCGAAGGGAAACATCTCCATGCCACAAGAGGGACATTCGAGCGAGCTCATGTTTTCCACCAAACCCAATAAAGGCACCTCTAACTCTTTTGCGGCGCTTATGGCCCGAGTGCAGACCATGGTGGAAAGCCCTTGAGGGGTCGTCACCACTAGCATGCCGTCGAGCTTAGGGATCGATCTCATCACGGCCTGAACCTCGTCGCCCGTGCCCGGGGGAAGGTCTACAAGCAGAAAATCTGCGCTCCCCCAGTTGACAGACGCAATCAACTGTCTTATAGCACGCATCTTATGTGCGCCCTTCCACATTATGGGTTGATCCTGCGTTGCCCACATGGAGGCAACGGACACAACTTTTATGCCCTTTGGGGTAACGAGCGGGTTGAAACAAAGGCCATGGTGACCGGGGTGGTCATGCTCGTTTACCACGTCCATCCTGCCGGACAAACCCAACGACCTGGGAACGGCAGGACCGTGGATGTCAGCATCGAAAATACAAACTTCATAACCTCTCTTTTTCAACGCCGCGGCCAGGTTGACGGTAACGACCGTCTTTCCAACACCGCCTTTGCCGCTTAAAATAGCGATCTTATGGCGGACATCCTTGAGAGCTAAGGCCAGGGGACCCTTGGTCATCAACGCCTCTTCCCTAATTTTTGACTTCATCTCCTCAAATTGTTCGCAATCGATATCGGCATCCATGGACTTTCCACCCCACCCTTTACGTTAAATAAGTCACTTTATTCCCTGATCGACAACAACAGGGACGTCAGAATAGGGACAAATATCAACCAAGACAAAGTACAAATTAACCGTCGCGGGAATAAGTTGCATCAACCATTGCCTTTACGATCGAGGCCTAACGTAACCTAAAGCGGTTTTCTCGTCCTGCGAAAAAAGATCATGAAGCTCGCCTTTCTCCGATCCCCTCAGAACTTAGAAAAGGAATGAAAAAGGAATTTCTGTTCATTGATTCTAGCATTGATTTACATTGAGGTAAACAGGATAAACAATCAAAGAAAGGTATAATCCTTTATAAGAAGAAAAAATCGGGCACGCAGTGAGATATATGCATAAAAGGCCCTCCCATGTAGGCGGGGGCCTTTTATGAAGATCAACCTACCGATATCTTAAATTAGCCATTGTCATTTAGCGGTCACATTTGTGTTTAAAGTCCCGAGCTCGCTCACCTCTATGGAGGTATCGGGAACATCCAAAATGTAAGGCACGACCACGGTGACAACTTCGGACTCCTCTTCGCGCTTCGTGCGGGTTTTAAAGATCTCGCCCAACAAAGGAATATCGGCCAACACCGGAACTTTGGAAACGGTATCGGTCTTTCTCCTGTCAAAAAGTCCGCCTATGACGAAGGGTTCGCCATTTCTGACTCGGACCATGGTGCTGACGTCTCGGGAGCTGGTGACGGGAACTTCTTCTCCCATACCTCCGGCCCTCCATTCGACGACTTCACCCGTCGAAATCGCTACGTTTATGGTGACGGTGTTATCCCTGCCTACAATGGGCGTAAATTCCAGTGTCGGTCCGATCCGTTCCTCCGTATATACGGGATTTCCCGCTTCGTCACGTTCGGAGATGTACTTGATGTTCGTGGTCAGGGCGATCGACGCCTTTTGTCCGTCCACCGTGACGACCGACGGGCTGGCCAGGATATCTGCCTTGTTGGATTCGACCAAGTTTCTTATGCCCACATCGAGCATTCGAAGCGTCCCGTTGGTGATGTCTACGAGATCCACATCGAGGGGCGAGGTAGGCCTGTCATCGTCAGGGTCAAAAGTTTCCGGCTCGCTGGAATGCACGTAACCTATAGAACCGCCGCCGGCTCCGTAGGAAAACCACCAGTGTTTGTAGACGGCATCTACAATACTTTCAAGCTCCTTCCTGCCCGTGTCCCTCACTTCGATGAGGCGCGCCTGAAGCATGACCTGACGTCCCGGGTGGTCGATCCTTTGAAGAAGTTGTTCCACGTCATGCAAATTGTCGGGCCTTCCCGTCACGTAAACCGTCCGAAGCCTCTCGTCTACAGCCACAGTAGTTACCCCCACAAGGCTTTGAAGGATGGCGGGAATTTGTTTGGGATCGGCGTAAGCTATCTTGAAGGACTTCGTCTGCTCCATCCCAAGGGATTTAGCGAGGCTTTCCGGAGTGCCAAACAGTATGGTGTTTCCCATCATGGCATAGTTTAAGTTGTTCATCCGCATTATATAGGCCAAAACTTCCCTCAAGGGTGCGTCCTTTACGCTTAATGTTATAGTGGTTGGAGGCACCGAAGGATCCACTATGACGTTTATGCCCATGAATTTGGCAAGCATCCTCAAGACGTCCTTTAGCTCTGTGTCTCTGAGCTCAAGTGTAACCGGCGAAGCGACAGACATCGGGTCTTTAGGCCCCGTTTTAAGCGATAAGGGCAAGCGCTCCTCGGGCTCCTTCGCGGGTTCTTCGACAGGCTTAGAAACGACGGGCCCAAGGTGCAGCCTATAAAGCGGCGCCGGTTCCGTTCCCTTTATTTCCTTAACTTCAAGGAGCTCATTCGTAAAAAGGCGCATCTCAAGGCCGCCTTCGACGTTTACCACTTCGATCCCCCTCAAAAGGGGAAAGCTGTAGCTTCTGGACCACTGTTGAGCCGGCATTGAGGTCCCGGCAAAAAAGAAGACCATATTTCCGGGATCGGAATGCAAAAGTTTGGGACTGGGCAATTTTGTGCCCTTTACCTCCACCAGCAAAAGGGACGAACCGGCCTGGTGTACCAATACTCCTCCAAATATAGGCATATCCTGTACTACTTCTCCGGCAGTCGTACTGACGCTCGTTTGAGCCAGTGCTTTTTCGCACGAATAAACGCCAAAGACAAAGCATAAAAACACAATGACCAACATAAAACCTGCCATTCTCTTTGTGCTTCTCATAGCACATCCATCCCCAATTCCATTTTCGTTCCTGCCCATAATACCACCACCTTCGTCGGGGTAATGCTGACCACCTTGCCTTTTCCGTTGTCGAATTTATATCCCGGAGAAACGATCAGTCCGTCGCCTTCTCCCTCGATGTACATTAGCGCCATGGGCTTCCCGTCCAATATCATGACGGCACGGACCTCCATATAGGGCGGCAGATATACTTCTTCGTATGCCGGAGAAACTTCCCCTTCTCTTGCCGCAGTCTTGGCTAATTCAGCCAACACCACAGGCATGGGAGGTTCGTTAAAGGGGTACCTGTCCAATGTAGAGGCGATGTAGACAAACTCCCCGCTGGTTGACCTCGCCTGAACGATTTCCTCAAACCCCTTGGCCATCTCGGCAAATTTCTTCTCCTCTTCCACGCCCCGCTTTATCGGAGGAGTTTCTAACGGAGTTATTTGCGATAAGGCTAT
>Ga0209537_1003714_pt1 | contig 13719 bp, 13 predicted proteins | sample BioPla4DNA1_FD_187698 | JGI IMG/M metagenome (GOLD analysis project Ga0209537, IMG submission 187698) | Biogas fermentation microbial communities from Germany - Plant 4 DNA1 (SPAdes) (version 2) | ecosystem: Engineered > Bioreactor > Anaerobic > Digestate | place: Bielefeld, North...
ACAACTAAAAGTTACAAGCTTTTATTTGTACATTGTTAAAATATTATAGGGGCCTTTAGCTCAGTTGGTTAGAGCGCCCGGCTCATAACCGGTAGGTCCGGGGTTCGAGTCCCTGAAGGCCCACCATACACCATTTATTAAGGGGTGTAGTTCAGTGGTAGAACGTCGGTCTCCAAAACCGAATGTCGTGGGTTCAAATCCTGCCACCCCTGCCATAATTTATTTGGACTTGTAGCTCAGGCGGTTAGAGCGCACGCCTGATAAGCGTGAGGTCGGTGGTTCGAGTCCACCCAGGTCCACCACGAGGGCCTTTAGCTCAGTTGGTTAGAGCGCCCGGCTCATAACCGGTAGGTCCGGGGTTCGAGTCCCTGAAGGCCCACCATAAAAAAGCAGATCATAATGATCTGCTTTTTTAATTTGGGCTCTTTGTCAATAACATTAAGATTTCATGTAATAGGTTTTTAATATTGCCAATACAGTGTTTGTTTTCAATACTTAAAACAAATATGTTGGGCGGTAAATTGTAGCTCTTATTGTTTTTAAGATTTTTCAAACTGTCAAAATTTCTTAAATCAATATATCTGCATTTTTCTACCCTAGTAATTAATCCAAGTTCATATTCCAAGGACAGGGAAAAAATCCCTTTATCCTCAGTAAGTAAATTAAAGTTTTTATCATAATATTTTATATTATTTTCCAACGGAGGATTTATAGTTCCCTCTATTTTCAATAAGTCCTGAAAAAATTGGATTTTTTCAATACTAAACTTCTTGCTCCCTTTGCCAAAGTCAATATAAATACTTTTTTTATCATCTATTAAGTCAATTATGGAGATTATGTCTAACATATGGGCTAAATCATCATGGTTGTGCCTCAGGATATTTTCCTTTAACATAGGATTTTTAGATTTTATATAGTCATAATAGAAATCTATACAATCGAGGCCAGAATACTTATCTTCTCTAATAAATCCTAATTCCCTTTCTATAGTCTTTAGTTTCAAGTTAGGCAAATCAAACAAAAACCTATATTTTTTAATATACTGATGCAAATCAAAGGAGCTTATAGTAGGGAATTGGTAATTTAGTTTATAATGCTTTAACCTTTGCTTAATGAATGGAAGGTCGAAATAGTCTCCATTATAGGTGATGATTTTATCAAAATTAGTTATATTAGATGATAGTTCTTTTAATACTTCTTTTTCTTCATTAAGATTATTGGCAAAGTATTGGTCGAGGACCCAAGAATTTTCCCTAGGGTTGAAGTACAGAATTCCTATCAAGTAGATAATATCTTTGTACCTATTTAAGCCTGTAGTTTCAATATCTAAAAAACAGGTATTTTCCTTTGGAAAATACTTTTCTATATTTAAGCTATGCTTAATATTTGTTTTTATAATATCCATCTTCTTCACCTAAACTTGTTCCTATGATATAATAAGCTTGTTATATTTACATTATACGGCCAAATTAGATATAAATCAAAATAAAAGTATAGGAGAGAAGATATGAAGGATTTAAATTTTAAGGAGAAAACCAATGATGAATTGAAGGAGGACATACTTCTTTCAAATAGAAAACAACTGACATATATAAAGGAATCAAGTTTTTTAATAATATTTAATTCTATACTCCTCGTTAAGGAAAGGCTTGATAAGTCCAAGGAATTAGACAATATTAGGAATAGTGATGAATTTAAAGCCATTAATATTTGTTTAAATGAGATTATAGACTTGATTACAGAAATTATAGAATTAGGCTTAGTTCAGGTAAAAGAGGAAAAAATCTCGAAACTGTATATTAATAGAAAAAACATCAACAAACTATCTTCAATTGTAGAAGGATATTATAGGGAGCTAAATTATGTAACAATGATTATGGATCATTACATTTTAAAGATACATGCAGAAAGGGATTACAGTGATAGTAAATATAGTAAATCTGCAGTACTTGAACTAATAGATTTTATTAACAAAAAATTAGACAGTGTAAAAGATGACTATAACAAATACATTTATATTATTTCCCAGGTAATTTCTGCTCTGCCAATGAGGCTAGTGAAAGACAACTACTATAATGTGTTAAAAAAGTCTATAATTAGGAATTTTAGCAATAGTACCAGTTTTGAAGTGGAAAAGAAGATTAAGGATTATAAGAAGATATTTGATAGTTCAATGTTTGATGGTTATGGTACTAAGCTTGACTTTTATTTTAGAGAAATTCAAAGTCTTAGAAATATAGATTTAGCTAATAAGGACTATGATGAATTGAAAGAATTAGTGGAAGCTTCCATAAATTTATGTGAAGAATTGCTATTCCTATATAATTTACTGGTAGAGCTGGGAGTGGCAGTTAATATGCTTATTGTAATTAATCTAATAGGGGAAGACCTTAATTCTGATGAAATTGAAGATATATACTATGATTGGAAGGAATTAATCAGTGATAAATCTAGCATAGATGATTTTATAGAAAAAAATAAGGAAAAAATTGAAAGTATTAAACTGAAAATGTTTGAGGGTTTGGAAGTTTTCTATGCATTGAATAATGAGGCCTTAGGAAGGAAAGATTTTTATTTTGATGAATTAAGCATGGAATTAGAAAAAACTAAAAAGATTCTTACTTATTATAATGATACTGAATTTAATAGTGAAGAAATCCTATTTCTAGATGATGATAATGTAGTAAGTACCAGCTTTCTAGAACAAGCCTCTAACTCCTTGATAGAGTATATTAATAGAGCTTTAACTGGTATGAATAATTTGGAAAGAAAGATTAGAATGCGAAACCTATTGGCATCTATAGAATTGCCTTTTAGTGGAATTGGAGAGTTTTTTGACTACATCGAATATTCATTAGATGTGAAGGTAAGTTCTAAGGAAATGATAAATCTATTAATAGACTATATTTATTATGTCTTAGATGAAATTTAAGCTTAGATGAAAGTAAAAAAATATGGAGTTGATAAGATGATATTGGACAGCTGCAAAAGAGGTTTTAAAAAGGGACTTATTACTTTATGGAAATTAACTAAGATAATAGTTCCTGTATATTTCTTTGTAACTTTTTTGGAGGTTAGTGGAATTTTAGGTATTATTTCCAAGTGGTTTGGCCCAGTAATGGGACTTTTAGGATTACCAGGTGAGGCCTCCATAGTATTGGTTCTTGGTAACTGTATTAATCTCATTGCAGCAATTGGAGCCATTGCCAGCCTATCTTTAAGCATTAAACAAATAACAATACTTGCAGTTATGTTGTCCTTTTCCCACAATCTATTTGTTGAATCTGCTGTGGCCAAGAAAACAGGAGTAAGCCTTCTTATGGTAATTTTATTGAGATTGTTCTTAGCTATATTATCTGGCTTTATTTTAAATATTGTCTTATAGGAGGAAAAGAGAGGAAAAGAATGGATTTTACCTTATTTATTAAAGAAAGTTTTACTGGCTCGTTAAACTCTATAATCACCATGGCTAAGATTGTTATCCCATTAATGGTAGTCATGGAGATTTTAAAGGATTCAAATATTTTAGAAAAGGTGGCGGAAAAATTGTCACCTATTGCCAAATTTCTCAACATATCAAATGAAGCAGTTTTCCCTTTGGTCATTGGCTTAATATTTGGTTTAGCCTATGGAGCAGGCATTATAATCGAAAGTGCAGAGGAATACAATCTAGGGAAGAAGGATTTATATATCTTAATGATTTTTCTGGTAGCTTGTCACGCCGTTATAGAAGATACACTTTTATTTGTAGCTGTTGGTGCAAATCTATGGTTTTTGTTAACTGTTAGGCTGATAGTGGCAATTATTATTACCAGGATGGCATCCAGGGTGTTAAACAAAATGGAGTTTCTAGGAAATATCGACAAAATTTAAAAAGGTGCTAAGGCACCTTTTCTTATCATTATTCGTTATAATCTTCTTCTACTTCTTCTTCATATAATTCTTCTAAGCCTAAGCCCCTAAAGTCATCTCTTCTTGGCCTTTTTGGCTTTCCAGGATCATCAATTCCACCTACACTATTTTCGTCGATTTGCCTTGGGAATAGGGTTGGGAATGTTGTACAAATTGGCGAAATTTCTGGAGATATTTCAGTAAAGCCTGTGGAAAGAACACATAATTGAACAGGAACTACTATTTTCTTCTCACATGATACACATAGTGCTATAATTAAATCTACTCTGACTTCACCAGTTTCTGGGTTAATGTCAATATCTCTGGAAATACTGTTTGTAGCTAACCTAGTCTCGCATAGTAAATTGCAGAACTCTGCAAATCTTGGCAAGAATGCTGAATCGAAAACAGAGGGTATACATAGCTCAAAGAAGTTAGTTAGTACTAAGGGTGCACTTGTTGGTGCAATAGGAACATTAGCAGATAAAGTAACCCTAGTTCTTCTTCCTCTGGAATCTACTACTATTACATCAAGTTCTATAAACACATTTCCTCTTAATGCTATTCTTTGTGTTCCAAATACTGGTGTACCTCTTCTTCTGTCATCACATTCAGTGGTATCAGCAAAGATTAGTTTTTGATTTCTAAGTCCATCTGGTCCTACTACTTCTACATAATTCCCCTTTTCATCTTTTACAAATTCTCCGCCAGAAAGGATAGTTTCAGGTTCAATTTCTAAGTTGCGAGGGTCTTTTACGTTTCTAGGATTAAAGAATTTTCTACACCTGATATCTTCAACCCTTACTATTCTTGAACCTCGAGGCAGATTTGGAGTAAATCTAACATTGTTTACAGTACTTAAAGCTTGGAGGTTGACAACTGTGGCATCATAAACCTTTTGTACAAATACAGGTTCAGCAACTACTCTTCTTAAAGTACCGTCCCATTCACAGCCTGAAGTACCTACACAACATCTATCTCCAAAATCTTGAATATCCTCTGGTAATATATTTGAAGTCATTGAATTTCCTCCCTTCAATGAAATATTGGTTTTACTTCTCATTGATAATATATTCTGTTGTCTACTATTTTGTTACTAATAAAAAATGTAATATAAGGCTGTTAAATTTAATATTTATTATTTAAGAAGTAATCTATATTTTTAATAAAGGAAGGGTGTTTAAATGACTTTTTTTCCTGATAAATGGATTTTAGGTAGAATAAATTCTAAAGACCTAATTTTAGTAAGGAAATCAAAAAGGAATCTTTTTTTAGAAAGAATATCTGAATATGGGAAGGATAATAGGGAACTACTGACTACGGAAGTTTTGGAGGAATATGACTTGGCCTTAGTATCACCAGATACCATTTACGTACTATATCAAAATATAGAGGGCTATCTTATCTTAATTGTTGTAGATGGGAATAAAAAGGAAGAAATATGCCTTACTAGTACTGGTATTTCTGAAGTATTTAACCTAAGTTTAGAAGCCATGGATAAATCTTTACATATCCTATATACAATAAAAGGAAAAGACGATAAATATTTAATATACCATCATTTTTATGATGGAAGGGTTTGGAAAGACTTTTTAGTAGATGAGATAAGTGTAAAAAAGGTTATCAATCCAATTAAAGCCCTTATTAGGGATGGGAAATTGCTCTTAGCTTATTATAATGATGGTTATAGCATATCCATTAAAAGTTTTGACATTGAAGAATCAAAATGGACTAATCCAACTAAGTTAATAGGTGGAGAGGCTGAGAAGTTATTTTTAGATATGCTAATAGCAAATAATTGTATTCATATCAGCTTTTGTGAATATGTAGATGGAAACTTAGTAGTAAGGTATTTTAGATTTGAGGGACAAGATGAAAATTATAATAAAACTGTAGAAGAATATATTTCCAATGAAGGGGGGCCTTCACATCCTACTATAATTTATTTCAAAGATGAGTTATGGCTAGTATGGCTAGAGTTGGATAAAGTATTTAGTAGATGCAGTAAGGATAATGGCCAAAGCTGGGGCCCCATCTATATGTGGAATGAAACAAAAAATATGGACTTTATCAGATATAAGTTTAGAACTATCAAGAAAGAGGAAAATATCCACTTAGACTATTCCTTTGGAAGCATATATCCGGAAATAAGATTTTTAGGATTTGGTCCTGTAAACAAGGCTATAGAAGTGCCTGTAAAAAAAAAGTCAGTAATGAAATACTACAATCCTTAGGAAAAATAGAAGAATTGGAAGAAAGATTAAGGGCATTGGAAGAAAGTATTTATAATATTGAGGATTTTTTAGCTTGGAGAAGCAGAGGAAATTATAGAAGGACCCTAAAAAGACCTCCATAAATAAAGACAAAATATCATAGTACCCATAGAGAGAAATACTAGATATTTTGTCTTTCCACTATAAAGTATTAAATTCTATTATTTTTTTGATTTCATCCATATTATTTGTAAGGCCTAGGGCTAACATTAGCTTTATTCTTATTTTCTGTCCTGGTAAGTTTCCTCCAAAGATTACACCTAGTTCCCTTAAATGTTTTCCTCCACCTTCATAACCATATGTATCTAAGACCCTACCAGTTGGACACCTAGATACCATTACTACAGGTATATTTTTGCCTATGGCCTTTTTAACTCCAGGAATCATTGCTGGAGGCAGATTTCCTCTACCTAAGGCCTCAATTACTATTCCCTTGTAATCTGAATTGATAAAGAAATCTATAATATCCGACTCCATACCAGGAACAGATTTTATGAGTCCAACCTTTTCCTCGATTTTCTTAGTATCTATAAATTGGCGAGATACTATATCCCTATAATATATAACCTCATCATTATCTACAATGCCTAAGGGGCCAAATTCTGGAGACTTGAAAGTGTCTAAGGACAAGGTGTTAGTTTTAGTAACTTCCTTAGCAGCATTGACCTCATTGTTCATTACAACCAATACCCCTTTATTTTTTGATTTGGGAGATATGGCAGTACATATGGCTGCAGAAAGATTACTGGAACCATCATAGCCTAATTCAGAGCTATTTCTCATGGCACCTACTACAACAATGGGCTTTTCAGTATTTATTACTAAGTCCAATAGATAGGCTGTTTCTTCTAGGGTATCAGTACCGTGGGTCACTATTACTCCTGCTATATCCTCTCTTGCAATGTTTTTCTTGACTAATTCAGCTATTTCCATCATCATACTAGGGGTTATATGGGGGCTAGGTAGGTTTGAATAGTTAATGACTTCAATTTGTGCAAATCTTTCAATGTTAGTAACCATGCTAATTATCTCCTCAGAATTCAAGGCAGGAATGGCAGCATGGATTCTAGGATCTACTTTCATTGATATGGTACCACCCGTAAAGATTAGAGCAACTTTGTTTTTTTCCATAGATAGACCTCCAAACGATTTTACTATTAATGTGACATTATTAATATAACATATTTAAGGTAACAAGTACAAAAAAGAGAAAAGACTCCAATATAAAATTGGAGTCCTCATCCATACGGATGAAAAAAACCGTTCAAAAGGGGTATTGGGAATAGAGATCTTATTTGAGGTTACCAGGGGATAACCACTTCTATAGTATAGCAAACTTCGACAAAATATGCAATAGTTTTTTTGAAAAAAGTTATTTTTTTTGACAAAAATCTACATCCTTTTCTTGGCAGAATCTTAGATTTATCTTTAATCTAGGAAAAAAATCATATATAATGGAATAGAGAATAATATAAAGGGGGAAGTATGATGGAAAATAAATTTAATGACCTTAAGGGAGTCTTAGAAAAACACGGCTTTTTAGTAAAAATTTTTGAAAATAGTGAAATGGCTAAGGAAGAACTACTGAAAGAAATAAGTATTGATGAATCAGTGGCCCTAGGTGGGTCTATGACATTACAACAAATGGGTATCTATGAGGATTTAAAAAACAGAGGCAATGAAGTCATTTGGCATTGGAGAAAAGACGTTGAATCTCCACTCCAAAAAGCAATAAATACAGATTCTTATATTACAAGTACAAATGCCATAACCATGGATGGTAAACTTGTAAATATGGATGGAACAGCTAATAGGGTTGCAGGAATGGTTTTTGGACATAAGAATGTTTATATAATAGTTGGGAAGAATAAGGTTTGTAAAGACTACGAAGAAGCAAGGGAAAGAATAAAGAATATTGCAGCTCCTCTAAACGCCAAAAGATTAAACTTAAGCACTCCATGTGCAATTACTGGCAAATGCAATGACTGCAATACACCACAAAGAATTTGTAGGGTTGAAACCATAATACATAGGAATCCCAATTCCTGTCAAATTCACATATACTTGGTAGATGAGGAATTAGGATATTAGAAATAAGAGGTGTTAGCACTTGATTTACTTAGATAACTGTTCAACGACAAAACCAAGGGAAGAAGTTGTAAAAATAATGTATGAGAGTATGATGGATAACTTCGGGAATCCATCATCTCTCCATAGACTTGGTATGAAGGCTGAAAAAAGAATAAGGGAAGCTAGAAAATATATAGCAGATTTTCTAAAGGTAGATAATAACGAAATATATTTTACCTCTGGGGGTACAGAAAGTAACAATATTGCCATACAGGGTTTTGTAAATAAAATGGAAAAGAGGGGTAAACATATAATAACAACAAAAATTGAGCACCCTTCAGTATTAAATATTATGAAATATTATGAAAAACATGGTTTCCATATTAGCTACTTAAATGTAGATGAATATGGGTATATATCATTAGAAGAGTTAAGAAATTCCCTTAGAGATGATACTATTTTGGTTTCAATTATGCATGTAAATAATGAAACTGGTTCAATACAGCCCATAGAAGAAATTAAAAATATTATTAAAGAGAAGAATCCTAATACTTTGTTTCATGTTGATGGAGTTCAGGGCTTTGGGAAAATCGATATTTCGTTAAAGGCCTCAGGCATAGATTCTTATTCCTTCAGTGGCCATAAGATCCATGGACCAAAGGGAATAGGAGGCCTATTTATAGATAAAAAGCATGTAATCTCACCTATAGTGTTTGGAGGAAATCAGGAAAGAGGATTAAGGTCAGGAACGGAGAATGTAACTGGAATCATTGGTTTTGGAGAAGCAGTAAAGATTATGAGTGAGAAATATAAGGAAGAAAGGCAATACGTATTTGAACTTAAGGAATACTTTGGAAATAGGATAAGGGAAGAGATTGATGATATTAGAATAAATACTAGCTTAGATGAAAATTCCTCTCCATATATTTTAAATATTTCCTTTAGAAATGTGAGAGGAGAAGTCTTATTACATTATTTAGAAGACAAGGATATTTATGTTTCCACTACTTCAGCCTGTTCATCTAAGGGGACAGAAAAGAGCCATGTACTAGAAAGTATGGGTTTAAAAGATGAGGAAATAGAGGGAGCAATTAGATTTTGTTTTTCATATGAAAATACTAAGAAAGATTTGGATTATACAGTAGAGGTTTTAAAAGAATCTGTAACAGAAATCAGACAAATAATTATGAGGTGATTCAGTGGATAAGATATTATCAATTAGCTATGGAGAATTGGCCCTTAAGGGATTAAATAGACGATACTTTGAAGATCAATTGATAAGCAACATTAAAAGAGCAATCAAAGACTTAGGCTATGAGAAGATATACAAGGAACAAGGGAAATTATATATAGAAGCTAATGAAGATGATTTTCCTCAAATGATTAATAGGTTAAAAAAGGTATTTGGATTGGTCAACATAAGCCCATGTATTAGGACAGAAAAAAACATAGAAGATATAGAAAAAGCCGCCATAGAAATCATGAAGGAAAAAACTAAAAATCAGGCTATAAAGACATTTAAAGTTGAAAGCAAAAGGGCAGATAAGACTTTTCCAATTAAATCCCCAGGCTTATCTAGAAAGATTGGAGGAGTAATTTTAAAAAATTTCTCTGATTTGACGGTAGATGTTCACAAGCCAGATACCTTTTTATATATAGATATTAAGCAAAAAGCATATATCTATACGGAGAGGATAAAAGGCTATGGGGGTCTTCCTGTTGGTACAAATGGAAAAGCCCTTTTACTTTTGTCAGGTGGTATAGACAGTCCAGTAGCAGGATTTATGATGGCAAAAAGGGGTGTAGAAATATCTGCTGTCCACTACCATTCTTATCCCTTTACCAGTGAAAGATCAGAGGAAAAGGTGAAGGAACTGGCTTCTATCCTTTCCAGATATACTGGCAAGATAAAGATGTTTAGTGTAAACATACTGGAAATTCAAAAGGAAATAAATGCTAAATGTAAGGAAAACGAAATGACAATACTATCAAGAAGGTTTATGATGAGAATTGCAGAGAAAATTGCTTTAAGAGAAGGAATCCATGGCTTAATTACTGGAGAGTCCTTAGGTCAAGTAGCAAGTCAAACTATTCAAAGCTTAAGTGTTACAAATGCAGCAGTGAATCTTCCAGTTTTCCGACCCTTAATAGGGCTTGATAAGTTAGATATTGTAGAAATAGCCAAGGATATTGAAACTTATGAAACATCTATTCTGCCTTATGAAGATTGCTGTACAGTATTCTTGCCTAAACATCCAGTTACTAAGCCTAAACTAGAAGATATCATAAAATCAGAGGAATTACTGGAAGTAGATTCCTTAATAGAAAGAGCCTTAGAAAATATGAAAGTCACTATAATAGAATAGGGGGGCAAAAATGAAAGGTAAATCTTTATTAATTGTTCTTGGTATCATTGTAATCCTGGCATTATCATTAATATCTTCATATAACAGCCTTGCTGCCTTAGATGAAAGTGTAGATAATGCCTGGGCTCAAGTAGAAAATCAATTAAAACGTAGAGCAGATTTAATACCCAATTTATTGGAAACGGTTAAGGGTTATGCTGCCCATGAGCAGGAAGTAATAAATAGTATAGCTGAGGCTAGGTCCATGTATTTAGGTGCAAGAACTCCCCAAGATTTCCAAGAAGCTGAGGCAGGATTAAATAATGCCTTGAGAAGCCTAAATGTAATAGTGGAAAATTATCCAGATTTGAAGGCCAGCCAAAATTTTGCAGACTTTCAAACAGACCTGGCAGGTACTGAAAATAGGATTGCTACTGAGAGAATGAGATACAATGATATGGTTAGGGAATATAATACCAAAATAAGAAGGTTTCCCACAAATATTGTAGCAAAAATTTTTGGTTTTGAGTTGAGAGAATACTTTGAAATAAATGAACAGGATATGGAAGCACCAAAAGTTAATTTCTAAGGGGTGTTTAAATGAATAAAAGAAAAATATCCCTAATACTTATTCTCTTCATAGTCCTTCTACCTTCATTAACTTTTGGTGGCGATGTCCTGCCTGAGCCAAGTTATGATTTCTATGTCTACGATGAGGCAGAGATTATAGATAGAGATACAGAGGATTATATAATAAATATAAATAAGGACCTATATAAGAAAACAGGGGCTCAAGTAGTAATAGCCACAATAAGCTCCTTAGAAAATATGGATATTAATTATTATGCCACAGCCCTATTTGAAAAATGGCAAATAGGCAGCAGGGAATATGATAATGGAATGTTAATACTTATAGTGCCAGAGGAAAGGCAGTTATGGATTGAAGTTGGTTATGGCCTAGAAGGACAATTTCCTGATACAAGGGTAAAGAGGATAATAGACAATTTTATTCTCCCCTATTTTTCTGAAGGAGAATATTCTAAGGGTATACTAGCAGGCTTTAATCAGATATTATTAGGTTTAGAAGAGGAATATAATATTACCTTAGATAATTACTTAGAAGTTGACCCCCCATATTATGACGAATACTCTGATGGAATAGGTATTACCATGCCAAGAATATTTATAATAATAGGGGTCCTGCTATTTTTATTCTTTGATTTTAAATTTTTTAGAGGGATGATTACCTACAGTCTGCTCCGGGGTATAGGCAGAGGTTCAAGAGGCTTCGGAGGCTCCTATAGGGGTGGCAGGTCCTCAGGAGGGGGAGGTCGTTCTGGTGGAGGAGGAGCAGGTGGTAGGTGGTAAAGAGTTTAAAAAAGCTTCAATTGAAGCTTTTTTTATTTTTTGAAAATTTATATAAAAAATATCATTAACAGTTAACAATAATTATTTTTTTAATATATTAAACTTATATTTTAAATAAAATTGCTAAAATACGCTAAAATTCAATAGCTTGGAAGATTAATATATTTTTAAAAAAACTATTGACTTTTCATATATATATTATTATAATATGATAGTCAGAATTAAAGATTAGTAAATATAAACTAATTTCTTAATATATGCTCAATTTTTTTTAAGGAGGTGGCTTATGAAAATTGGAGAAAAGATTAGAAGACTTAGAATTCAAAATTCCCTTACCCAAGAAGAGTTAGCTGAAAGAACTGAGTTAACCAAAGGCTTTATTTCTCAATTGGAAAGGGATTTGACATCTCCTTCTATTGCTACCCTGGTAGATATTTTAGAAGGTTTAGGCACTAATTTACAGGAATTTTTTAATGAAACAGTTGAAGAGAAGATAGTTTTTTCAAAGGATGATGCCTTTGAAACAGTAAATGAAGAATTAAAATATACTTTAAAGTGGATTGTTCCTAATGCCCAAAAAAATAAGATGGAGCCCATTTTAATAGAATTAGAGCCAGGTGGCAAATCTAAAGAGGATTCACCCCATGAAGGTGAAGAATTTGGATATGTGTTGACAGGAAGCATTTATATCTATTTAGGAAGGGAAAAACACAAGGTTAGAAAGGGAGAAAGCTTTTACTTTAAAGCCAACTCCAATCATTATATAGCAAACGAAGGTAAGACCAAAGCAACAGTTCTTTGGGTAAGTACACCACCGAGTTTTTAAGATAGGGGGTAGTTAAATGCATACTATAGAATTAGTAAATGTTACAAAAGAATATAACGGGGTTACAGTTTTAGACAACATAAATTTGTACATTAGGGAAAATGAATTTCTGACAATATTGGGACCTAGTGGATGTGGTAAAACTACTACCCTTAGAATAATAGGAGGTTTTGAAGAACCAACACAGGGAAAGGTATTGTTTGAAGGTAAAGATATTACTAATGTTCCACCCTATGAAAGACAGGTAAACACAGTCTTTCAAAAATATGCCCTTTTTCCCCATCTAAACGTATACGATAACATAGCCTTTGGGTTAAAGATAAAAAAATTGCCTAAGGATGAAATAGATAGAAGGGTAAAGGAGATGTTAAGGCTTGTAAACCTACAAGGCTTTGAAAGAAGGAGCATAGATTCTTTAAGCGGTGGACAACAACAGAGAATAGCCATAGCTAGGGCTTTGGTAAATGAGCCTAAGGTACTTTTGTTAGATGAACCCTTGGGAGCATTGGACTTAAAACTTAGGAAAGATATGCAAATGGAATTGAAGAAAATGCAAAAAAGGGTGGGCATTACTTTTATATACGTAACCCATGACCAAGAGGAAGCTCTAACTATGTCCGATACCATTGTGGTAATGGACAAAGGCATAATTCAACAAATTGGAACTCCTGTGGATATATACAATGAACCAAAAAATGCTTTTGTGGCTAAATTCATAGGGGAAAGCAATATAATAGACGGTATCATGCATGAAGATTATGTAGTAGAATTTTCAGGTAAAAAATTTAAATGTATAGATAAAGGTTTTGCTAAGGAAGATGATGTAGATGTTGTAATTAGGCCTGAAGACTTAGAAATAGTACAACCAGATGAGGGTGATTTAAAGGGTATAGTAGAGTCGGTTACCTTTAAGGGAGTCCATTATGAAATGATAGTAAAATCTAAG